>JGI24158J21664_10000626_pt1 | contig 34067 bp, 25 predicted proteins | sample Ectturendosymbi3_FD_21664 | JGI IMG/M metagenome (IMG submission 21664)
CTTTTCAATATGACAGGAAAGCTGCTCGCGTACCACCTGAAAAGCCCTCGCGTACCACTAGTGGTACGCGTACCACAGTTTGAGAACCACTGGTCTAGAAAAAAGAATTAGAACCAACGACTCTATTTCTAAAACGCCGGTTTTTCTTGGCAGATGGTTGTCCAGCAGTCGTATTTTTGGTTGTTTTTAAGTACGTTTGTGTTGCTGTCGTCGCGATTCGCCAGGTTATTTGCCTTTTCTTCTTGTTTGAGAGAACTATGGCTAAGATAACAACTAACTGCCTCGGAAAATATACCTTTACCGTTGACACGAACTTTCTCCTTTGCTTTGATACTGGTGTTGCAACCTCGCCCAGAGCAAATAGAGCCGGTTAAGTGGTATAAAGCAGTTTCCGGTTGCTGCGGCCTTTTCGATGTGGTCATCGTTACGTGCCATTGAAATTCCCTTTTCACTGACAATTCAACAACTGGACTTGCATTGCAGCGTCATCCATTCGTTGATCTGATCGAGGTCATGAAAACGCTGATTTGACTGACTCATTGCTCGAAACAGGTAGAGACTTCGATTCTTCTTGTGCGCATTGTAAGTTCGTAGCGCAAGCGCTGGATTATGTCCGCATGATCAGGCACTTATTAGCGTGGGGACGAGGACGCAAAAGTGTGCTGTTTTTGAAGCTTTTAGAGGCCACACTGATTTGTGTATAAAATCAACGATATATTAGCAGAAATGTCCAACACAGAGTCCACATGGCATTTGCAGTGGTCCACAGAGAATTCGCAGCCGTTTCACACAAATGTAACTAAATTATTCATATTTTGAAGAATACAAAAAATAGAGTATTTTGTTGAATTCCACACATTTCTATTGTATGTAAAAATTTCGAAAGCATGAAAGTATTATAGAATACTCTGTCTTTTGATTAAGTATTGTAGTGTGAAAATTAACAGCTTCGAGAGTAAAAGTAAGAGCGGTCAGTTGGAATTTTTTGGAAAGAATGTCCATGGGTTAAAAAAGGTTGAGAAGCACCGACTTGAGCTACATTTTTAGCATTTAAATAATTTCGCTCCTATCGAAATATGTTCTTGGCTGCTCCCCTCTGCATACAAGACAGTGCAGGGTGCTTTTCAGAATCGTGACTGGGTTTCCACGTTCGCTTTCCCGCACGACAACGACACATTTCTTCCGCTGATACCAGAACTCTTTCCGGTTTCAACAGCCGCTTGAAGCTCGCCGATACCGTAAACTTTACGGATAAAAGTCGCTTGGGTTCACCTGACACCCCAGCGTCTAGTTGTTCAATACGCTGCGTTTGCCTTTGGTTATCGATATGTTCTGGGGTTTCTTTTCGGTCATAGAGCAGAATTTTTTTTTGAAATGACCGAAAAAATTTAAGTCAATGGAGTCATAATATCGGAAAAGGTAGGCTCGTGAATACCGTTTGGGCGAGTTTTAATACTATTACGGGGCAAATTACTGAAATGTCTCAGTGAAAAAAAACGGGATATGTTTAGAAGTTCGCACTGTTGGAAGGTTGCAGTCACTTATCGTACGGCATTTATTGTAGGCTTGGTTTGCAATTGGTCGATAAACTTTTCACCTCTTGTGAGTTGCTGCTTTTAAGGAATAAAGCGCATCAGTAAATCGTGTCGACGAAAAACAGTCGCCTGTGCTTCTGAGCGGTTGTGGTCTGTTTGTTGAAGGCCAACCTATTATTATTATCATCTAGGTCAGGAGTGCCCAACCTTGCGCTATTGCCAGCCGCATTGCGTTTATTTTTATGAATGGCGACCGGCGGTGAGTCCAAGATACTGTTATTTTTGCATTGCTTCTGTTCTGCTTCCGCACACTCAGCCAGGCCTATACTTCCACACGTCCGTCTGGCCGTTTTCCACTAAGTATCCTCGTACAGTAGATAAAGAGCTTTTATAATACACCCCCTTATAATTCAAATTGCGTGTTCACGGCAGCATAAATCTTTAACGACGGCCGCAGGTTTTGCGCCCCTAATCTAGGTCAATTTCGAGATGCGTTCGGTTCGAACTCAAGGCGTCTCGAGACAACCGCATCAACGATCAACGTGATGTAAGAAATATTTGCAACTGCTCGTGTGTTGTGCACGTCTGTTTTTTTCGGTCACAGACCGAAAATTTTTTTAAAAGGCCGAAAAAAATCTAGTCATTTCGGTCAAAGTATCTGAAAATATAGGCTGATGAACACGGTTACGGTGAGTTTTAAATGTGAGTCGAATGACCAAAATGTCTCACCAAAAAAAGCAGGTGCAGGCCAAACTGACGCGTCGATTTAGAGTTGGTGAAAAAGCTCGACTCAGCGCTAGTGCTGTGTTCTTGAAAAGTGCTACATTTCGTAAGTATCAGCTTGTGCAGCTAGCGGTCCAGTGCATCAAAACGTTTGTCACCGCTGCATGGTAAACTCAAATTTCCATTGTGTCGCTTTGTTTCACATTCCAAGCATTCAGTTAGGGAAAACGTCGTTGATCTCGACACTTCGTGGGCTGGTAGAAGAGGCTGTTTTGCTTGCCTTCCAAGGATTGTTTGGACACTTCAATGAGAAAAAGTCTGGTCATGTACCTGCTGATGACTGTCGTGCGGCGTTAACCAGCCGTTGATTGTTGTTGGATTGACTGTCACGTTCGTTTACACACGGTTTGCCCGAACGTTGTTGTTGATGGTTCGTTTATCCCTCCCCGCAATGGGCTTGCAGTTGCGATTAAGTCTGAAACAATGACGATCATGTTTTTCTTCCTGCTCATATGCACGCTTTGACTTGCAGCATTGTACTACTCGCAACAAACGCGCCTGAGTTCCGGTTTTGCTGTGAATATAAGCCAGGTCTTTTCTCAGTTGTCGTAAAACAGAAGCGAATGACCAGTTTTGTGCTATCTTTCGCATCTAACGCAGGTTTTGGCAAAATTCCCTGCTAGAATCGAGCTTCTACTCCACAGGGCTGACATAACCAGAACGCAGAGAGTAATGGTTTGACTCCACTATCCAGAAACAGCATCTTGCACAGGACAGCATTAACGCGAATGTCGCGTTTACCTTCTGTTTCATGATAGTCTCATTCCCGTGTATTTCGCTCTCGTGCGGGGTCACTTTTTGATTCGAAATACCGTTGAAATATTTTAACAGGACCCTGCGCCAGCCTAAGTATCGGGTTGCCAAGCCATTCACGGGTGGTCATTGTGACGTCGGCGTCACTAACGGTTGCGCTTCGCTGCACTTCAAGTAGAAATTTAAAGTCTTGTACATTTCCGCCCACACCCTTGGTTATTTGGTTGGCGATTTTGCAAAGAAGCGTCCCGACTGCGTTTCGCACGTACCTGACTGCCTCAGAAAGTGAAGTATGGAATCCGTGCCCTGCAGAAGACCTGAACTGCATGGTAGTTAATTTTTTTCTCTCATCTGAGAAGAATCAGGTTTTAAGACGTCGCAAAATTAAAAGTGCGTGGTTTCGGCTCAAGCCAAATGAGCTTTGCGTTCAACACAGTGCCGTTTTCCTGCAGGCCAGACGAGCATCGAGGTGTTGCTACTTTAGCGCGGCCGTTTCCGCGGTAGCACCTCTCCTGTCACTGCCAAATGCTTGGAACAACCCGCAGCGCGAGCGACGATACCGGTAAGAGACACGGACTTACCGTAAAAACGAAAAACCGTGTGTGACATGTTCGGGCGGCTGCGATAAGCGAAAGTTTATGCAAATTGAGCCACGTTCCAGTCTTTGCGAGGAAGGGCAGGTTCGGTTTTATTGATTTTACTACGTTGGAAGGCTTGTCAGAATATATTGTTTGTGCTATACCAGGTGATTTTACGACCGCTGGCTAAAGTTTAACCAGGCGAGCCTCGCGGAAGGAACGCCGCAGTTAGAGCGTAACATCAATGGTATCTTAAAAATATCGTGCTTCCGGCCAAGGGGTTTCCATCCACTCCTCGGTATTTTGTTCTTCATGAAAACGGCACTGCGACGATAATTTCATTCACCATTTTTTTGGCGGTACCTATGCTCGTATATCACGATTTTCTGCTTGGACAGTATTTCAACACAGTTACGGTGTTTGAAATAAGTTTTTTTAGACGTTTTGTAGTAGTAACCAAGTAAACCGCATTCGTGTTTCTGTGCAAGCAAACGGTTGTCACGTCAAATTTGTGTGTTTTGCTGCTGTGAAATACAGTTTCTTTTACATCGGTAAATGCAGTTTTATTATCGGTCATTTTTGTGGTCATCAACTTGATAACCGGCGGTATCTGTCAATGTCGCAGGTGCTTCCAGTTTCATTGCGAAAATATTACTACAGCTCTTCGTTATCACGCGTCTTTATGTGGTGTTATTTTGGCAGATACGTGATGAACACAACTGTTTCCAGAATTGCAGTGTAACGACTGCCCTGGCAAGCTTTGCTTCCTCCAAGACTTCTGATTATTCTTGACGTGTGCCCAAACCTGTTTGGCAATCGAAAAAATTGTCGGCCCGCGACCATGAAGGCTTCCATTAATTATGCCCGTTTCCGAGTTCGATGGTTAAAAACTAAGGACGACAATCTTGGCGCCCAGGTCTCATTTTAGCCAATCAGCAACGTTTAGATTTTAGCAAATCAACAAGGTTCGGATTTGAGCCATTCACCAACGTTTAGATTTGTCTTGGCGAAGAATCGAAAGCCTCCCAATTCGCGCTTCTGTCGCAAACAACCAAGAAACTGTTTGCGTGAAGATCTTTTACGACAGTTCTGTCCGCGTTCTTGAGGGCTCGGCTCTGTTGTGTAAATGACAAACTGTGTTTTGCTGGCGTTGCCAGATTCGCCGGTTATATACGTAGTCGTGTGTCGGTGCATACGGAATGTTTCGCTTTGGCTGCAAAACATCTTAGAGAGCATGCCAAGGAGAGAACAGTGTCCACCTGCCAACCAGGTCGACCTACGCTGTTTTACTTGCGCAAGTCTTTTCGTTGTTGGTAATGAGCAGTGATTCTGAACCGCGGTACCGAGAACCGCATGCGACTCCCAAGCGCCGTTTGTGCGACCCTCAGCAGCAGTCTTTCAATAATGTCCCTAATGTTTTGTGTAACAGACTTCGTTCTGCTGTAAAACAATGCATGTTAATTATTGACTTGTGTTGAATTTTTTCAGTGGGGCTCTTTTAACAAAATCGTTGGTCTGGAATTGTCTCCCTTCAGCAAAAAGGTTTTAAGAATCACTGGTGATGAGAGCTTGCAGCTCACGTGACGAAGCGGCACGCGTCGTTCGTGACCAACACCGACCGCTCGTAAGTTGTCCAGCGCCGGGCGTGGCCGGGAGCAGTGCTGCTAGTCGGTAATTTGCAAGTGCCAGCTTCCGTGCGTGTGCTCGCGATAATCATGCCACAGGATTGTGTTTGGGAGCACGCCAAGCACCAGGCGTACTCCCGGTGTTGCCGCTTGCAACGCCCTTGAGTGTTTGTCCACTTGCGTGACGCGAGCACCCCAGCGAAATGTATCAGCCTACTTTATCGGGATTTTCTGTTGCGCTCCTGTAGTTCGAGCATCGGCACCGGTTTATCATTTCGATCTGAACTATTCGTGCGCAAAAATGCAAACCATTTCAAGGCTGCTCCGAGGCTCTTTTCTCTGCGTAACCATTTCAAGGCTGCTTCGAGGCTCTTTTTTCTGCGCAAACGCGATCCGCGATCTGCCGTGGTGAGAACAGGCCAGGCTTCTCGAAGGCTTGCGAGTGGTGTCATTCAAAGCTTTGCGGATGATCGCACTCGTAAGAACCGACAGCGATGTTTCAGCAGCATTTCGAGCAGCGACAACGTTGCGCTAAGCTTTTCGCTTAAACGCGATTCTCGCGACGCGACCTGCTTAGTGTTAGGGCAACAGCGCGTTTTGTCGTTCATAAAGTGCGCGGCGTTCCAATGAACTTGTCTATGCGCAGAAAGACGAACGGAAGTTGTGTCGCATTGCAAATATGTCGGCCACATCCATGCGTGGTAGAACGAGGGGGAGGCCGACTTGTTTTTCGGTTCGGCCTCGCTGTGGCACCGTCTTCGCCAAGAAACACAAAATTCAGACACAGTGTGCATTAACGAGAAAACAAAGTTTCGATCAAATATCTTCTGTTCCTCATAAATACGCAAGAGCTTGGTTAGGTACATTAATTTATTCTGAGCCTCCTGCAGTTGAGCTGACCACCGAGAATTCAGTTACTGTTCCATTCAGGGAAAGGAATTGGTAACGGCGATTCTTTCGTTCCAAATTGTTTTTAGTCATTGAAGATTGCGAAGCAGCAGCATCTGGTAGCGTAGCCACGTGTGACTGCGGAATGCATTCCCTGATATCGGACATTGCAAACTTGCACCACAAAAGCAAGATATTTTTTTACTGCCGCGTTGAAGCTTTGTTTGGCGTTTTATTTTAGTGATTCTACCGAAAAGGGCAAACACCAACAAAGCATTCCATTCCGCCGCTGGTGAGGCAGCGTTGCGATACGAACTTAAGTCTTCCTAAGCAGGTTGTCCGCATAAAACGGCAACGCCGCTCTCGCGTGCAGTGCTCGTGACGACCCGTGCTAACCGTTCAAGTCTTATATGTGAGTTAACGCTTGTTGACGCTTTTGCGCACGCATGCAAACGCAGTGGCAAGTGTGCGATTACGGCACGTGCCGGAAATAGCGTCCGCGCTTACTGCAAAACGAAGTACCTGGCTTTTTCTCCTCTGCCATTTGCGCGTCGGACAATTAGTGGCTTTGGCCGTTTTTGTGAACGCTTCGCGCAATACGTGAAAACGCCGCGCTCGTGATATTTTTAAATGGTGATCGTGTCTCTCAAATTTAGACTCGCGGTTGCTCTGATGCAAGCAGCTTACAGGCGTGTATAAAGAAGCAATGCTTACGACAGCGCAGTTGTTTTCTGTTTAGGTTTTCGAAACAACACGCTTTTGGCGATTGCTACACAAGTTCTTTGCGCCAGTACAAAGTATCGTCGACAGCGATTTCATTCGTTTTTTGTCGGTTGGTTACTTTATTCAGGCATTCGCGTGCTTGCGGCCGCTTTCCGGCTTGTTACGCTTGCCTTTGCGGAGTCGCTGCGGTCACCGCCAATCGCTGTCATTCTGCTTTAGCTTTGAATATAGATGGTTTGCAGTGCATGTGAGGCGGACAGACAACGGTATGGGAGGTCTCGCACGAGTGCTTCAGCTGTTCCTGTTAATTTTTGTTTACTGGAAAAGAAACGTTGTTATTTGTTGAACAAGCTTTGTGCATTTAAGTTTATTTTGTCAAAGTAAATACGTGATTAGTATCGTTCAAGGCCAGTACAGAAAAAGTTTTTCTCTTGCCTTAAAAATTCCAGTGAATTTTTGCCTGGCTCGCCAGCAATGTCAGCTTCACCTGTAGACATATTATGGGCATCTGAGGACCCATTGAAACTAAATGGTCATCCAAGAATGTTGAGAAACTGAAACGAGCCATATTCCTAAAAGTTTCGGGACTTGCCAAGGATTTGGGCGCAGGGTCCACAAGTAGGTAAATCCGGCCCTGTCCACCGGCCCTAATGCCCCCCTATCAGTAGCAGACGAAGCTTAATTGGAACAAACACCAAAGCGAATAAGATATCAAATTGAAGAAGTTTTGCGAAACACATTTCAGCAAGGGTAAACCGTTTTTTTTTATGACAAATACAAATAAATCTTGTTGTGTACACACTTATTGGTCACGCTCGTTTGTGAACAACCATTGCAATCCGGTGCGCTAAACGGATTCGTAGGAAATGAGGGAAGACACTGCTGTATTGCGATGAAAAAATTTTTTGACAATCTCATGGTTAAGATCAGGGTTTTTTTTTTGGAAAATGTTAGTATCCGGTAGAGACCCGATTTCTCTGATTCTAGGGACCCGATTTTCTCTAATTCTAAGGACCCGATGATATTTTTCTCTGATTCTAGGGACCCGAATCGGGTCCCTAAAACACCTTAAAAAAAACTTGGTTAAGATGAAAAGCTGCAGATGGCGCCTGTTCAGTGGGCGAAACATACATTGCAACTAATTGGCGAGGAAGGATTTCTATATTAAAAGATGCTGATCTCGCGAGCAAGTGCTCCGCTCCCAACATTTTGGGATTTTTCAGCAGGAAACGAACTCGCGTCGCGCGCTTTTCGCGGGATACGGTTCAGATGGCCGCCTGTGGCGATGTCTTTATGATTCATCCTCTGTTGCGTATTTTCATGATGTCATAATCGCCGTGTTTTGTGTGGTTGTGAGAAAAAGAAGCTGAGTCTTAACAAGTAGTCTTACCTCGGACAAGACGAAGATGCTGGTGCGGTCGGTGGCCGCGCTTTAAAGCTAGTTTAATTGCTTTCCGACTCCAGAACTTGCAATATATCGTCCTGTCAGCTTTCAGCGTAAGCTGTGAGAATTGCAGGCGACTATTTCCTGACTTGCAGGAGCCAGTTACTGGGTTCGTGAACAGGTGTCTGCTTTTGATTTGTGATACGTTTGTAAAGAGTAGATGACTTGGCGAGCAATAGCGCCTGCGAAAAATTACTTCGAACAGCGGGATTATCACTCTTGCACAAAATTTCGCATTTTCAGTGTGAAGGACTGGAACGAAACTTCGCAGAAGGCAGTTAGTTCACCTTTGGTGTTGCCAGGCTTCGTATTCTGTTGAGTTTTTTGATCAAGCTTCTTGATTTCACAGTTGCAAACGCATGGCATTGCTCCAGAGCAGCTCGTTGAGGTTAGAGCTCGACCGATACTTCGTTGTGCCGATACAAATCAGCTGATGTAGCGATGATGCCGATGTAACGTATCGGCAAAACTCTGGCTGTAGATATCTATATGTACACAGGCGATATCTGCTAAGGAAAGCCGCCACGCTATTGTTTTTGAGTGTTCGGCAGTGTAACCTTTGACTCCATTTCTGATTTATTTATTAACGCTGATTTTCTGTCCTGAAACCCTTCGGCAACTTGAATTAGTGCCTTATAAGTGTTAATGAAATAAACGGGTTTGTGACGTAACATGAACTCGTGGTGGGTTTTCGCGCGGTAAGTGGATGACTAGCAGCGAACAAATCACGGCTAGCCCTGTGGTGCTGCTGGACTATTTTAGTGACCCACGTCTACACAGAGCTCGGCGTTGTACGGTTCTTCATCATGACGTGAAATTGTCAAATTTTGATTACGATCAAAATTTCGCAAAAATGCAAACATGTCCGTGCATTTTCTTCAGTTGTGAATTGTACCCGTTTTCCTGTGAGTTGGTTTAATACGCACTGTGCTGTCTGTCAATTGTGGTTTGAGTGATGCAAAAAGATGGGCCCAAAAAGTCGCAATTGTAGAGTTGTGGTTGAGGTAGGTGGTGCACAGCTTGGAAACAAGAGATACTGTCGGAATATAGCGATTCTTGTAGGAGTAATGACTTCGCTGTCATTTCGAAAATTTGAAAGTGCTACTGATGACATCCAAACAGCAGTGCACTTGTTTTCGTTTTCGACTCATTGATGAGTAGTTCCGTTCGGTTCCGTTTATAATGATTTGGTTATCCTGCCAGATCATCTGTTAGTTCTTGGAGACGATAGAGAATACGGACGATATGCAGTAGTGTTTGCCGTTTGCAAACGCAGATTAGTGTTTTTGTGTACAATTGCGCAATATCGATCGTTGTTTAACACAGTTTCGATGCACGTTCCAAAGTCACTTGATTACAAACCTGATTCAACCCTGTGCCTGCCAGGGACCTAAGAAGCGTAAAAGTTCGTCCCTTCTCGCCCCTTTGACCCACAGAATATTAAACCTACCCGCACCCGCAAAAATCTGAAAAAAATCAACCCTTCCTTCCTCCCCGCAAGCTCTAACTCACACCACTGCTGAATCAAACCCGCATCACTCGTCCAGCAGCAACATGCCTTATGTCTTGCAAGCGGATCTAATAGCATCGAAAGCAAGTAGATCGCTGTAATGTTTTGAGCAGTGAGCGTTGCGGATGTCAAAATGCAATAAAAACCGGCACCAATCGCGACCCTGTGCGTTGGGCACAGATCCTGCACAAACGTTTGCTCGTTTTCCACACTTTCCCTCTGGTCTGCACAGGTGACGAACACGTGCAGCACAGTCGGTGACCTGGTTGTAGGAGAGCCTGTGTTGTTCCGAGCAGAGAATGCCGCCTGGAACAGTTTGCTAAGTTATGCCGCGAAATGACATTCGAGCATCCCGCTTCGTAGTTTTCGATATCATGTTGTTTCACCCGACTGTGGTAGTAGCTGGGACCAAGCGTATCGCTTGCGTTGACATATTTTTAATGGAAAACATATTGATGTAATACTGAGCATTGAAAACGTTCGGTTTTTACCGAACCGCAATTTACGCGCGCGCGTTTAGAGGAGCGTATTTGTTTTTATTTGTTACTGGAAAAAACTACACCCTGCTCGTACAAACGTTCACTGGGTCAGAGTGCGAACAAGCAGGCGAGTGAACATCCACGGAAAAAGGAGGATACACTACACCTCTACTATTTTGCGACAGGAGATACGACGTCCAGAAGTTAGCCTTCAGTCTCATTTGTGATAAAGGTCAAAGCCGATTTTAGGCATAAATGCTTTTGACCCACATTGCCGCGACCCTCCATCTACGCATTTTGAGAGCAAAGCAAACGTTGTATCTCCTTCGCAAAATAGTAAAGATGCAGTATGTCCCCGTTTCCCGTGGATTTAATTTCCATTCGCGCCCTGACCTAGTGCACGTTTTCACGAACTGTGTTGTTTGTCGAATCCAATAGGTTGTTTACACGGATCGTCGGCGGCTGTGACGAATCGCTGACCAAAAATGTTCGTCACACTGCACTGCCACCATTGGACGTGTCCACTCGTCCTGTAACGTACAGTTCATCACAGTCAGACGACGACCGCGCCCATTCTCTTGCTCCGCTCATCCACGAATTCATACCGCTCGAACGGAGGTGGTCACTGTTCAAACAGCAGCTTGGGTAGCGGAAAATCTGCAGGAAAAGTCGCTTGCAAGGTTTTGTGAACTTTTGACGAACGAAAAACAGTCATTTGCGACATTTGCGATGTGTGTTTCAGCAGATCTGCTCTTTCGAACATCGGAAAAGGTTATTGTTTATCTTCAGCGGTTAAGGAGCTTTTCTTACCTTCTTCGCCGACCACTCGTTCAGACGACATACAGCTGGGCTCGCGCAAGCCTTTCCTTCTGTCGCTCGTCGCGCGGTGCATGATTTTGCCGCGGTGCGACGCTCCAGAAGCGGTGAAATTAGATTTGGCGCCCCGATGCCTGGCTCGGGCGCCTCGCTGGCTGCCGGCTGTTCCGGAAACCGAGCGCAGTGTGGTTTGTGTTTGGGCTGAAAGCGCTCGCGCGTTGCTTTTAAGCATTTGGGTAAACGCTCGTTTACCGCGAGCGGCTTGTCCATTGGCAAGAAGTACCTGCTTGTAGTTCGAAACGATAAAACAGCTTTGAAATGCAAATCGTAGAACAGTTGTGTTTTCGAATTTCGTAATTTATGTTGGCGGCTTTCATATGTTGTAGTTAGGGATGAAAGCAGTGTGTTTATTGCAGTAAGTGCGCCGCATACTTGCTAGCGAAGTAGCGCGATTGATTTATTTGTAGTGGTTACGGTATTTTGAAAGCTAGCTTTCAAGTGAGCTTTGCAGCTGTCAAATCGTTTCAAATCTTCTCGGATATTTGACAAGCTTGGATTGGTTGTTTGCATGCAAACAGGACCTGATGGCAAATGGTGTGTTTTATTACCGCACAAACTGAACTGTATTTTTTTGTTTCCGTCGACCATATCGAAACAACGTGCCATATTGTAGGTGAACATATTGCGATTAGCTATTATTCTAAACAAACGTTTGTTTTTGGAAAAGAAAATCGGTAAAATTATTGCTTTGGTTAGCGAAGCTATTCTTGTACCCGATGCTGTCCATGTAGTATTTAAACGTTCACAGAGCTTGGTCGCAGTTTGAAAATTGAGAGATTCTTGGGGGGATGACTGATGTCGGGCAGATGCTTGTGGCGTTGGAGGGGACGCGGAGCAAAAAGTAAGATTGGACTCCGTCCACTCTAATAGCCATGTAGCGTTCGCACAAATACTGCAAAACGGACATGTTTTCCTCTTTTGTGACAAGCGCCATAAAACATTTGCGCCCACCTTCGACGATTGCACAGGCGCTTCCCTTCGGATTCTTTCGCGGCTTTTCGTTCGCTCACCGAACGAGCCCGATCCGACATTGTCACGTAAGTTTTCTCGCTGACTAATGCACAGACCCTTTTCAAGTGTTGAACCGAAGAAACCTAACCACTGCGCGACAGGAAAAGACTGGTTCTGTCCGTTAATCCATCGACAGATCTTCGTGTTGGTAGCATACTTATGTTTTAACGGTCAGAAAGCCCTGGCTTCTTTGTCCGAGCTGCGTTTTCCTCTACGTAGAAGCAAAAGAGCCGAAGCGGTCTGTTGACAAGAAACACAACACGGGTTGGGAATAGACAAAAGTGCGATACTGACGGTGCTATATTTTGTTAGTTTTTTGTCCTTAAAACGACCTTGGCTTTTTTCAGAAGCAACCTTCGTGGTATTCCTGCGTTTTTCTCTTTCGTTCGGCCGGACTTCCAGAAAATGACGCAATGTCCCGGGAAACCATTGGTCTTTCGCCAGATTTACTCACCGGTGCTTTCTGTTACTGTCTGTGGCTCGCTTTCTGCGTTGACCGCCGACGAAGCGCCTTTTACATGCCTGCAGCCACCCGTGCTCCGTGTTGAGTTCATAAGTTCTTTGTCATCCACGCGCTTCTTCCGTTTTTCTGGAGTTCCTTGTTATCAACGTTCTTTTCTCGTTATCCGGAGTTTCTTGTCATTCGCGCGCCGTTCTTCCACCAACCTGGCAGCAGGTCGCTCGCACGTCGCCCGCCCGCCCGCGCCGCTGCTGCTCTCAGTGACTTCAATACAGGAAATTGGCTTCGTGCCGGAAAGCGTGTAATTCGAATCGGTGTTGTTGCCGCCACCACTGCTACTGCTGCTCCTGCCAAAGCAGGGGTGCTTGCATTGCCTTCGACGTCCTGCGTTTGTTTAGAATGACCGTTCTGATTTGTTCTCCGCAGCGTTTAAAACCATACGCATCAGGACAGGTCTATCTTGCGCGTTGGTCCGAGTCGTGTTTGGGTCGGACGGGAGGAGTCAATTCGAGCAAACCTCACAGCGGAACAGATTATATTCGCACCGAATTTTTTGTGAGTTTGCTAAAATGCTTTGCCGACATGCTTGAGTTAAAAAATACGCTTGAGTTGCATTTTCTCCCCTGGCCGGTGGAGTTCCGCCAGTGTTTAGCGTTCCTTCGCGACGCGTCATTTTCTGCGCATCCGTTCAGGGAAGCGAAAAGTTGCTGCGTAGGTGGGATTTCTCTCAAACATTGTGACGTCGGCGCTCTTGNGTGATTTTGCATCGTATGCTGTCGAGCCTGAGATGTTAGTTTTGGGAAATGTTCTGTTCAGTATACTTGGAAGATGGAGTTATTCACGAAAAAACGCAATCAGCCTGGATGCAAGCGACGCCACGCCGGACAGCATGTTGGCCAACCTGTTTGGACCGCAATTCAGTCGAAGACGCACTCTTTCGGTGCTTTTTCCTTGTGTTGTGTCTCGTCCTTCGTCAGGCTAAAGTGGTGCGCAGCGCATTTGCGCGTATTCATCGCTTGCGCTCAAAACCCCAGCGACACTTGGCACATATAACTGAGATCTTGCCGCGCAACAAATTTGGCCGGTGATCGTGATGGCATCAAACGCAAGTTTGCCGAAGTGAATCGAGTGCTTGCTGCCGCTCGTACAAACTCGCTTATGTGAGGCTTTGTTTGCCTTCAAATCGCAATGGTTGCACTGCGCACCTTGACGGAACCTGTACCGTTTGTTATAAGTTGAACTGTGAGCAACTTAGTTTTTTGTCGTCTTGACCGCGTTGATTGAACAAATCAGTTGTAAGCGTTCGATCAGCAAGATGGAAAGAAAAAGTTCTGCTGCAAATATGTACAACATGTCCAGATAAATTGAAAAGCAAACACCGACGTTTACGGATGTGCACTTGCTAGCGGTCCGCCAGACTTTGTGGCAAACTTAATCTTTAATCTGGTAACTGCGGTTGTTGGTCAAATACCGCTTCTTGCAGTTCATTGCGATTTTTGGCACGCGCGTTGGTTGTCAACGGATTTTTTCGCACCGAACCACGCCCACCCTTTGTGACGGCAGCGAGCGCCGGCGGCATCGACAGAAACTGCAAACTGGACACAAGCATTGTCGTCACTCGGGGGTCCATCCGTGCGGCGATTTTCTGCGACTGCGGCAAAGCCCAATTGCAAATGCGCCGCTCGTCTTACGCGCAGCGCGTGTGTGTGCACGCGAGAGTCGCGAGTGCGCGCACGCACGCACACGCGCTTGCGTATCGTAGTTGAGCCGGCAGTTTAAATTAGGTACCGTAGCAAATCTCTCGTTCGCCGCCCGCGGTCGACGAGTAGCTAAAGTTCAAGCCGTTTTCGCTTGAAACTTACTTGCATCTAGCCTGCTGTGAAGCATGAAGCAAGACATTGGTTGAAAGCGCCTGTTAGTCATGATGTGTTGGTTTCCCGTTTTTCGACACGGAATTGTGAAGGAATACGTTTTGTATTTTGCACGAAATAAGGTTTATCAAAATCGTCTCACGCGACAATGAGGATACCGTGTTGCTTTTGGGTACTGGAGACCCTTATTTTTTCATCACAGCTGATGTGTAAGTTGTCTCGTGCTTGCTTGGACTCTTGCAGACATTTTTGTTTTGCCCCTGCGTGTAGCGAGAACATCGACCCATCAAAGTTCTGATCGGCGTTATGGTTTCCTTTGTTGGCACATTCCATGCGAGGAAAGGTGATAAACGTAAATCATTTGCACACCACGGGACGTTTCACTCGTGCATACCAGAAACCGCGGTCGGAAAAAACGAACGATTGATGGGGAAAGCTCATATTACGACGATTGTCTCGAGGCAGCCGTTACATTTAACACAGCGTGGCTACTATCAAAGTGACAGTTCTTTCGCAGACAGTCGTTCAGATGTATAAGTAAAAAGTGTTTTTATCTGTTGCTGGTTTTCTTAGCACCAGTGAGACATTTAGTTAGAAGGCACCAAGGTGACGTCAATGATAATGTGGGAAGTTTTCAACGACTGAAGGTTGTTGCCATTGGGTGGTAACGGCAGTTTGGTTTGCAGCAGTATGGATTTAAGTCTTGACGAAGTGGTTTTGCCAACAGCGACATATATGAAGCCCAATTTTCTTCAAGGGCGATTTTCGCCGATGACGATAAGTTCGCATAGAGTAGACAGATAAAGCCCTACCACCAGAACGAAAGAAACTCTTGTGCAAGTCTTCAGGCCGTTTTGTTACGGTACCTGATTCCTGTACGCGATCGTTCAGCCTCTCCTATTCGCTCGCCTGCCTTCTTTGTTCGATGTCCACGCCGCATTCCCCGCGTGTCGCTGTTGCTATTCGCCGGTTAGACCGGTTGGCGATAGCGTAATTTTGAAGCGCTGGACCGCGATCGAAGTAAGGAAGTCCGCTCAGCGAAACCAGACGCGCGTGTTTCGTTTAAAAGTGACTTAATTTACGCTAGNTTTTTTTTGCTGACTTTAACTAGAAAAGCCGCTCGATTTCTGTTTGCACATCTGGCAACTTTGGAACGACGGAATCGTCTTCGGCGCGTCGCGAATGCGCTTGCACGCCGTTGCGACTCCTCGCCTGTGCCTGACCCAGGCTCCGCTCCAGCACCCGCAAAACGAGGTCGCAGTGAAGCAAAGGAGACCAGAAGTGCGTTGCGCTATTGTTGTTTGAATTTTCTAAACCTTTTGTAACCCCCCCGTTTTCTGAAGTGCGAGTGATTCTGTAGGTGTGGTGCGCATGTATCGCAGTGTCGAGCAAATTGCAGGTCAGATTAACTGACATCAGTCCACAGGACCCGCGATGCGAGTAGTCTGGCGTGTTATAATTAGTTAAACCAGGGGTTCCCAACCTGGGGTACATTTGCCCCTTCCGAAGGGGTACATTTAAGGTTAGCAACAGAAGATAGAAATTTATTTACATATATTGTTTATTTCCAAATATTTATACATATATCAGTTTAATGTCATTATCAAAAGTCATTATATGCTTATTTAAAAAATCTATGAATAATCATGATAAAATATTTTGTCATAAGAAATTTTAGGGGCATATGTTCATCTGTCGAAATTCTGAAGGGGTACATGCTCATCTGTCGGAATGCCAAATTGGTACATGGTAAGAGAAGATTGGGAACCCCTGAGTTAAACTGTTTGTTGCACAGCTTCGCAACTCCGACGATCCTAGCTTGTTTGAAGTGATAGTTACTGGCGTTCACGATGCCACGATTTCTTTTGGTTTTCCTCATCGACGACATAAAGTTGTCGCCGATGTTGAAGATGAGTATTTGTCTTTCACTAACTCAAGCGGTGTTCAGTTTCCACGGAAGCGCTAGGTACCGAGAGTCCTGTAGTCGTTCGCCTTCAACGCTTTTCATTCAGGCTTGTGAAAGCCGCAGTCGGTAGTGTTGAGTTGCTAGGCAACCCGAACGGTTCACAAACTTATAATATAAAGTTCTAACTGGAAGAAGGTGAGCATTGTCTGTGATCGTAGTAGAGAGCGTACAGCACGACCGCATCCTGCTTATTTTGTCGTCCGTTTTGGATTGCAGCCATTGGTTTTTGGTGGCTGGGACCACGATTTGTACTTTTCGTTTACGTATCACTTTTCGGTTGGCTAATTCGGGCCGTCTTGCGTTGCTGTTAAGTAGTTCAAGTACATATCTGGAATGCGTCGCGAAATTTGATTGCCACACTCGCGTTCAAGATTTGACAAACGTTTTAGTTCGGGATTTCGCGCAGTATGTCCGTATCTCATTGCTTCTTTCTTTTCTTGCAGTGCAGGATGTTGTTAACCTTTTCTCTCTCGTTTGCCTCTTGACAAGTTTCAAATATGAAATGGGAATGGACACCAAACATTCTTTTACTTTCTTGCTTCTCTGGACGTATTGTGTATAGTCAGGTTTTTTTTAAGGAAAATGTTAGGTACCCGATTTCTGTGATTCTAGGGACCCTATTTCTGTGATTCTAGGGATCCGATTTACTCTGATTCTAGGGACCCGATGATAATTTTCTCTGATTCTAGGGACCCAAATCGGGTCCCTAAAACACCTTAAAAACCCTGGTATAGTGGTCCGGAAGATAAACAAATGAAAAGTTTGGATGGAAGGGCGTTTGAAGCAAGGAGTCCATAAGCAACTCTTACTAGTATTAGAAAAACATTTAGCAATGTTGTTGTTACGTTTTTTGTTCTTACTAATTGACAGTTAACTCAACGATTCTGTAAAACTAATGACTGACGAAATTACGTATTCGCGATATAAGCTCACCGTCGTCAGTGAATCGCTGCTGCAGGGAAGGATAAAACGTCCTAGATCGCTAAGTGCAAGGAAGAAAACTACGTTTTGATGTATTCGTGATCGCTCTGTACAGACTGTCTTTACGAGAAGGAGAAGTCTTTTTTTCGTAGTTGCATGCACTGTGAGAATCTTGTACTGTTTCCCGTTGTTGTACCAAGCTATGGGCAGGACCGGGCTACGACGAGCATTTGCGTTTGACCACAGTTGCGGCCCATTTAGGGACGTCGTCTCGGTCCACCGCTCTGAATGATGCGCACGACGGCGCTTTCGTTGTTACTGCTTTGTTGCGTGAAAATCAGTTCCTGCCCTCGCTCAGCTTTTTGGTGCGGCAATTTTAAAGTGCTCACTCTCTCTTGTTGATGGCAAGGATTTCGTTTTCTTTTATCGAGCGGCCAGGCCACGGGACAAGTTGTTCTAATTTCAGCAAGCTCACTGATCGAAATTGCTGTTATTCGTATCACAGATACGCTGGCGTCGTGACAGTGCTCTTGAAACTGTGTACGGATGTAATGCGTTGCGCGTCACACGTCGATTTGCAACGGACTGCTTTTGGGAGAAATTAGAAATAAAATATTATGTCGATCTGCTTGTATTCTATCAAACCCGACCTTTTGACGTTAGAATTAGCCAGATCTTGTGATTATAACGTGGGAGTGATTTGGTGATTGTGTACGTCACTTAATCAGTTTCACGCAAAAACAACCGTCACCGCGTGACGTGCTGAAAGTCGTGCGCAATCTCTAATTAATTGTTGCCGAAGCGAGCTGCAAACGTTGTCGCTGCTTTATCGTGCACAACACTCGGCCTATCTTGGAGCTTTTCTTGTCCCCGGGGCAAGTTTGCTCGTTACGGTGCAGGGAAGCCAGGCCACCACCTTTTTGTTATAAAACTCTGCTGCTGCGTTTTGTAACACCACCAGAATTATCTTTTTCTTCCCGACCTTGCGCGCCAGGCTGTCGCTCCCAAACAATGGTTTGAATCTACAGGTTCTGCTCTCGAGGGCGAAATGTGTCCCTAAGAACCTTGGTATGATGCTTTTTGTTTAAATTTTTTCTTTCCTTTTCGTAAATCAGTAGAATCTATCTTTTTGTCCCGAAGCACAGTCTGCCCAGCTTTTGTATAGGCGTCTCGCCCCCTTCCTTTTCTTATCCTTTTAGTGTTCCTTTTCTCAATAAACACGTAGATAGGATACATCATCACGGAAAAGCTGCCAGACGTCCGTCGGGTGACTGATCGGGTTCATTTAAGCCTTCGCTGGGTGCGCTTTTCTGCTACAGAACAGCTTTGCTGAAAAGTCCACATCTTGCAGAAGCATGCTGTAACGTTACCTGTGATATAATAATTATCACTGTCGTGGTTGTTACCAAGAGATGCTGCGCAACTTTCATGGGCCGCCAACAAGCGAGAATGTTGGACAATAAGGTTAACTTTACCCTTTCGCCAGCCTATGACCGGTTTTCGAAACATTTTAATGGGAAAGATGCCGTGGCATTGTCTCTAGCGCGCCAGGCAGATCGAATCTACTTGGAAGAAGACAACCGTTTCTTGATGACTTCTTACGTTTGTTCCGCGTGAATCGATGTGAACAGCATCAAAGCAAGCGTTAGCGAGCTGTTCTGTTCTGTTGATCTGGCTTTCTAACAGGTTAAAGACAGAGGGCTTTTGAAGTTGAGAAAGCTTTTAAAAAGCGCGGTAGTTTTGGCACCTATTTAGCCGTTGAGGTTTCATTGTCGGAATCTATTTTTTTTTCGCTGAGACCTATCGGTCATTTTTTTGCCGAGACATTTTGGTCACTGAATCATTTCAGTCATTTGTCTCACGGTTGTATTAAAACTCGCCATAGCAGTGTTCATTAGCCTATATTTTCAGACATTCTGACCGAAATGACGTAATTTTTTTCGGTCATTTCAAAAACATTTTGGTCTGTGACCGAAAAAAAAACCAGGTCGGAATTAGTTGCGTCACTCACCAGCTTTTCGCTCCTTGGGGTCTTTGAAAAACACGTTTTTTTGTGCGTTACATCTGAGCTAAACGCTTACTGCATAACTGCAAGTGCTTACAATGGCAGAATTAAACGATCCTACCAATTTTAATGCGGATGGAATTTATGAAGAGGGAACTGCTATTACACACCGATTTTGAGGTCGTAAACTGCACTTGTGTGTAATTCATCGAGCGCTTCGTCAGTAACGATGCCTAATAATCGGCCTGCTGCGATGCGAGGCCAACGCGGGACGCTCGCCGCAAACCTTATTCTTTTGCTCAGTCAAGATTTTTCACATTCTGTCAAACACCCGGCTCGGGCGCGAACTTGCGGAAGTTTTTAGCTGTCGGAGGCGCTCGTGCCAGCTTTACGATCTTGCGCATGCATTAATAGCGCGCGCGCCGCTACAGGAATTTAACAAACCGCCGCCCGTCGCACGTATTTGCGCATGCGCACTGAGACGCGCGCTTCCCTGAAAGAAGACAAGCGATACAGTACCGGAAGGAAGCGTTTTTGCTGATATGATGAGTCTGATACTCGTCGCACAGAAAAACCCGATTTCCGTCCATTGTTCCACCGTGTGTGATGCAACAAGGCATGTTTGTTTTCGTGCAACGTGAAGCAGAAGCAGCAATTGTCGGCGCCCATCGGTCATGTGCTCATCGCATATTATTGCGAAGACAATATCTTTGCGCTTTTTCTCGTGTAACGGTCGAACGTTTCTTGCTGGAATCGCAGTTGTATTTGATCTGCATTTCGCCTGTGTGACCATACGCGACAGCGAAAAGGTCTTCGAATCGGATCGCGGTTGATGTACCGGGACCGTGAAAGCTCCCCTCCTCTAATGCGCACGGCGCATGTGGCGATCGTGATGATCGTGATGATGCGGAGCATAAATTTAAAGCAGCGTGGTGTTTGTTTCGGTGCTCCGAGAGCAAATGGCTGAAGAATGGCAAGTGCGTGTCGAATGGCGCAATTACTAGATGGCCTCCCTAGGCTCTGCTGTCCAACAGGGAAAGATCATGGCTGCTTTGCCAACAAACGCCGANTCGCTGGAACCCGCTGTCATTCACAGCATAAACAGTTCATGCTTGTGCTTGGTGAAGTAACTTTGGTGGTGAAGAAAGATGACAGTCTGACGTGAGTAGCGAATTTGCAGCTGTGCGCTTCTGCCAGTTTCGTAATGGCTTGGCGTGCTTGCGCCTTTTTCGCATTCGTGCGTCTCCGTCGAGTCTCCCGTCTGGCGTTAACGCTTAATTCGACACACTAATTATCGGCCTGCCGCGATGGAAAACCGACCCGGGATATTAACCGTCAACCATTTCTTTTCCAAGTTCTCAGCGAAGCTTCAGCGGCTCGGGCCACCTGCTGTGCGAGAGCCACCGTTGTCGCCGTTAAGCACCCGTTGCGGGTGTTTCGTGTCATCAGCTGACTGTACTGCTTGATCACGTAGTTTTTTTGGCATGGTCCAAACAGTGATTGATTGCAGTCTCTGTGTTTTGTCAAAAAAGCGAGTCGTTATTTGAATTGAGTTATTAAACGCAAGACATCCTGCCTGAGGGTAATTCCAGCTGTGTCGCTGAACGGAGCACGTAACGTGAATCTGCTGTTTTGCTGTTGTGCTTACATTTTGCAAGACACTCACGGAGAAAGAAGCAAGTTTTTATTAAACCGTCAACTGTTCGTTACCTGTGCGACGCCGCCCGGACCCGACGGACTGTTTCAAAGTGAAACTGGTACGATCTCACTCACGCTCACGCCACCACTGTGAAAATACGACTCCGTTCTTGAAGATACGACTCCGTTGTTGAAGTTCCGCAGCGCTCATCTGCAAAAACCGCCACACCTCAGCCTCAGCCGCCTGTTTGTGGCTGGTTTTACTCCTGGCCAGGGGGCGATCGATCAGATGTCAGGATCATCACGTCGACATCGCGGGCAGCTCTGAAAGCCGAACCAACGTGGCGTTGTAGACTGGCCAATGGCCATGTGCAAACTCTAGGCTTTCGCTCAGCTCGCGTTTTTAACATTATAATCGATATCGATCGAATGATCTCACTTTTGCAGACGCCAATTTGTACACGCTATATAAGAAACAATAACGCAACATACAGTGATTTGAATGAAATCGTATTTGGTCGTTTTGAAAAACAACCGTTTTTATTGTGCTGAAGAAAGCAGTTGTTTGTACACATTTCATTACCAGGTTGTGTTTTCACAAGTGCCTTTTGACGACAGCTCTATGGCGATATCGTGGACGCAGTGTGATTTTGTGGCAAAGAATACCCCAGTCCCTTAGCTGTGCGATTATTTTGGTAATTTTGACGTAGCGAATTTTTCCTTTCATGGTTTGTGCTCAAAAATCGTCCTTTCCATGGTCAATGTCTAGTGTGTGCAAGGCAAGTATCCAGGTCAGCGAATCCGTATTCAGGCATCTTTTGATTCTATATCGTGTGTTCTATGCTTTTGGTGTGTTATGGCAGTTGTCTGATCGGCGCGTATGGAGCATCAAATGTGGCTAAGTGGTGCGTTCATACATGGATCTTGATTAACGACCTGCCAGTGCCCACAGCTCCGTTCCCCATCCCCGACTGTGGTTGCCCACTGTCGCACACACAGGCACATACTTCTTTACGGCACTTCCCGCAGCAAGAGACAGTTTCCGGAAAAATCTGACCGGCCTGCAGCTTGCTTAGCATCGCCGAGTTCTGCGAAACGACCGGCGAACTCCTGTTTCTCTTACCGCGTTTCGTGAAGTCAATTCCGGCCCCCTATCATTTCGCAGTCTCGGCTCTGCATCCGCTCATCAGAACTCCTCGTCCGTTCGTTTACATTAGATAAGCGTCTGAATCGTGAGGTTTTCTTGACCAAAGCTCGACCTATGAATTTTCTGTTGAAAACGCCGGTGATGTGAGTTTAACTTCATGCAAACCCGCAATCTACTCTAGAACTACACGTGCAGAGTGCAAAGCACTCGGTCGAGTATTTGTGAAGTCAAGTCAGATTTTGCGCCGTTATAACCCATGAAAACTGGCAGCTCGTGTCCGTTATTCAGGGACTTATCTTTGTTCAGCAAGTGATGCTTGGGCAAAATTTTTGCCGACCAGCACGCTATGGAAGGTATATTTTCCCATGTCCGGAAAATGAAGCTGGCAATTCCCTCCCGCCGAATCGTCAGCTGTGTCGTGTCGATCCACTACCTGTGCTTCGTGTGTGTTTCATTCACGTGTTTGGTTTAACCGGCTGCTTTGCTATAAACCTCAACCGGCTTCTGCGCGTTTTGGCCGATGCCCCTCCGCCGGGGCGACGCTTTCCTTGGAAAGGTCACAAGTCGTGCTGGGCTCCGTTGCACGCTCAGCTCTCGCCCGAAAATCGCGTTCGGCTTCACGGCGCGCGGCTCGGTGGGTGTCGCTGCGATGCCTCTCGCGACATGACAAAGAACGGCGGCTCAGCTAACGCGAGTGGGTGTGCTCGTGCGCGCGCGCGCGGTTCTCGCGCGTGTTTGCGGTGCGTGTGCGCAAGCTTGGGCGTGTAGACCGAGCGGCTCGCGCTTGCTCGTTGTCCGTTCCAACAGATGGACAGCGCTGCTGTCGGGTGTTGCGACGCCGCCGCGCGGTTAGAAACAAAACGAAAATTTCAGATGTGCTCAGCCGTGTCTTAAGCAGTGTGCAAGTGTGTTGTGCAAAGCTTGGTTCAGATGCGATATTCGCAAGACTTCGCTTCGTTACCAGTCAGTTATGTCAGCGACTAGCGGAACGTCCTTTACGCTGTTAGTTTTGACAGCGATTGGATTCTCCGTTGCAGGCAAAAAAGCGTTATAATCATAGTGTTGGTGTGGCAAGTCTTTGTTTAAGAATCGTTAAACATTGCCGTGTGCTTGTGCATCGCTTCGTTTACGTGAAGACAGAAGAATGCGATTGTTTAAAGTTAGAACCGACAACTTGTTCTGTGTTTTGGCAAAACATCGTACATTTCGGTGGCCAGTCTCGTTGAGCTGCGAGTGGTATCTTGAGATTTCAGTGTCGTCGCTAAGCTACTGTTGTGTTAAAAGATTTGCCGAGCTTGTGTTAAGGATTAATGCGGCGACCGTCTTGTGTTTGCGAGCGGGTAGAAAGGTACACGGCTTCGGCCACAAGTTCACGACTCGGCTGCAATTCGTGCTTTCTCCGAAAAGATGATAACGCAGCATTTCGCGCCGGTCTTCGATCGTTCGAAGTGAATCAAGCTGGTTTTATTTGGATATGCGTGCTTGAAGCAGTCCAATGTATCACTGCTCATTAACGCTACAGTGAAACGCAACTTCCGCGTAGGTTGTGTTTAGAACGTCGTTCGCGAAGTTGGCATCGCATTACTGCTGCACCACCGAAAAGTTGTTAAAAGCCACAGTCCAAAATCGCGCGTTGGTGTTCTCCTCTGACAGAAACGACCATTGGCCGTGGTTCAAACGATGTAGGTCCATTGTTTTGATTTTCACTTCTTGTGAACTGTGAACTGCGAACGGTTTTCGAATCGTCAGTCCAATCAAACTACAAAGTGCTCGGACGACAAATTAAGCGTGATAGCACTTCATCTCCTTTTAATTAAAGTGCTTGTGGCGCAAGCGGTGCGTGTGCGGTCAACGCCTTGAGTGACCTCTCACCCCATCTGGTATTTGTACGTGGTTAGCTGGCGAAGTTCCACCGAAACTTTACCGTATCTTCACAGCGACTGCGCACGCACGACTTGGCCGCATCCTCGTCGTTTATCGAGACTTCGCCGCTACTTTTAAGAAGCGGTAGAATTTAAATCATTTAATGGTTACCTGGCAAATCTCGTATAAAAACGTGACGTTTTCCCATTGGTTGTCGCCCGCAGGCCAGTACAGTAATGGTGAAAATCGAAATCAAGTGTCATGTTGGTTGGTGCATTTCTGACTGATCAGCAAACATCTGACAGATATTTTGAATGTTATAATTTTGTTTTGTGCAAGGAATGAGTTGAAGTGACTTCTTCCCCCAATAAAGGTGCGAAATTCAATCGAGTTTAAACAGGCATAGTGCTCTTTTGAGCCAAAAGCGTTTCCAATCACTGGAGGAGGACAAAATTTCGTGTTTCATGGCCGTTGTCAACATGCATATCTAAAGCCTTTTGTGATTCAAATTTTGTATTGAAAATTACTTTCGAGCGGTCTTTTTGAACAACCTCTTTTTCGAGACGTGCTTGTGAGTTACCGTTTTATTTGTTAAACCACTGTTATCACGTGTTTACGGTTGATTGTTGGATAATGGTTTTTGTGTTATTCTTGGTCAAGCATGGGATATGTGAACTGCGAGTAAAGGATTCTGTGGAAAAGTAATCATCAGCATTAACTCGCTTCTGTGGTCCGTTGCAAGCTTCAACTACATTTCTTTTCAGCACCGCCCTGCTCTTGCTCTTACTCTCTCCAAAACAGCCACCCATCACATACTGATACCTGACCAGTCTCAAACGAATATCCACGCATAAGATTCTGTTCTGAACAGATCCAAGTTGTCCTGAGCTTAGTTTGCAGCCAGTGAAATTATTTGGTACCACAAAGCAGCATGGCATGTCAAAGACTCGCATTGATTTTTCACGCTTAACGCCTTCGTCCCAACAACCATTTCTGGCGAGTAAATGTGTGTGCGTTCTGCGCGCGTGCGAACGCACACGCGCTGTCTTGCGTGCGCGCATGTCACTTATTACCGCGCATGTAATGTTGGTTTAAAGCGCGCGCATGCACGGCAAAGCGCGTTTTTCGCATGGGCGTGCGGCTACGTGGCCGGCGGCTTGCGGAAACGGCAGACATCTTGAATGCGTGCCACCGTCGACAATATGGCCGCGCCGCAAACGCAGTCACATTATTCTTCCCTTCTCGACATTTTCCACGCGACCAAACGTCAGACATTCATTGCAGCTAGTGGGCAGGCAGCTCTTGACGGCGTGAGGCAGAGAGCAGGCCCAGGCCGGCCAGTTCCGTGTGACATCCAACGGGTTGCCTGTACAAGGCTTCGCCAAGTTCGTTAGCGTCTTCTTTAATCAAGGTTGAACCCCGTGCGGAGGTGGCCGGCAATGCCAATCATCCGTCCGTCGCGAGCGTGTCACAATCGTCCGTCGTGTCAGGCTCGGACAAACTGCTTCGATGACTGCCACGCGTTGCACGGTGCGCCATTGTCATTGCGGCTGATCGCGCGCAGTCGAAAGAGGACAAGCGTCTATTTATATCCGAACAGTTCAGGGATATGGGCTCTGCGATCGCCCGCGTTTGCAACTGCTGGCAATGCGTATCCGCGTGACGTGACTTTTGTATGTCGTGCTTAACAGACGTGTTGTGAGGCCAACTTAGCGATCTTCTTCCTTCGTTTCTTACTGGTACAAGACGTGCAGGGCCTGCCACCTCCTATCATTGACGACAAAACCAGCCCCGGTGTAGCCATCCGATATGTTGATGTTCAGTCAGAAGCACAGAAATCATGCGTCATTCAACTGTGTCTGGGTTTTACCTGTCGGGTTCATACCCACTCTGGTAAAACGCTTCAATCAGCGAATGGCACAACCTCACGAGTTACGCGCCACTTTCTGTTTTGCAACGACCAGTTAACTTCACTTCGAACGAAGTGTTTCAAACTGGACGTGCATAGCCCGTTATGACTCGATCGCATTCGAGCAACGCTGCTGAATCGTGGGTCGATATTTGACCGAAGCCGAGTGAGGTTTAGTCGTACGGTCAGGACAGTCACAGGTTTGTGTGCACCGACATGTCGAAAAAGAGTTTGATTCGTCCGAAGCAACAGACTCAATTTGTAACTTGAATAACTTCTGGAAGTCACCTGGTACGTCCCTTTAATACGTGCGCACGAAAGACTTGTTGGAATAAAAGATTGCCATGACCCCTTCCTCTTCGAATCTTCTGAATGAACCAATAAGCTCAAAAACATTGTTGCTTATACCGACTTTTGTATGTATGGTAAAACGTGTGGTTTTGTTTCAGCAGCCAACGGTTTTAGGCTCCAGCGCGACGGTATTTCATTATTTTTATACTTTATTAACGTTTGTTTTTTGGTACCACGTCTTAGCAGTCTGGAATTAAGCTGTTTAGAAGAGGTCATAAACGCGTGCGATTGCTGGGCCGGCTGGACGCCGCAGCCAATCAGCCTGATGATGATGGTGAACTACACAAGGTGTAAGCAGTGTTTCTCAACGTGGTCCAGGTGAACTACCGGTTGTCCACCTGGAATTTCTAGTGGTCCACAGAGAGTTCCATAAATCGCCATAGAACATACCCTTGAGTTCACTGACGTATGTGAAAAAAAGTTTCGACCAGCTGTTCATGAGCTGTCAGCATAGCAAAGTGGTTCATCGGATATTATTTTAAAAAAGAGATGGTCCATGGGCCAAAAAAGGTTGAGAACCACTGGTGTAAAGTACAAGTGACGACACTGCCTGCAGCTGAGCGGCGCCACCAGCGTAATCTGCCAACTGACAAACGCTGTCGTCGATCGTACATCACCGTCAAACTGCGCACCCGAACTTTGTTTCTGCATTGTGCTTCTCTCGGCGTCGTGCGTGACCAGCAACACCTGTCTGTGTTCGTAACGAGCTTTTCGGGCGGTGGCACGAAAGCACATTAAATTCCGCTTCGCGGCTCGACGTTTGAGCTCCTTCAAAGCGGGTCTTTCAGAATCCTACGTAAGTTCCTGCTGCTGCTGTGGTTTGACGTCACGAGGCTTGCTTCGATCTTGAGCGGAAGCCTTTGAGCTTCGCGACGACCACGGGCGCTGATGTCGGTGTAATTGCGTCTTGAGATTAATTAACGCCGTCGCCATGTTTGACGTTGATCGATTCGCGCGAACGTGAGACTCTATGCTTGAAAGTGAAAAGCTTTTCTGCATGCTGAGCTTCAAAATGCGAGCCGGGCATCGGAGTTACGGCGTGGGACGGTTGCTCGGTGCGTGCTGGCGCCATCCCCCTCCGCAATGATGTACGTCAGAAACGGTCAGATCATTGCGAAGGACGCGAACGCGCGTGAGCGAAGCGACTTCGCCGTGGTGTGCACTGCGTTAAACATTGTCCAGCTTGTAGTGTCAGCGACGAGCCAGACTGAAATGGGAGGGCGCTCAATTGTGACACTCCACAGCGGTGCCATTTTTGCTCCTTCACCGGAAAGGCGTGGTTTCTGCGAATTAAAGTGCACATCACCCGCTCACGTGCGCCGGCGTCATCTTGAAAAAGAAAGCGCGCCGAAAAGACCCAGATAACCAAAAGTTATGGTCAAAAGTTGTTACTTCAGTAATGTTACAAGAGGTAGTTACGTCTTGACTACGTCGAGAAAAGCGGAGAGGTGTGGTCGAAGAAGCTAAAGTTTTGTCTTGCCGCTCTGAAATCACAGATGTCGGCAGCGATCTTGACTGTGGAACTTTGTGCGGAAATTTACCACCAGCTTGCGAGAAAACGCAAGTGCAACGCTGCTGCTTTGTCGCGCTGTCAGCCGATACGCCGTTGCGATAAACAATCTAACGCTGCATAAGATGCGCGGCCAACGACTCGGCGCTGCTACATTGCAGTCAGTCGCCAATGAGTATTCTATTTTAATCACCGAAACCCGCGCATTCTGAGTCGCGCACGGCCTGTTCGCGAAGGCATGGCTGCGTTTGGCCGAACTAGAAGCTGAGTCATGAAGGCGTTGTGTGACTGCTTGCCTGCCAGTTGTACCAGGTGCTACAGTGTGGTTTTCTGGCTTGAACGTCAGAAGAAGGTGTGGGGAAAAAAGAGAGGTCTTCGACCACTCTAATGCCGACCTCATCATTTTTGATTAGGTGAGATCAGGATGTTTTTTGGGGGTGAGTATGGATTCTCTTAAGTGGCTCGTTTCTTCAGAGTCAGGTGCACAGCTGAAATTCTTCCTTGTTGAAGTCGCCAACTTTGTGATGCGAACGCTGATCAAGCAGATTCTGTTCTGTTTGGTTTCTGTCTAGCTGTGGTGAACATCGAAATTTATCGCTACAGCCTCTTTCTTCTCGTTTCTAATGAGACGCACTCGCTTTTCAAAGTCAGGTGTCATCGCTACATGTCTCAAACTACAATTCGAAGACCTGATGCAATGTCTGCTCTCAGTGTCTTCAGGCTTGTCGCACAGTTTGAAAAGCGTAGGAAAAATGTAAAGAGCTCTTGGGAATACGTCTTGAACTTGGTTGTGCCTTTGAAAGCCTACGTCTTTTACGGGTATTTCAAAGCACTTTGCGTGTGCTGTGATTTCAATAAATGCTTGACTTAACGTTGGTTCACATCTGCATTGACATGCTGGGATCTGGAGTTGCAACTTTGACAGCGCGTTCCTTGCATTTGATCAGCAACTGGTTAAGGAAAATCCTTATTCAAAACAGTTATGTTTCAAATGAAAGTTGTGTAATAACAGGATTTTTAATTGTCTTGAACTGTGTATAGCAGAGTCAGAAAACGCTTTTGGTAATGAAAAAAAACAACACATTAATTCTTGAGTTTACGTCCAGGTTACTTCACGTGTGAAGCGTCGTCTCATCGTTTGTTGGCACTGCATGCAATTCTCGGCTTAACTCTGATATCCACACGTTAACTTCTAGCAATGTCAGGCAGGGCTGTGTAGTGTACGGGGCAGGTCTATATATAATCCACAGGTCCGCAACCCGAGAGTCCATTGTCACGGTCGTCAGGCAAGCCAGTAAAAGTAGATCTTGTGGGATCATTAGCGTATGCTAGCTATTGCTTTACCATGATGACTCATACGGCAGAAACGAAGGATAAATGCGTTCTTGAGCTGTGCTTTTGTCAAAACAAGACGGCAATAATAATGTTTGAGCAGACGCATGCTTTTCTGGGAGGTTTGGTATGTTACATTCGTTCTTATTACAAAAAAGAACTGCAGTCGGTTTTGAGAAGATTAAATGAGGAATGTCTGCAAAAATCGGTGGTAATTCGTGCAGATTTTTTTACTAATCCTCCTGACTTTTATAAGTCAAAGCAACTGTGTATGGCGCAGCAGTGCAGCTGAAGCCGAACACCTCAAAATTGAAAACATGGGCAATTCCACTTATAAATTTATGCAATTATCATCTTAGTTCTGGTGAAAACGAAACAGCTTATTCCATATTCGTGCGGTCTTGGTCGAAATTACTTTGGTTACGATTTGACTAACGCATGTGTATGCCTTTTTCTCAACAGATCGGCTTCCTGCTTTAGTTTTGTAGGTATTTATTATTTATTTATGCAGAGCTAATTTAAATGACCTGTGATCGACGCAGTTATGGGGTTGTGAAGACCACGGCTTGCCACTGACTCGGACCTCGTCTTATTGACTCACCTGTAGGTATTCAGAAATGTGCTTCATGCTCTCGCCTATATTAGTGTTGTGTACTCGCGTTTGACCGAGGTTGTGTTTAGAAATATTTAAAACAATCTCATTTGTGTTTTATAAATCTCGCTTTCATCGCTTCGTAAATTCGTTAAGTATTTCATTATTTCCACATGTTTCATCGCTGGCCCATGATCATTGTAGGACAGACACGTTCGTCACAGTCGTGGCTTGGAAAATCATTAATTTTTGCCTCACAGCCAAAGGCCACGTGGTGCAGCAAAAAAAACGCTCCGGCCTCAGTGACAAGGGCTTTAGTGCATGCTCCTACTGACTTGCTTCTTGTTAGCTGGTCAGTACCATCGGGTAAAAGCTGTCGTGCGGGCGTTTTTACGCGCCGTGTTTTTCGTGGCTTTGTAAGCGATTGTCAGATAACCACAAAATATGCTGCTCTTCAAGTCATACGCAAAGCGCAGACCGGGAACTGACGAGCGTCTCCACAGAAGAGATGACAAGCAATTGATTTCAAAGATTGAAATGGCATTAAAACGAGCTGCAGGCGGCAGTGTACCGTGTAGTTGTTGCAAGACGCGATAAACAGACGAAAAAAGGACAGAAGCAAACGTGTTCGCAACTGGAAAACCAGCAGTGGCGACGAAAAGGCTCCAGTGTGAAGCCACGAAGCTTTTGGTGATTCGAAAAGCGGTGGCGCGTGACGCCGGCGCGCTAATGCGCAACTTCTCGTCGCAGAAGGAAACACGACGCGTCGCAGAGAGGCTCGCGAGCGGGCGTGTGTGCGAAAAACATGCAAATCGGCAGCTGTCCGATCGGCAGGTTCACAAATGAGGGGCGCGTCGCGTAGCTTTTGTCGTTTATGAAAATAGATCCGTCGTCACGGACGACAGAGCACAAACGCTACGGTGCGATGCGTGCCGGGCATTTAATCAGTTAGTTGGAACGCAGCCTGCTTGTTGGCAAATACCTTATGTGTGGCAGTTGTTTTTTCGTTTCTTTGGTTTGTTTACTTCGGTGATGTCAGTGCTTGCTTTTCTTTAACAGCGCAGGTACCAGACTTTCTCTTTTGTCGTCAGAAGAAGACTCCTGCTGCAAAACAAGGATTCCAACAAAGACACGATGCCTGAAAGCAGCTCCAGACCTTCTAGTTTCAGCGAACCTGTTATGGCTCGAAAGAGGTGAGCAGCTCGCGTTTAGCGGAATGATGCTTTCGTGTCGCAGTTCTGTTACGCTGCCGACGCAAATTTGTTTACATTGCCTGTTAATCCCTCTGTTCTCAGTACGATTGTGCACGTTTTCATGCCCTAAGAGCTGTGGAGCTTGCGTGTGGTGCACAACATCTCGAATCGCTTGTTGGGCTGAAGTACCTTGTCTCGTAACCGTCGCCCCTTGCGTTTCGTTTCGCCTGTTCTTTAAAGTTAAAATAACTGTGTCGACAATTTCTCCCCGGTGTTCTTGTGACCGTTTGCGTCTCGCTTTCCCCCTCCAGGTTAGAAACTGTTAGATGCAGAAAACGACGAAACACTCGCAACTTGGAGCTGGTAAAAGCGTCCGCAGTTCTAGAGTAAGCAAAGATGTTTGGTGTTGGCGTATGCGCTTCCACAATGAGAGGTTTATTTCCTGAGGACGAAACTGAACAATGCAGTTTAAATATTAAGGGTGCCCTTTCACGAAGCAGGCGAATCTCGTGCGGGCCTTCGGCGACGGAGTTTACTGAAGGTTTGCTTTTGCAAAACTCTTGAACGCGCCACAATATTAAAGTTAGCGACTGATCGCGACCGCGAGAAGCGCTCGCGATAAACACGCCCAGCGCGCGTTTGATTGTGCGTCTTTGCCACGTCACAATTCGCGTTTCAGCGACGATTCTTGTGTCAGGTCGATGAAGAGAAAGGGATCGACGACGAAGCAGAGCTTCATCGCCGGACCGTGCAGGTGAGCGGTCGTGACGCAGACAGGGTGTGGGGGCTACAAGGCGCTTGGGCCTGAACGTTAAGTTGACCCGCAGCGTGAGAAAGTGCCCGGGCGAATTAACCGGGCGCTGCGCCATCTCGGGCCGAACAGGCGACAAGCGGCAGCACGTCTTATCGCGAGGCATGGATCGCTATGCTGGTTAGAGCTTCAGAACTTCGCACTGGCCGTAGACCAGGGGTCTCCAAACGTTTTGCCAGAGGGCCACATATAAGCTATTAAACAATATTTCGAGGGCCGGACATCTTATGTAATGTGATTGTTTCGGGATACGTCACACTCTTCTAAATCAACAAGTTTTTCGTAAATATATTATTTTTTCATAATTGACAAAATGACTTCGCGGGCCGTGGTTCGGAGACCTCTGACGTGGACCACCGCTGTATGAACGGTTTTCATTGGCCCGTTGCAGACCCTAGTGGTCTGCTGCAGCGCGCGCGTGAAGTTTTTCCGTTGTTGTCTTCATCTGCAGCCAGTAGACGTCTGTTTGCAGCAAGCGACTTGCTTCATGCAGTTTCGCGTTGAGATTTTTATCTCACGTCGGTTAAGTTTGTTGCTGTGTGCACCTGACGCCGTTGAGAGACGCTTTTGAGCTGCACAGTTCACGAACATTCGAGATTTTCTTGAAGATCAATTCGGGCGACGGCGAATCCTCTTTCTGACTGTGGCCATAATAGTTCACTTTTGACAGTGCTCGCTTGTGTGAGGGGCCATTCACGTAGCACTGCGCTATGGTCCGGAGCTTTGTCTTTAGGTGTGTGCAGTCTAACGTTTGCCCGTAAACATTCAAAATAAGGTTTGCACTTCCACCCCCTCATCTCAGTTAAGTTCGACACGGCGGTTTGGCCTTTACGCTTTTCTTTCTGCCACAGTGTTTTACCCCACGCTCATTGTCGCTGGCTTGGTCTGGCAGCTCGGCAAAGTGCGACAAAGGCATTTTCAAAACTTGGGGCGAAAGCCCGTCATGCCACTACAAAATGGGGAGGAGGTGGCCTTGGCGATTCCGCTTTTTAATGGATAACTAATGTTTTGTTTGCCTCTTGTCAACAATTGCCGGACACTGGTTCGGGTCACGTCAATACAGGTCCGAAATCGAACAGCGCCCGCCAGCCAGCGAAGCAAAAAGCGTTCTTTTTCTATCCTCAGTCCAAAGATCCATCTCACGTCTTTTTCACTCGCGCTCGCCAGCTCAATGTCGCGCGACCGCTACGCCGGCTCGGACGTCACCTCCCGTTCGTCCGTCGCCATGACGACCTCCTTTCCCGTTGCCACGACCACACTGACGACAGCGTGCCCGGGCCAGTGCGCCACCGTCGCTTCCGCCCAGTGCGACGTCGACGAGGACCCGAACGACGGCGGCGTCCGCGACTACAGCTGTCCCGGCTCGCCGTCCGACCCCCCGTCCCCGGGGCCGCCGCACAAGCGCAGATCCGCTTCGGACGCGAGCGACGACGACGAAGCGGAGATGAACGTCGACAGTCCCGATTCCGGATTCGAATCGGCGACGCCGAGCGGCTGCTCCGGCGCCGATTATTTCGACGACGGCGCCAAGTCGGACGCGTTCGACGAAGTTCCGAAAGCTTCGAGCGCTGCGTTCGCGGCCGACGATCGTCCCCCTCCTCCCCCTGCCGAGGAATACAGACTCTGCCTCGTTCCGCCGAAACCTCAGCCGCCTCCGTCTGTGAAAGGTGAGTGAAGCGACGTTCGCGCACGATGGTGTTTCCCGAGTGCTCGGCTTAGGTCCGTCGCACTAAAACTTGATTTTTGTCAAATTTTACGTCACTTCCGTTGCGCGTCGTGCGTACCAACGAGTCTGTTGTGTGCTTTGCAACTTCTTGCCTGGTTCTCGATGGTTGTGGCTGCAGCCATCACGCTTTCTGGTGGTCAGCATTAGTGATCTGACCTCGGGTAAGCTTTTTAACCGCAGCGCTTATGGATGTCACGGGCACCTTGTTGCCCGTAGTCAGTCTAACGTCATGACGGCGCATTTTGCCCGGGGGCCTGTGAAAGGGAAAGAAGAACTTGACACCTGTGGTGGAAAGCTTCCCGACATATGCAAACGCAACCGATATGCCCTCCCGAAGCACTTGCCAGTTGTTGTTCCTGTTCCTTTTTCGTTTCCTGTGCTCAAAGAAAGTTAAAAAAAAGTTATCTTTCGTGGATGCACTGAACTTGACCCAGAGAGATCGGGGCAGTGGGTTTTTGTTGCCGGGGAAAACTTTTGGAAGAGTCTGAGTTCGAGAATATCAGTTTTGACTCGAGTCGAATGCTGCTAAATCAGTGGTTCTTAACAGGGGAGCGCCCCCCCCCCCCC
>JGI24158J21664_10000627_pt1 | contig 34051 bp, 24 predicted proteins | sample Ectturendosymbi3_FD_21664 | JGI IMG/M metagenome (IMG submission 21664)
TTAGTCCAAATCTTCTAAATTACACATTGTTTATTGGCTGCAATCACGTAGTTGCAGAATGCCGCTTTCGCAGAATCATCTTTTATTGTTATATAAAACGCTTTCAGATTTGATTTTACCATACTTCACATCAGTCAGGACTTTGTTAACAAGTAACTTCCCACTGTAATAAAAAAATGTACGATTTCATTAGCATTTAATATATCTTCCATTTAGTTTGTTCAAATAAGATCGAGTAAATAAATACGATGCTGGCTTTTTTGCTCAGAAGGTCATTCTGTGCATCCTGACACTCATCGCTTACGGATTGATTTGAGAATTTTTGGAGGGTTTGTCCGAAAATTGACGTTGCTATCCTAATCGTGTTTTTGTTGTCGGCGTTACCAAAAGCCAAGTTTTCAAATTTGCTTGGGTTTGTCTCAGTTTACTAAAATGTTTTCTGCAATAGCGAACCTGAGAACATTTACCAGAAACTCTTCCTTCGTACATATGCAGTTTCGCATGGAAAAAATCAAAGTTTCCACAGAATTTCAAAAATTCAATAAAAAATGCAGAAAATTTGAAATGAAAGTAATATAGGTAAAAGTTGGTGTTTTGCTAATAACCTTGTTCACTGAAAACACATTTTGAATCATCAGATCCGAATTTGATTCAAAAGAGAGCAAACACTCTTCTGTCAGTGCCATCCTACTATTTGCAGTACATCAGGTCAAAGTTTCATTTTTAATGGCTTGTTTGCCTGAGAATACATTAACGCAGTGCCTTTGCTTGCAACGAAGGCCAAGGTGGAGGTAGAAAAGTTTGGGAAGAATTCATCCGCCAGGATGCACTAGATCGTGACCGCTTCCACTACGGCGACTTTCCAGAAGACTTCGGCTGGGGCACAGCCACTGCTGCTTATCAAATAGAAGGTGCTTGGAACGAGGATGGAAAAGGAGAAAGTGTATGGGATAAATTCACTCATGAAGCTCCTTGCTGGTAAGCGGTTTAGGCGTTGCAAAATTTTTACGAGGTGAAGATTTTTGGTAATTATTATATGTGAATCCCGTAGTAATTACTTTATCGAAAGCCTGAATCAAGTTCGGTTTTACTAATATGTTCAAATTCATTATACATTTCAATGTAGCCGCACATAGCTGCAATTTCCGCCATAACAGCAAATCAAAGATTATGCTATTGTATTTTCTTTTCTTAGGTTTTTGCAAAACATGACAGGAGATGATGCGTGCAAATCGTATCTCAAGTTCGATGAAGATCTCAAATTAATCAAAGAGCTTGGCTTGACTCACTATCGGTTTTCGATATCCTGGTCGCGTTTATTCCCCGATGGCAAAAAGACTTCGGGGCCGCTTCTTACCGGCGTGAGCTATTACGATTATGTCGTGGACGAGTTGACCAAAGCAGGGGTAGAGCCAATGATCACGCTCTTCCACTGGGATCTCCCGCAGGCCTTACAAGCTGAGTTTGGCGGATTCAATAACAGTGACATCATTCAGCATTTTGCTGATTATGCAGAATATGTTTTCCAACAGTTTGGAGGCCGCGTGAAGTACTTTTTCACCTTCAACGAGCCGTGGAGCTACTGCAGCCAAGGACATGGCTTTGGTGTGGCAGCGCCTGGCGTTATAGAACCTCAAATAGGAACTTACTTGTGCGGTCATAACATGCTTTTATCGCATGCTGAAGCTTATAAAAGGTATTACGACTTCCTGAGCTTAGGTTTACGATTAATGCAATTGTGCTAACGATTGTATTTCGAGTGCTGAAACTTGTGCAAACGTCTGAAACAACGTTAGATCAAAGCAGAGCTTTTTGAACTGAGGGGCACGTGAGGTTTCGTATGGAGGCGCAAAAGATGACAAACTGTCCTTAAGTTATGAATAAACATTCTTTCACGACCATGCTGGGCAGTGAATTGTCGAAGATGCGACAACGACACATGAATGCTTTGATTGCATATACGTTTATTTTCTCCCGAATATTTAGGTGACTATATTTTGAAACATATTGATTTGCTACTAAAATTGCAGGAAGTGGGTCAATGGCACTAGTCAAATGAGGCGTGTCTCAGAACCTCTGGATTTAACACTTCACTTAATTTTAGAATCGCTTTGCATTCTAGAGTCAGCGAGTAAACGGTACGGTTTTTAAGCAAACCAAGATCTGTTTGAGAGTTGAGTGTTTTGAGCTGTTTTTTTGTTTCGTGAACTAGTGTTGAACTCTTCTGTAAATTTGACACAAATTAATCTTCAACAACAGCCAGCGTCCTGTGCCTGCCGGTGAAATTAATTTTCAAGTGATCGCCAGTCTCTCGCCGAACTGTTGTTACATAATGTACAGCGAACACAAACAACGTTTTTTGAAGTGTGAGCCTTAGTCGATCCTATGAAGCTGATTTCAACATTAACCTTTTACTCTTTGCAAACTACATAATTTAATATATTCTCAAACAACGATTCATTGTATTGTTCAAAGCAAACGCCCAAATCAGCGTCGTTGAGATAAATTTTCTAATTATGGTAATTACAGTAGGTTTATTGAGAGCGCAAACGAGTGATAATGGAATATTTTACCTGATTAAAATAAGGAAGGAATGGATTGCTTTTGGTTTCACTACTCAGCTTGTATAAAACTATGCGTTGGTGACTGATATCATGTTATCTTTTAGGTTGTTGTCAGGGCTCGTTAAGCAGTCGTGCACTGGTCACCATCTGGCGCCATAATATTAGGGATAAACGGAGATGAAAAAGTGAAAGCCCCTAATGATGATTTTATTTTTTTGATAGTAGCAAAAACACAAGATATTTTGGAATCAATTACCGGATTGGTCTGCTTGTCCTCTTTAACTTTTTCATGTTCCTTCCTATTACAAAGTTCGAATGCGCTTACCGTTTACTTCAGCATATTTTGTGGAGTTTTTACTGCAGATCTGCGTAAATTGTAATATTTTTCTGTTGATTGTTGAAGTAATACCCTTTCAATACTGTTTTCATTCAGAATATTGTCTTTTACAACACAAAAACAACTAACTTCACGCATTTCTCTTTCGTTTTTTTCAAAGAGTTGGGTGGCATGCGAATAGTGCCGTTTGAGGACGTCCATATGTATATTTCTTAACAAGGAGCTTTTAGAATGGTGGAGCTTGTTTTTTGCAAAAGTAAATTGTTTCNAAATAATTCATGGCAAGGCTGTTGAAACTTCTGTGACAGTATATCAGTAGCCTGTATATGGTAAAAATATCGTGTCAACAAGTCTTCGTTTTAACGCTTATTAAACCTTTCAACTGCTGGCATACTGAAAAACGGTTTGCAGCTAAAATAATAAAAGTCCTTTTTTCTTGAAAGGTATCACGAAATTTATGGTGACACAAGCNATGCTACCGGTGTTTCCATCACACTTAATACCGAATGGTTCGAGCCACTAGATCCAGAAAGTCCTGAACACTGGGATGCCGCTGATCGCTACATACAATCCGAGTTTGGGTGGTTTGCTCATCCTATATATGTGAATGGAGACTATCCGGAACTGATGAAAGGTTAGCAAAGAGCTGTTACAGTCTTTGGGATTTGCAGTAAAAGCTGATTGGCAGGAGGGAATAACTGTGTCCGACTGATCGCAACGCCAATTTTACACTTGATTTGTTACTTTTCGATGCGCATGCAAGACAGCCTTGTTTTGAGTTTCCTGTAAATACGGTCATCCAGTTATTTTCATGAAATGAAAAAGGCTCTTTTCATTCATACAATATTTTACCCACCAGGGGTTGTTAAATAACAGCACGCACGAAATGATCAGTCCTGCTATAACGTTCACACGAAGTTTGACTTAACAGTGAAATACATTTCACTTGTGTAGTTCCTGTCTTTTTGCGAGATCGACCAACATTGAAAAGTTTTTTGGCTGTTTTATGTGTTAACGATAGCCAACAAGTGATATTATTTTCTTACGTGACTTTTCGGCCACAGTTCGATTTGGCGACACGACAGTTCTGCGACAGAGTAACTATAAAAGCTCCAACAAATCAATTACATTGCACAACAAAGACAAAACCAATTCGGTCCCGGATTTGTTCACAGCTGATGGTTTAAAATTACACCCTGACACTAAATTAAAGTGCGGCTAATTCTCCTTCTCACCGAAGTTTTGTTGTTAACTTTTCGTCTTAACCAACTTTTCTTTGTACGACTAACTGCCAAGTTGTCGATTAGTTGGTTGTTAACACATTAACACCGAAACGCAGGTTTCGGATGGAGAATGTGAGTTTCTGAAATACAACATCTTCGGCAGTTTGCGAAAGAAAATGAACCTGAACATATTTTTGCGCTGTGTGTATTGTAGCACTGCGAGTTAACTCATGTTATAAACAACTTTCCTTGCTGAGCAAAGTAATTTTTTTGCTTGTAACACTTGTAGTTCTGTTGGTTTTAAAAAAGATTTAAACGTGCAACAACGTGCAGAGTTTATTTCTAGAAATGATAAGGAACAAGACTCAGCAAGAACCGGAATGGTCATGGATGGGTTCACGGCTTCCAGAGCTTAGCGACGAAGAAAAACGCATGCTCAAAGGATCCTCCGACTTTTTCTCAGTTCAGATGTATACTTCAAGACTAGTGGAGCCCTATTATAATTTCCTTAACAACAGCCTCGTGCACTTCATGACTGATAAGGATGGACACCAGACTTGTGACGTTCGCTGGACGAAGTCTCCAGGTAAGCTTTGACAGTTGTCATTCATCAGGGTCTCAAACAGCGGAACCAGCAATGTTACAGCTTCAACCATATAGGCGTAGCCAAGGGGTGGGTCAGGGGGCCATGCGCCCCAGATTTGTAGCATATCTAGTCGTTTTGTACTGTGACAGGCCGTGTCCCAAACAAAATACTGTTGCTCGCTTAAAGTCAAAATATTCCCCCCCAATTTTGGGTTCGCAACGCCACTGGCTTCAACTTTGGTACGATAAGAAGCACTTGGATTTCAACTTCACTATCATTGAAAAAGGCTACCCCATTGTTGGTGTAGTCAGAAGCTGACCACGCATCCCAGTATCACTTACAACGTATACAAGAAGGCTGCCTGTGATCGTTACATCTGTTAAAGCCTCAGTAGCATGACCAATGACTTTTTTCTAAGCCCATTGCTTGACGATTTTTTTCGATTAGACTATTCTTCCTTCTTAAACCTTTTTAATTAAATATCAAGTCTTGTTAACTTCAAAGCAGATAATAACTAACGTCACAGGATGTAGATCGCATATTACGATGTTCAAATATGCAGTTTTTCGCTATTGTGGATTATCTCGAATCCACTTGCGCAAACAGTTTGCCATTCTTATTGCTCAGGTTTTACCATTCTTGCAACATTTTAAATTGTACATAAGAAATATTGATAACATGCTTTAAATGTTGGACCCTTATCATTAACTAATCATGTCTAGTTTCCTGGATAATACCTAAATGATTAGCTTTAATATTTAAGGCAAACTTAGTGGACTCTATGGACAACAGAGCATAAGAGGGACAACCTTTTAAATACGACTAGCTTGCTTCTTTCTATGCGTGCTAAAATTTACTTCCGAACGAATCCATCCCGTTTTTGTTTCACAATTCATTCCTTTTCAGACTCACCGTGGTTGTTTGCTGTTCCTTACGCGATACGGCGCTTGCTGAATTATATCAAGATGGAATATGGAGACATGCCCATATGGATAACAGAAAACGGTTATGAAGATAATCCTGTCTACGACGATTACCAAAGAATATTCTATTACAAGTCTCACCTGAATGAAGTTCTGAAAGGTAGCATTTCTTCGATCGGCACTGTTCAGTTGTTATGTTATGCAATGTTAAGGCCAGTCACATGCGGAGATACCAAAAAATTTACAAAGAAGCATTTGCAGTCAACTTGAAAACTCAGTAAATCTAAAACCATGCTTCTGAAAAACAGCAGCCCTCCAGAACTGCAATATTTGTTATACGATGCTTTAAGTAAAATTTTCTTCGAAACAATTTCATTTAAGCTTAGGCTATGGGTCATCTGAACTGAAAGTACCGAAAAATTTTTGCGTAGAGGACATGATCTTAAAAAGTATGACTTATGTAACATGTTGTCATTCCATTTGATAGTCATTCTCCAGTGTGATGTAAGCTACGAATTACGTACTGTGTCTGTGCTACAAGAACTGCGGCGGCCGCTCGCGTTTGCCTGACCGTTATTTTGCGGCAGGGAGTGGCATCATAAAGAAAAGCTCTTGCTTGCATTGTTCAGCTCATAAAAGAGTACTGGTGGCTGTGCAACATTTGCACATACCTGATCGTTTTTTTCCCGACAATAGATTTGCCGCAATCAACAACAGCAGCACACAAACAAGGCAAACAGTATGCTTTTGTTTTCACCGGCCAGTATCATAGTCTGGCAACAGCGAACAGCAGTGAATTAGGGATTAATGGCTTTTAGCTAATTTCCACCCCTGCGCTAATGGAACGGTCGCTGTTTGAATTGCGGCAAAACGCTTTTCACAGTGGTCTTCTTTAGATTAGTTGCTGCATCCAACTGTTTGCATTGCACTGTAATGTAAGTTGGTGAACTTTTCCATGTTGCAGTGCAAAGGTAATCTTTTCCAGAGTTCATGGAATCGGTGAAAATAGTAAATTATTTTTAAAGAATACCATACGCCCGTGACAATCCTTGGGTAGCTTGCAACGTCGATGGACTATGACAAATTTTACCGTTTAGTACAGAGGTTATCAATCTTTTTTCTCCCGTTTACCCGTTGCCAGCTTCCTAACATAAGATTTACCCTTGTTTTTTGTTTACTCACTAGCACTGTAGAAAAAAACAAAGTATTTTAACTTCAGCATTGTTAAATATACCCCCAGGACAGGCACAATTTACCCCCGGTTGAGAACCCCTGGTTTAGTGCATCATTTGCAGTAAAGGGCCGGCCTTGTGGTGAAAATTCCTACTAAAGAGATTTCTTGAGGAACCCGAATTAGATGCTACGGTTAGGTACTGGTGAGCGTTAACCANTGGCGGAGCCAGCCCAAAATTTGGGAGNCGCCAAAAAATTTTGGGGGGGCCAAAATGCTTGATTTTAGGCGAATAGCACTATTTTTTTGGAAAAATGCCTATCAAAGCACAAAATAACTGTATTTTCTGAAACTTTTGGGGTGGTTATGGCCCCTCTGGCCCCCCTGGCTATGCCTATGGCGTTAACCAGTCTCGCTGCATGATAATTTTGAAACTGAAAACAGAAAGCTTAAGATAAACTAATAAAGGTTGCTTTTTGGGAGACGCTTTGACGTCGGGCTTAAGAAAATTCTTTCAGTTCTTCCAACAAATCCCAACGCGGCAAAACGATTTTTGAACTTCTCACACACAAATAGAAGTGTCTTTCGCTTCGTTTCTGCGTTATTAAGCAAAAATTGGTTATAAGAAGTTTGCAATATTGCATTCCAGGGGCCGGATAGCAGCCAAGAAAGCTTTAGCGCATAAGCAATGTCAAGACAAAAGCAAATGTTTATTTTCTCAATCTAACAAAAAACCGCTTCGTGCGTTACCCCTCCATTTTCAGCTTACTGACCAGCTGTGAAGTGGGGCTTTCTGCAATTGTTGTAATGAGTACGCAAGTCTGGGAACCAACACAGTTTTTGCGGGATGGTGTTGCGTTGTTATGCCGATGGTGTCTTGCACAAGAGGTCAGCCAATTCGTAACAGTACAGATCTACGGAAGCAAGGCCGTTGAATGGCTCTCAGCACTTCGCAGTCCGTAAGAAACTCTTCGGATGCAGACTAGGTTTTTGAATTGTTTTCCTTGTATGTATTCTAATACAGTATACAGAGAAACTCAAGCTGAGATCAAATGCCTGAGCGTGTAACTAACGGTAATAACGACACACCATGCCCAACACTAGGCTACAGAATAGAACAGAATGATTTCGCCACGAAACAGTTGACCGCAAACGTTAAAGGGGCTGAAACGGAGTTGAACGGGAACACTTAACCTAAGAAATTTCATTGTACTTGGTTTGTACTCCCTTTACCCTTAGGGGTACATTCGGTTATTTGAAAGGGTACATTTATTGTGCAGCCGCAACAAATGAACTTTGAGACATGAAAATTGAGTTTACCTTTATAGTTCCAAAATTCCAAAAGTTCTGTAAAAATTCAGAGGGTTTTTGCTATGTTACTCAACCTTTTGCCATGTGAAAATTTAGGGGTACATGCTTATCTGTCGAAATTCTAAAGGGGTACATGGTCAGCGAAAGGTTGGAATCCCTACTTCAGAGCGTCGCGAGCACTTACTCTGAGCTGTAAGCGACACGGCTAATTTCGCAGAGAATGCTGTACTGGTGGCAGGCCAACAGCAATAACGCTGAACGAATCCAATTTTCACCGCTGAAAAAAGTGAAATTGACCAACAAAATGTTTTAAAAGATTACAATTTCGATACAGATTTTTGTTTATGTTTGACATAATTATTGCCCCAAAACAAAATGCTAGGGGGGTCTACAGCTTTTCCAGTACACCCCGACCTGCGCTTGTGGTATCTGTAATAAGAGCATTCAAATGACAACATTTAAAATTTGCTACCCAAAGCAACGGGTACTACAAAAAGAATTTAGAAATGTAAGATCATTTTTGCGAAATATTGAACTGTCAACTTTCAGATCTTTGTGTTCTTGTGGCAAATAAAAAAATGCGTGAAAGTAAGAGTCTATTCTTGAATTAAATTACGTGGGTTCAAAGGTAAGTTTACAATTGCTGTTTTCTTGCTGTTCCAACCAATTTGTTACGTTCCCTGGACAGCGACGACTTCTTTCATTCTTTTGTCGCGGAAAATCTGCTTAGGTGATTTAAAGCTATGATCAACGTAGGCAAACAGTGTGGGATGTTTTTCAGTGTCGTGCTTCTTCACTAATTAACTACAGTGAGCAAACAAGGGGTTTGCAGTTTTTCCAGCATATCGAGTAAATCACTTTTTAAGCCCTGACCAATTTGCGCGGTTTAAAGATGTGGTCTTGTTAAGCGTTCGATATTCACCTCAGGCAAACACGTGTTCATGCACATTACACACTGCTGCACTTTGGCTTTCAAGTCTGTTTACTACTGAAGGAATATTCCCTTCCACAAATAGAATAAAATTTTTTTGTGGAATGTACAAGTTTCCGGAAATTTTAAGAGGTGGTTCAATTTTCGCTGGATTTACGCTTTTACGAAATTTTGTTCAATAAACTACGTTTTTTGTCGAAAAGATCAAAATAATTTATCTGATATTCCCAAAAAAATTTTTTCAGCTTTCATTTTACCATTTTGCTGCTTGCAAGCCTTTGGGCAGCGTTTGTAGACTGAAGCCCTTAATTCGCCTTAAAAGAGTTATCCAAGGTGGGTTGACAATTAAAAGCTCTAGATTTGCTGCAAGATTTCGTGGAGTCAGCCGACTGTGTTCTGCTGTCATAACTTTGCGATGATTCGGACTTGCACATATCTGTTTTGAAGTAACTAGTTTCCAAAATAGCGACGAAGTTCAAACAGCGAGCAATTTGTTTTATTTGGAAATCGATTTTACATAACTCTACCCATCCTCAGTCTTATACCTGCAAGCGATGTTTACGAATAAAAGGTTGAAAGGCTAAAGCAAGGTTAGAGCAATAAGCAAATTCAAGACAAGAACGATTAAATGAAAAACAAGCTGCGGAAAATAAAACCCGTAAAGGACGCCGTCCTGAAATAAAAGCTTAACTGAGACTGAAAACATACTCGTATCTGTCGCCATTACGCAGAAACAACGCCACAGCTATCGCCATTACGCCGCGATGACCAAACACAAATTTTATTTTGCCAAGTACGAAACTAAGAGGAAATATTTTTCTACTGAAAGGTTAATAGAAAAATGCTCAATTTCAAAATCCAAGTGGAAGCACCTCCTGCCTGCCCTTCCGACGCCCATAGATAGACGTACTTTAGGGAAAGCCTTAAACGCTGAACTTTGGAAAGGATGCAGAAAAATTGGTCAACAAAGAACTATATGTGTCGTAAAATAAGAGGTAAACAAATGGGCTAAGCATACTGGAAAAAATTCAATGAGCATCTCAAAGGGGTGCAAGAATTATATCACACGCGAAAGAATCATGCTTTGATATTGCTTTGTGCGTTTAATTTGTTAATTCATTCGTATTCATCTTTTAATAGAACGTTGACTTTGCTTACTTGTGCGTGCAGCGATCCAACTGGATGGAGTCGACGTGAGAGGCTACTGCGCGTGGACGCTCCTTGACAATTTCGAGTGGGGTTCGGGTTACAACCCGAAGTTTGGAATTTACTACGTCGATTTCGAAGACGATGAACGGGGGAGATACAAAAAAAGATCGAGCGACTGGTAATTGAAGATATAGCGGCAGTTGTTTTTGTGCAGAAAATTAATTGCCACAATCGATCACGTTTTCCGCGATTCAAGGTTGGTTAAATGGAATTCGGAAGCGGATGAAAATCAACATAGATTTTTTATTTTGACGTAATGTACAACAAATCTCAAACAATTTTCAAGCCTGCATATTTTATTGAGACATACACCAATACAACGATGCTCTTTGTTCCAAAGTTAATTCTTGGTTACGAAAACTTTAAAAGAGAAAAAGTGACACTGTGATTTCAGCCTTAGTTTGAGTGACAACTATGAAGTAATCGAGTTTCAACTGATTGTGGACCCGATTAGTAGTAAGAGATGTCATGGCCTCCTAAGAAACAATGGTGACAGTTGAATTCTGACAACTGTCGTGGTATCGAAGCCAACTAATCTCTGCAATTTATGGCAATGCGATGCCATCAGTTCGACATTGAAACGATGCTGAGTAATTTACCTTTTCTCTCTTATTGTATAGCTATAACTTGAACCAGGGCTTGATTATTGGTCCAAAGCGGCGAGGAGCACTTTGAATAAAGGTGTGACGTTGCTGCTGACGTCATCGATTGCCTCGCTTCCATTTTTTCTAGTTGTTGGTCATTCTGTCATTTCTAAAACTAAAACCGACATGAATTGCTATTTTTGTTCCATAATATGTAGAAAAGAGTTTGTCATTGGAAAAAGCTTTATGAGGTAGAGAAAACACATTCGTTTTGAAGGTAGTGTACAACAAGTGGTAAGTGCGTGAAAGGCAAAGAAAAATCATGCATGTAGGCAACCTACGAGAAGAATAACTTCAGTAGATAGGAACTGGTATATTTGGGAAAAATACGGACTTTTGATTTTGACTGGTCGGATGACGGAAATATGTTGTTCTTACCCTTTTAGAATTGCAAAACGTATTTCATATTTGTGAAACTGGCTAAGGTATATATCAACACCATTGATCAGTGCAATATGCACGAATACAATTCAACATAATTTGCTAGTACTGGAAACGCAACGTCACCAGCAGTATCACCGCTATATTTCCGAAGAAATTATACTCATTCAAGCCTTTGAAGTTAAACCACTGAACAGTGTTGTAGATTTCAATGAGCCATCACATTGTACTTTCATTTAAATTTCAAAAAAGTCATTTTGCCTCAACTTTCATCATTGATGTTTGCAAGCAGAAACCTTTCTGAAATTATGCCAGCCATATTTCATCGCCCTGAAGCATGGACGTCGGAAGTATTTTTTCTAGGGGAGCACTAGGGGATTTTTCCAAAATTTTTTCTAGGGGGGCCCAAAAGTGGTGAAATTCATTTTTTCCCACTCAAAACTAAGAAAATAACCTTTTTTGTTGGAATTTTCAAAAGCTAGAGGGGCCCTTGCCCTCCCCCTGCTCCCCTTTCCGACGCCCATACCCTGAAGAACACCTGTGGACGGCAGCAACTCGCGGCAACAATGTTTTGTAAAACACAGGTTGGTTGGTATCCAAAGCGCTATCCACACTTCGTAACAATGCCAAGGCACATCCATAAAAAGAGCCAAGAAGGTGTTTTAATCAGAGCACTACCACTATTTCCTGAATGCAATCCGTCCCAAACTATAAGACACTGAAATTAACGCTGAAACCACAGGAATAAGCTTCAGGTATTTTCGTAAAAATATACGAAAGGCAAAAGTAGATGTTTTGCCATTTTTGCGTCCTCAGAGCACTTTGTAATTTTCTTGGGAGGGCGTATGTCAGCCATAGCCTAGAACCTCTTTCACTATGCGTGCAGGATTTTCTATTGAACTGTGAACAGCGCAAAATTGGAGTTTGTTAGGTACGCGCTCTTTATGTGCAATACTACAATAAGTTTCTTCAGTGTGATGTTTTAATTAGCCTAAAATGCTAAAAAACTCAGTAGCAGAATACTCACATTTCAGTGTGGAATAATTAATTTTGTTGCCCATGTTGATATATTTGAAGAACAAATGCTTTGACTATGCCGGTAAAGTACATCAAAACAGGGATTTTTTCTTAATAGGGACGTTTGAATACAACTTTTTTTCCAAAATATCTGCATGAACTCGCAATGGCAGCCGGAGATAGAATTCGAAGTCACACTTCTTCTAAGCAAATGCATTCGCTAGGTTAACTTGTAGGCCTGCGTTAAATACGACTGTTTATGAACATCTGCTTTCGTGGTGCCTGAAATGCTTAGCAAACATTGCAGTCCGCTGATTTCTGTCTGGAACCTTCTCAAATCAAAAATAAAAGCAGATATATGCAGACTTAATTTTCTTAATACAGGCGCAATTTACCTGGTGCAAGTGCTAAAACCCAATTGTTAAACAAACACGATTTAATATTTGGAGTGACAAACCAGTAAGGATTTCTTTAATTCGCTCAGAAGTGGCAGCTTTCACAATGCTGTTCTTTACCTGTGGTTGTCTTTATGGCCAAGTTTCTAAAAACAGCTCAACCTTGTCGCTATTTTTTTTTAAATCTCGTTCTTGTAGAATTTTTGTTTGGGCGTGCCTGCAACTTGCAAGAGACCAAAATCGACTCATCTTGCCTGTATCTTTTAGGTTGAAAAACATGATAACTACGAATAGTTTTAAGCAACCAAACCATGAACTTATTTACAATGGGAAATTTCCTAACACCTTTTCTTGGGGTGCAACCACCTATGCCTACCAGGTACGTTGTTTTCACCAGCTGCGTTTAAGTTTGAAACATTTTTTGAATTACAATAACGTATTACACACCATCAGGTGGAGGGTGCTTGGGATGTCGACGGAAAAGGTGAAAGTATATGGGATACCTTCACTAACTCTGAGTTGGGAAGTTCACACGTTGAAGATGGCAGCAATGGAAACACTGCATGTGACAGCTACAACAGAATCGAAGAGGATGTGAAGATGCTAAGAAACATGAGAGTGAGTGAAATGCACTTTTGATGTGGATGCAAGGATTTCAGGCATGTCTCAATTAAAACTTGGGTTGAAAGTTTGCTTCCTTTCTTACTTTTTTGTCAAAGTCACACATATTGGTGCATCTTTGACCTGATTTTCAGCAAAAGGTTTCCCTCAATCTGAAATTAATTCTGGCAAAAGACAATTTGCTGCAAAAAAATTTACGATGAAATTCGTCGAAAAGAAAAGGGCAAGAAACAAACGAGGGTAAATATTTTACCTGCCGAAAATTTTTTGCCTGCAAAAAGGCAAAACTTTTTTTCCTACGAAAGATGCAATCTTGTTAAAAAAAGAAAAAAAGAAAGAAAGAACAGTGCGCGTTGATAACAGAACCACAGTTCTTGCGAGAAGCTTCTGCGATGATTGTATAATGGATCAGCGCGTTTGCAAATCCATTTTTATCACACTAAGTTGGTCTAGTTTTCGAAACTGCTTGTTCGAGTCTGTGGAGCTTTCAAAATCGTTAACGATCCTTCTCCGTTCTTTGAAGGTATCGCATTACAGCTTTTCAATTTCGTGGTCTCGTGTTATCGTTGATGGCCACGTCAACCAGGCTGGAATCGATTACTACAACAACTTGATTGATGCCTTGCTCCTTAATGGAATCCGTCCAGTGGTGACTCTTTATCATTTCGACTTACCGCAGGTGCGTGAAATTAACCAAGATCACTGAAGGTTTTTCACATACTTCCAACAGTAAGAACTTTAGAAGCTATGTTTAGAGCTGCTGTATCAACTTGCGTAACAAACACATTGCTTTTCTTTGCACATTTCGGTATTTTTTAATTGCTGCGAAAAACGTTTGCATTTGCACTTGCAAGGCAATGTATATTTTTGTTTTGTGGCAACAGTCATTTTATTTTTTCTTTCCCAAGGTCTTGCAAGATGAATACGGTGGCTGGAAAAACAAGAAAATTCTGGATGACTTCGCTGCATACGCCCGTCTTTGCTTCGAAAGGCAAGTCTATTGAACAAAATGGTTGGTCGACTGATTGTGAACCCAGAGATGTTCAAACGTTTAGGTTTCGCGGACTGCTCTACGTTTATTTTTGCAATTCCTCATCTACTTTGGAATTCTGTTGTAGATNGATAAATGACTTTAACGTGATTTTTTACGTCAGGTTCGGCGACAGGGTGAAAACTTGGCTAACGCTCAGTGATCCACAAGTAGAAGCAACGAAAGGTTATGACACTGGTGAATACCCGCCATCAGAAACGGTAAGGCAATAAAAGCGGTCGCTGGGCAACCTTCGCAACAAGCGAAGGTTGTCTACAGCTACCAGAAAGACGGAAACTTTCTTGGCTGTCACTTTGACATGGCTTAGCTTTCAACCAATGGTGTCATAAGTGTCATAGAAAGAAACGATAAAAGCTTCATCAAAACGGAGACCTGAATTGGTTCATTCGTGATTGTTGAGTATTTTCTTCAAGGATTTCAATGAAATAAAACCACAAAAACGACAACATTTTGGTATCGCCTTGAAACGTAACAGAGCACGGGTAAAACTTCAAAAAGGGAGGCAACGTTTTCCGCGTCCTTCACCACTTGCACCTTTGGAATAGATCGACTGGCTTTGGGAACGTAGCAGGGCAAAGTTTTCTGATGTGCCGCAGCTACATCTATAAACAAGTAACGGATTTTGAATTCTTGTTTAGGATGTGTTGGAAACTTCAGACAAGTTTACATATTTTGTCTTAGCAAAACTGCGCGTCTATTCCTTCCTAATGGGAGTGCATGAAGAAAAATACACTTGCAGAAGTATATGAGGGCTTTTACCACTGCGATGCGTTTAACCATGCTTGAATAAATGCTTGTTTAGTGTAAAGATTCTTTGCCATTACGATTTTCAATCAGTATGTTTAATTATTTTAGCTGTCTCGTGAAAAATCAGACTCTGAAACAAATCAGGCTCTGAAACAAACCATCAAATTTTTGGAGATTTTATTTATTTTCAAAACTGGGATTTAGTGTTTGAAAGTATCTACTGTACTATCAACTTGCAGTTTTATTGATATTAAAGTTTTTATAACGGTTAGTCAATTGACTTTTGAGCCTTTTTCGATCGCACTTTGCAAGGTGTATTGAAGAACCCTTTGCTGCTCTGAACTTAAACAAGTGCTTTTGTTCTTAGGGAGAAGGTGTAACTGTGTACTTGGTTGCCCATCACATGATACTAGCCCATGCCAAAGTTTGGCACATTTACAACGACGAGTTCAGAGCAAGACAGCGCGGGAAAGTGAGTTTGAAATGCTTTTTATCGCAAACTGTGATATTTCGCGATTCAATAACGTGAAGTTATGAAGGAATGAATCATTCCGTGGAATTCTCTTCCATCCAAAATAAATAAACTGAGCTGCGGGAATACTTCAGTTCTTATTTGTTACACTTTGACTACTAACAATTGTTGCAAAATTCTGTGTTGAGTTTCAGCTTGTTTTCAGAATAAGAAAGATTTCTTTTTCGCAATTATGATATGCCATGTACCAAATACAGTAAATTTCACACAATGGAATGTTGAACAGCAACTGTAAGTATTGATTTAGCTGGTGTTTTTCTGAAGGTTTCCATCGCATTGGATTCCCCATGGGGTGAACCTTTCGACGGCTTCCTGCAACGTGATGTCGATGCTTCCTTCCGTTTTATGCAGGTACATTGCACTGCGGCAGGAATCTGAGCTTGCATTGCCGGTTTTACGAGCAGATGGTTTTTACTTTTGCTTCAAAATCACATGCTGTTGATTGTAAACAAGTGCAAAGAACGTTCTTACTTGAAAAAGAGAAAATGGTGATATTGCACAGGCGACAATTTTTGCCTCAATATAAATAAGTTATACCCGTTAATTCCTATAATTTAGAAATATATTTTGTAATTTTCTACTTAGTAACTGCTCTTGAGATTTTGAGTGAAAAGTATTTCAATTTTTTGGGTGAAGATGAAACTATGGCTGGCAAAATTCAAAACTTTACTCAAAAAGTGTTGGTATCGCTCTGTTGCACCTGTAATTATTCTTAACATACCAAAAAAGACATGCTAACTTTTCCAAGTACGTTCGTCCCAAAATGCTTCTTGGGGATGTTGACTGAGATTATATTCTTTAACCCAGTGGAATCTTGGTTGGTTCATGGGACCATTGGTCCACGGTGATTACCCAGTAGTGATGAAGCAGAGGATTGCCTCTAAGAGCGTGGGGGAAGGGAGAAATTCATCTCGTCTTCCAGAATTTACTCTCGAAGAAAGAAACACTATTAAAGGTAATCTGGAAGAGTTTAATTATTTCAGCTCCTGTTATCAATGGGACAAACTCAAACTTAAATCAGGCAAACTCAAATCAGATTATATAGTGCCTAAAATTTCTGACCAATCTGCAGAGTTAGTGCAGCTTTTCCAAGGTCTTCAAATATATTATGTTCCCATTAGCTATCTGCAAATAGGCTTTATATTCACCTGAACACATTTGACGAAATTTAACAAATATTCAAGAAATGATGTGCTCAATGAAGAAATATATCAAAACAGAATGATATTTTGACATTCTAATATTTGTTAAAAGTGATTTAAGAAGGGACGGTAGACAGCCATGGGCAAACCGTGGTCCGCGAGAAGAAAACTGATATCAAATGGAAGTTCCAATGGTCCTTGAGCGCTGTCAGCCAAACAAAATTATTGACTCCCTCTCATTCTCAGCGCTTTGTGCAATGAATTAAATTTGCAGTGTGAATTGACAAAAATTGATAGCCGGTGAAAGGCATGCTGGAGTGCTCATTACCAGCTCTTTTGCACTTTCCGAGCATCGTGGCTGATGCCCAGGTCAAAATTCCTGGCAAGTTTCAGAACAACTGTTGCTGATCCCCATGTGGAAAAATCTTCCTGAGGTATAAAGGTGTAAAACGTTTTTGTTACGATAAACGGAAACTATGCACAGTAGCCTTCCACTCGCAACAGGTCTCACTATTAACTGGTTTCAAACTTTACTTTTACTGTTCCTTCAGGGCCGTCGCCAGCGGGGGGGCCAGTGGTGCCCTGTCCCCCATTTGAAATCGGTGCTCCCCACTTTCACGTTTGGCCCACCGGTTGCTGCATACATCCAATACTGTATATTAAAAATGTGGCCCCCCTTCTGGTTTATGTCCCCTCCTTCTGGTTTTTGGCCCTCCCTGCTGCTAAAACCTGGCGACGGGCCTGTGTTTATCTCTTTTGATGAAAGCTTGCCAGATAGTTGCCGGCAGCGACCGACGTGAGACGAAAGCGACAAGTTTTGCACTCTAGTGCACAAGCAATTTTCTATCATCAATTTAGTGTGCAGAAGTGAAAGTGGTTTTTATTACATAACTGTCATAAAATGGGCACAACTATCTGAGCAGCCAATGGAAATTCAGGTGTTTTTTGGTAACATAATCGTTGAAAAAGATGCATGAAACCCCTTTTTTGCTTTGGTATACAGTTTATTGGAAAAATCTCTGAAGCTTCACCAGTTTTCAGGCTATGTTGCACCACTTTCCATGAAGTAAGCCAGTGGTCTAAGACATGCTTAGATACATGCTGCTGCAGTGAATAGCTTCCATCTCCGGTAAAATTGCCTCTGAGTTTCCGAACGACAAGACTGCAGTGCTCGAGACGTCAACTCAAAGAAACCAGTCCCCTGTTTGCGTTTGCTGCATGTGCAACACGGGCTGCGACTTCCACAGTCACCTAAACAGCCTCTGCCGATAATGGCGAGCAAAGAGACAATAACAATTGACATTGGGCCGTTTCTACCGATGGAGGAAGTTATAACCTATCTATTTGTAAGAAGCAAATAGAAAGATTGGAATTTCTGACCGATGCTTATGGAGTGTTAAACGGTAACAGTACTTTTTTTCAATGAAACGCTAGCATTTGAAAGTCAAAGCAGCAGAAATAATAAACCGTAAGCTTTGCATAATGTCGATAGGTTATGACTTCCTCCATCAATAAGACATTTGCGATGTGTTTATTCTAACTGTGACCCGTAGACATTTTGTTATACCAGGTTTTTTTAAGGTGTTTCAGGAACTCGATTCGGGTATCTAGAATTGAAAATCAGTCCCTAGAATCAGAGAAAATTATGAAGTGAAATATCCATGAAATTTAGTCAGAAATGTCTCGGGTCCCTACAGGTCCGTACGTAACATTTTCCTTAATAAACCCTGTTTATACAGTACTTGCCATTTTTCCAGAATCCACTGTCTGGCGTTTAGGAGTGACTGACTGGCAAAAGTACAACGTTCAAGTTGACCAACTTGCTGTGTATCTGAGTGGTTCTGCTTGAACGCCAGAAGTCAGCAAGGCTAAGCGTAAAGAACCATGTTCAAGGTCAATGCAAACAATCTGATCAAAGAGCAGTTTTCGCGTCTAGCACGTGTTTTTTTTCTATACCTAAGTTATGAGCACCTAACTTTGTTTACTTTTCAAACTTCTCTCCGGCGAAAAGGTTATTCCATCGATTTCAGGCACGATCGACTTCGTTGCTGTCAATCATTACACCTCCTGGTACGTCGGCGAGGCGGACATATACGGAAACATGAGTGCGCCGTTCGTGGGTGCTGAGTGTAGGAACTGGACCAGGCCTGAAACCGACGAACAATTCAAAGAATGGTTCTTAAACGAAATGAGCGGCAGAGGGATACCGAAAGATTGCGATCATGCAAATCGTGAGGGCGAAGTTGATGGTAAGAACTTGTGAACTGCTCCATCGATTCGTTCAATCCTCTTCATTTGATCCGCTATTTTAGAACCAGGTCGATAGTCACGGAGAGCACCAAAAGTACGTGCTTTTCTTTGTTTTGAAAATTTAAATATGTAAGTCTTTCTGTCTATTGTTAGCTTAAAATATTTGGTCTACCTTATGGCGGTGCAAGGGCGACCAGCCGGCGAATATCGGAGCAGTATAACAACAGTGGAAAATTGTTGTTTCAACAACAGCTGCCTGAAAAATATATTACCAATATTACCCAACCGTCAGCAAGCTTTTCCTGATTACATCAATCTTTTTGTTCGTTTTCGATCATTCTCTTTGCCCTTCTACTTTTCTTCCCGTTCTCTGCAACTCATAACATGAAAACAAAAACATGAAAAACGATAGGACTGCGTTGCTTGCACATCAATATCGTTCCATGTTGCACATTTTCAAACTGCTCTCCACTTTCAACCATCTGCCTGTGTAGAATATATTTCTATTTGAATGTTATTTCAGGGCTGTGGGTGGATGCGTCGTGTCACGTGAAATCGATTTCCTGTTAAAAACATTTGCGTATAAGAGTCAACTCAGTCACGTTTGTGGAGATGAGTTACTTGAATACAATTTAAGTGGAAGTTTGAATCATCGCAAAGTGACGAAAGCAGAGCCCAGTAGGATGTTTCCTGGAAAGCCTGCAGCAAACCTAAAGAGCTTAATTATAGTCGTGGTCATGATAAACTTCTATTTAGACAGTTGAACCACTCTTCAGATATTATTTTGTTTATCAAAGATTTATGCTGCTAGTGTTTATCACTCTGTTGTGGACTGTAGCTCATACGTGTTGTCGTAAAGAAACTGAGGTGTAGCTTGTTCACATCTTCAGATAAACATCCCAGCATAGCTTCTGATTCTGACACAATGCTGATACAAGACTGGACTTGGCAGAAATCGGGAACGTTAAATCAGTACGTTGTTCCGTGGGGCATGCGAAGGGTTCTTGGGTGGATTAAAGGTCAGGTTCTAAAGTGATGTTTTTTGTTTATTTTCTTACCAATAAACTTTTGTTTTGGACTCTTTAATGCCAGTGGAATACGTTATTGATTAATTTATCATTCTCTCGCGTTTGTCAAAAAAGTGTAAATGGTGAGTATGTTGAGCATCTCAACACTTTGTTAAAATCAATCAGTTTACAAAGGAAAGGAAAATCGCCGTTTTTTTTCAAAAACTTATAAGCTTTGTTGAAGATAGAAGAGTTACGAAGCAAGCGGAAAAACGTCTAGAGTTCGAGTTCTTCTTTCAGAAAACTACGGCGATATTTCGATTTACGTCACTGCAAATGGATTGTCTGAACCCGTTAAAGATTCTGTCACAGCAGGTTGCTACATCGTTAGAAACCCAGTCACAAGGTAAGTACGTTTTGCGAGTTTTGTAAGCAATTACTAGCTACAATTTGAAAAAAAATTGATTGACCAGGCCAAAGCTCGCTTTGGGTGCCGCGATGAGAAGACCCAATGCCGTTTTGTGTTCAACTGTGTTGACAATCCAGGAGACTTCAACTAATATTTAATTTTGTACGCATCTAACGTCAGAACGACTCCATGCACAACTACAACTCAGCCATTAGCTTCAGGCTGGGAATATTTGGTCTATGGGCGACAAGAGCGCTTCCACAGGAGGGCCATAATCATTTCCACACAAAGGCAGTAACTGCTTGAACAAGACAGTTAATCTCTACAGCCACGATACGCAGATAAGTTCAGGCTTCAGCTTGCCGCCAGCTGCCGGCTCAAACAAAAGAAACTTGCGAAAAAAACGAACTCATTCTCAAGGGATGTTCGACTGGATAGTCTGCTCAACATTTTGCTCAATGCACGACGTTTTGGATTGAACTCAATTGAAGCTATTTCGAGCTTTCGCCATAAAACTCAGCTATACTATTCAAGGTCGACGATTCATCCTGACAAAAATTAAATTTTAAAGAAGTCAACTAACGTTGGATTGAACTATTTTGAAGGCTGACAGGTTTCACATCGGTTATGGATGATTTTCTATTTCACTGAAGAACTACGATTTTTGTTTTTCTCGGTAGATGGCGCGACATGGCTCTAAACGACAAGGATCGAACGGAGTATATTAGATTGTACACCAACGAAATTTTAAAAGCTATTGAACTGGATCACGTTGACGTTCGGGGTTATTTTGCGTCTTCCCTGATGGACGGATTCGAGTGGACGTCAGGTAATATTTCTTTATAAGCGTAATTATGAACGGGTTTTCGAAGTGCGCTTGGTCCAGACGTCAACGTTCACGAAATTTATGGCTGTGGAGCAAATTTTTTATTGTTAAGTAGCACTTACGGGAGAGGGAGGAGTTTGCTGAAAAAACTTGCAAGTAATAGAAACGGGCTCAAAACTCACGCGTTGTTTGTCCCGTGAGGATTCGCATTGTCGAGAAAGCAACCAATGCTAGGAAGTATTGACTTTCAATGCTGTATTTTCACTGAGGTTTGAAGCTGAGCGGCAGTTTTCTTATCTTCAACTGCGAAAGTTTCCCAAAAACGTGTTGCAAAGCTGTTGGTTCAGAAGTAGTCAGCAGGCAACAGCGTATTATGCAATACGTGGTTGCTGTGGAATATTGGGTTTCCAATATCAGAAAACTACGAGTGAAAAACTTATAAATCATGCATAATAGTGTATAAGGAACCATCCTTATACGCGTATCGTCAAAGAGAAGATACAAACTGGAAGTAACAGGTTTCATTGCCCTGTGTTGGTCACCATGCAAACGGTCACCACAGAATATGAGATGATATATTGAGAAACCCCAATTACTGACATTTCTGCTTCCAACACACTACTGCCATTCAACAGTGGACACTCCGTTTCTGAAAACCTCTACACTTGTTTTTGAATTCACTATTTTTCAGGTTACGTTGAAAGGTATGGATTGTACCGCGTGGACTTTAATGACTTTTCAAGAACAGCTAAAGACTCTGCATGGTTTTATGCGGACTTGGTGCGTGAAAATGGCTTCCAGCCTCCGTCCTCTTCCTGCCCGTACAATGAAGACAGAGACCGTTTTCTGTATGGAAGTTTTCCTGAAGGTAAGAATGACCTTCTGCGAAACCACCGGCAGACCAAATGTGCTCAGCTGACTCGATAGTTTTAGATTTGTTGCTATTCTCATATGTTTACACGTAAAGATCGCTTTGTTCCCAACACAAGCGTTGTCGGTACACGTAATGGTGTTTTAGTACTGAGAGAATTTTGAGGATTGAAAGCTACAGTCAAACGGTTGTTAAGATCTAACTGAGAACAGCCATTGGCATATTGCCTTTTGCACAAAACACTAAAGTTTCGAAATTCAATATTTTGCACTTGAGCTTCACATGGATAAAAATATTTTATTGTCACCATTACAACTATTTATTCTTGAAAAAAGCAAGTAGAGTTTTTGGATGTTGCATTCAAAATCTGTTTTTACCGTTTTCTCTGTTCAAAAATATTTAGCAGGTTTCTTCTTTTGCAACACAAGTCAAAGATTGCCAAAAAAACAAACGCAGTTTTCGTTTTGTTGCAAAAACGTGGCGTTTGTTCGAAAGTGAAAGGTGTGTTCTTCCGAAAAGGCTGTAAAAAGAAACCCAAAAATGTTGAATTTTTGCTAAATCTGTTTATGTGTAATGTTGATTGGAAATCAAAGTTTTGCGAGATAAAAACCAGTCGTTTGTCGAATTTGCTTTTTTTCTCAAGTAGACCGTTATTATTTACGTCGCAACCGCAGTTGCCACTTTTTATAGACTTCGCTTGGTCATCCGCCACATCAGCCTATCAGATCGAAGGTGCTTGGAACGTGAGCGATAAAGGGGAGAGCATCTGGGACAAATACACGCATGAGGGAAATTCCAGAAACAACGCTACTGGTGACGTGGCATGCGACAGTTACCACAAATATGAGGTAAGAGTGAAGCAATCTTTGCAAAGAAACCAGCGAGCATCTGCTTTTTTGACTTCCTCACCACTTTCTGTTGGTGCACATCAGAAAATTTGCGGGGAAAGTACAAATAAACCTTCGCGGAATAAATGACGCAAAACTGCAGCCTTTGAATGTCAACGCTGGAATCACCTCGCAAGGATTAATAATGCATCACCTAACGTGTTGTCGCACTTCATCAGAACAGTTTTTTTCACATATGGTTAAAAACCACTTACACAATTTCACATAAACCCACTCAAACAATATTTAGTTTTAATCTCTTGCAAGGTTGAATGTCAAATTTTGAAAGTAGCCGGTTTTTGATTGGGGAACAGTTAACGCTCATTCAGATATAGTTCAGAAATGCCAAATGTTTTAGTTGGTTTTTCTATTTTGGTAATAATTGATTTAAAAAATGTGTTTCTTAGAAAATCGGCCGCAACTCCATACTTTCGAAGCAAATCTCTTTAAGAGTCTTTAGTAGCACATATTTCAATAGGTGGTTGATATCACCACTGCAATGGTGAATTCAGGGTGTTTTATCACGCTTATTTTTCTCCAGTTACATTTGATTCTTCTGATCATATCCATTTTTTAAAAAAATTATTTTGTTTACACTTCTCATCAAAAAACTAGGTGATTAACTAATTTCAAGGACACGAAAAAACAAATTAGTGACTTTTCTCCACAATCAAAACTTTTTGCTTTTAATTTTCAAAATTTTTGCAAGGCAGTTTAGATTTGAGCCAACATAACTCCAATTTTTTCAAACAACATATAATTACCATGCAAACAGCCCAGTTCTAACTTTCAAAATGTAATAAAATCTGTATATTGCTGTAAGCAAAGCTTTGTTCAAAATTTTATAATTTTTACTTTTTTCAGTTGCATGAAATCAAACTTTTCAGTCAAGTTACAATGGCGCAGCTAGAATGAGGCCGACAAGGCCATGTCCCCCCCGAAACAAACATATTTAGATTTTTCGCTGGTGCTTTATATAAATTTCAACTGTTCAGACAAAAACGGAACAGTCGGACGCAAGTAGCGATTAGTAAATCTGTTGTGTTCTCTCACTGAAAGCGTTAACGTGACCTTTTGCAGTTAGATACGAAAATATGCGACTAAAGCATGCAACTTTATTAGATAAGTTGACATATATTGTGGACAAAATGACCAGAAGTGCAGCCTGAATGAAATGTAAGGACTCAGCTTATAGGCGTAGCGATGGGGTCCACGCACCCCCAAATTTTTAGCACACTTATTGTTTTGCTCTTTGAGAAGCGATGTCCCAAACAAAGTGCTGTTGCTCGCCTGTAGCCAAACACACTTGCTTTGGTGTGGCTACGCCACTGGCTCAGCTTTCTTGCAAAGGAGTTCAAATTCAGATGAGACATTTTTGAGAGGATTATTTGCACGAAGTATTGCCAGACTAAATAGAAACCTACTTGTTCACGACATGGTCAACCCCAAACGCACCATGCAACAGAGTGGCATGCAACAACGCAATGCTTCTCACAGCACGGTTGACATTTGATGCTAGTGGGTATGCGATTGCAGGTGGTGAGTTTTGCAGTCTTCAAGTGTGAAATGTACAGCAAGTCACTTTAGCGTTTAATGAAAACTGTTTAGGTAACAACTACTGGGTAATGATCACTGCTGAAGCAAACATTTGCTTGTCAAAATTTATTGAAGCCTACTGGTAGAAGATACATGACGTTATATCTTGTTTTAATAGATAAGAAAGTGAGCTGTGACATCCAGGGACGCCGGAACAGCTGCAGGGCGGCAGTCAAAGAGTTGAGGGCAATGCCAAACTTATTTTAAAAAAATCGTTAGCAAATATGCTTGTTTCTGTTCGACAGCGATGGTGACCCCAAAAATAATAACAGAAATTATAGAAAACCATTCTGAAGTTTCTAAGTGCGCGAATAGCTGTAATATTTTTTTTTATTTGATCTTGATGAACCACGAAATCACCTGTGATACTTTTATGAAATAGCACCTCCGCCCCCGTTTCCTCACTCATGAATGGGCAGGAGGGCAATGCACCCCCTCTCGGCGTCACTAGTGACATCGAAATTATCTTCGTGCAAAATTGTTAAAGATTGAACTCTGACGGCGTAAGTGACTGGCCACTCCCTAGGAAAATTCCTGGCTGCGCCACTGGGCAATTAATTTATATTTTTTATCTCCCTCTGTTTTCTACTGTGAAAAAATCAAGTTTCACGCTTTCTACTGTGAAATGTTAAAAATGAACAACGTTCATGTGTGTATTTTGCAGACGGACGTCGAGCTGTTGAAGAACTTATCACTAGGATACTATCGCTTTTCTCTCTCCTGGCCAAGGTTGGTTCCCACAGGCCGTGTTTCGGACGGTACAAGTGACGATGGAGTGAGATACTACACCGCTCTTATTGACAAACTACTGGAAAACGAAATTCAACCTATGGTCACAATTTATCACTGGGACTTACCACAAGTCAGTATTATTATAACAGTGCAAATAACCGGCACATCTATTTCTGTGTTTATCAAGGGGATTGGACCCATTTAGAAAATCTCACGAATGATTCGTTGATTACCAAACCCCATTCTTTCTTCCATTCAATCATTTTCATACCCGCTTTCCCTCTGGGAGCGTCAGGGGGCGGAAGCTGCAGGAGGACGAGAAGTGCCTCACGATCAACACCTATCTTAGATAGTTTTTGCTGGTTCCATACCAAGACGGGACCAAGCAAGGTCCGAGATGTAGCCACGCTACCTGCTCCTTGAGCGACCTCTGGGGCGCTTTACCGTGGGTGTAGCAAGCAGGACGTGCCTCGTCAAACTTTCTTGAGACATTCTTGACTCATGGCCGAATCAACGTGGTCGGGTTCTTTCGATTGGGAGAAGTGCTTCAACATTCAGGCAAGGACCAAGTTTCAGCGGGAACGGGGGTGACATTTTCCCCAACATTTGGACAATGGGGGAGACAATATCTTTACCCCCAATATTTTGTGATAAAAATATTGTACACGTTTATTAATTGGAATTGCATTATGTAACTGCCAATTTTTTTAATGTCAGAGATATATGTTCATAAATTGTGCTTTTATCAATGTATTGTTTGGTTTTTAATGAATATTTGAAGTGTTGTATTTATTTTATCTGCTTTGACAAAGAACTCTTCAAGTAATAATACTAAAGTTTTGTGTTCTTAGTAAAGAAGCAAACACCTGGTAGTCATTTCCAAGTACTAGCACAGTACCATGCAACAGCCATAACACCATGGGCATAACCAGGGGGCACTTGGCCATGGTCCCCAAAATATATCATTTCCATAATTTGCCTCCCATTAGCTACGGCTGAGTGAACATGGTGATATCACCGAAACGCAAACAATAATATTATATTTGTTTGTGTGATATTCGCAGTAACATGCAGATCACACAAAGTTTGTCCCAAAAAAGTTTTCTAGCAAACTCGGCCCCTGCATTCAGGGCGTTAAGTATTTCACAGCTGCGCACTTTATCGTGAAGTGTCACATCGTGAACTCATTGCAAAGATCCCATCTCTGCCGCATGTACTTGGGATAGTATTCTTTTAGTCATGTAGCATTCTTTCGGTTTTGTACCCAATTCTCTGTTTAAAACACAACAATAGTTCCCATATGCAAGAACAAGAATGGGAATATGACTGACACATCAAATTACAGACCGGTGGCAGTTACTACAATGGTGTCAATGCTACGTGAATACTTCATGTTATTATCTAGTATCTCTCATTTCCTTGGAAATACAGAAAATCAAGTTAGTTAAAAGGCTGGACAGGTACTGATCAATGTGCATTTTTGTTGAAGCAAACTGTTCCATACTTCGTAACCCATGGTTCATCAGAACATGCTGTATTTTGAGATGCCTCGAAAGCATTCGATAGAGTATTACACCTGAAATTATTTGAGAATTAATCCAAATAAAGGTGTCAATGTGTTTTGTGCGGCTGCTGAAATATTGGCACAAGGAACAAACGATGCAAATAAAATGGGGCAAGCATTTGTCTGAACCGTTTCATGTTACTAATGGGATTAGACAAGGGGGAGTATCGAGCCCATACTTGTTTGCTGTATATTTAGATGATTTATCCATTGAACTGAACAACATTAAAGTAGGGTTTTATATTGGTGAAGCCTTATTAAACCACTTGATGTTTGCTGATGATATTTGTGTGTTTTGTCCAAGTGTACGTGGCGTGCAAAATATAAATTTGATAGATGTGTGTCAGGCTTATGCAGAATCACATGTAATTATTTTCAATTGCAGCAAAACTGTCTGTATGACGTTTGAGGCTGAGTGCAAAACGCACAGTCATCCTATAACTGAGACTGGGTGGTCAAAATGTAAAACATGTTAACCACTACAAATATCTGGGGATTGTACTGGATGCTGAGCTCTCAGATGACAAAGACATTCAGAGACAACTGCGATATCAATATTGTGAAGCAAACAAGCTGCGAGCCCCTTTTTGCCGATGTTCAAATGCATTTTTAAAGTTGTACTTTTTGGTTCCGTTTGTACGCCCAAGTATGCATCACAATTATGGTGTAATTTCAGGAAGTCACGCATGCAGAAATTGCGTGTGGCATATAATTTTGGTTGCAGAGCTCTATACAACCTGCCCTGGAGAACGAGTGTTAGTAGTCATCAGGTTCAATGTGACATTCCTGCATTTGAGGCCTTATTAAGAAAAAGTGTGTACCTGTTTCTCGAAAGATGCAGGAAGTCTAACAACGTATGGTTGCGTGCTTTGATGCAGTCAGATTGTTTATATTTGTCCTTATTCTTCGAACACTGCAATCGCATTTTACTTTGTGACTGGGTGCTCGGGCATTGCAGTGTTTATTCGTTTGAGTGCGTGCCATGCCACAACGCATTCGTACTTTACCTGGCCTTAAGGAATTAGCGTTTAGGAATTAGAGTCCAGTTTAGGAATTAGCGTCCTTATCTGCAGTAATGTTGCACCAAGTGTTACGGGTGAGCGAAAAACAGAGTTAAGAATGTCTCTGTGACCCTGTAGTTCTGCCTCCAACGCCGCTGCAAAACGTTCTGCTGGGAAAGTGTCTGTACCCTGTGATTCAGACTTCAGTGCCGTTGTAAAATGTTCTGTTTTGTCTGTTTGCGTTGTGCAGAGAGTGTGTGTTTGTACTATGGAGTTCATGTCTGCTGGCAAATAAATTAATCCATTCATTACCCAAGATTTATAAGCATAGGCGAGGATTGGAACAAAGATTTATCCCATTTAAACACTGACAGCTTTGCGGTCTTTGAAAGCTCCCGTGTTGTGACTACACGGTGATAAAACTTACGTAGAACTGTGTGTTGCTTTTTCAATCCGTGAATCAATCCCCTTGTTCCGTCTTCCGTCACTCGTGAATATCATACCAAGGTACTTTAATTCTCAACTTTCTACAGCGTATTACCGCTCACTTACAGCGTAAACAACTTGGTTTCTGGGGAAACATAGCACGCAACAGCAAACTGATCATGCTGGAGGCCTTGTTAAAAAGATCCTAGCTTTACCAACACGTCCGCAAAACGTGAACGGTCAATCCTGCAGCTTCCTACGATGACACTTTGTCGAATTGGTTGTAACTTTATATCCAATCCATATAGACCAGGGATTCCCAACCTGGGGTACATGTGCACGTGGGGTACATTTGCTTATCACAAGGGGTGCATTTGTTGTACATCCGCAATAAACTAACTTTAAGACATGAAAATTGAGTCTACCTTCAAAGTTCTAAAAATCTAAATTTCTATTAAGAATTCAGTGGAGTTTTTTTATTTCATTGAGCCTTTTTTTCATAAGAAACTATAGGGGTACACGCTTATCTTTCGAATTGCTGAAGGGTACATCGTCAGATAGGTTGGGAATCCCTGATATAGACAAGTCTAACTATTTTGAAAGAAAAGAATCATCAGGAATGACTTAAATGAGGTTATCATTTTTGGAATCGCTTGGAAATATAAGTATAATTTTTTTCCAAGTGACTCGTGATGCTGTAAAAAGCACAGCAATTTACGGTCCCTGGTTACAAACATTATTTTTCTTAGTCTCCTGTAACTTTAATTTGGAAAACAACCAATTTTATTTAATGTCTGTGTTTTTCTTTTCCAAGGATTTGCAAGAATCATTGAATGGTGGCTGGCTTGACCAGAGCGGTGATATTGTTGATGCCTTTGCGGACTACGCTGATTTTTGTTTCAAGACTTTCGGAGACAAAGTCAAATTTTGGATCACTTTCAACGAACCTTATATAACAGCTCAGCTAGGTGAGACTATATTGTTTTTGGACAAAATTAAGGTTTGATCGGTATAGGAACCAATGAAAAATGAATTGCTACAGGTGTTTGTAAAGTCGCATCAACAAGAACAATAACCTTTTCTGCATTATGTAGAACAATAACCTTTTCTGCATTATGATGACCTTTTCTGCATTATGTAGAACAAGAACAATAACCTTTTCTGCATTATGTAGAAGGTGAGCCTGGCGAATATTCGTGTGTAAAAACACTCGTGGAAAGGAAACAACATAATCGTATTTTGTTCAATTTAAGATGAAAAGCATATTTGCTTTAGCGTCCGTGACGACATAGAAACTTTCTCTGTCGGCTATATGTAAGCGACTGACATGCAGGTTCGTAAAGAAACGGGCTATCTGAATGTCAAGCCGTCTACCACATCTGCTCAAACGTTGGCATGGATATTTAGTGCAGTATTCCGAAAACTAGACGTTCCAGACCTGGTGTTTTCGTATCGTCAACACAGGGCGAACCACTCCCCCAAAAAAGCCGTTCAACTTTCGTTGTGGACACAATTTTTATGCAGTGCCATCTTTTGTTTGTAAAATGTGTATCTCTTTGTCAAATAATCATCTTGTAACTTACTGGACTGTTATTTTATTTGATACGTCACTGCACACTTGGTAGTTTGTTGTTCCTACTGTGGCCTTTTCCCTGCCTATGTGAAGTGGGCAGGCGGGCTTGCACTTTTCCAATTACTTTCTTTTAAATGGTAGCTTACTGTTTGTGGATTTTATTTAAATTCTATTTTATATATCATGCACTTCGCAGAGCTGATGATGCCTATCTAGTAGGCAAAATATGTACAAAATAATATCTTTTCATGCGATTCTTTGCTGAGAAAGCACTCTTTTCGATAGATAGTTTTTGTCAAATACTCCCAGGAATTTTACCTCTAAAATTGGTCGAGTAATGAACAGTGGCGTAGCCAGCCCAAAATGTTTTTGGAGGAATACACTCGGGGGGTCAAAATGTTTGATTTTAGGCAAATAACAATATTTTGTTTGGGATAATGTCTTTCAAAACACAAAATGCCCAGATATACAAAAATTTTGGAGGTCATGCCCCCCCCCTAGCAGTTGTGCTACTACGAAATGTCTACTACATTGGTGAAACATTGTGATTTTCCATTAATAATGCTTTCCTTTTCTGTGAAGCCAATGAACCTGAGGAACATCCTTTGATTGCCTTAGCCTTTTTTATTTCGGGTCTTATATCTGACATAGCGACGAATGTAAGTAAATAATCGAAAACCGCTGATCAAGACAATCTGACTGTCTTTTTCTCGTACAGTTAATTTCTTTTTCCGGGATTCTGTCAGAAAAGTTAACTTTACGTATATTATGGTGATAAAGATGTTGTCTTACTACTCGAGGTGAAGAAAGTTTTCTCTTTTAATTCGCAGCAATGATTGTATATTTTCAATTGTCACTGAATAAAACCTTACTCCGATTTCGCACTTCCTCCCTAGGTAGAGGCGTCGAAAGAATTTTCCAGCCGAGGACAATAGTGAAATTTGCTAAAGGGTGACAAAAGCTGTTGGAATTTCATTTCGCCAACTGCGAAAATAAGAGAAACATTTTTCCACTAAAAAGTTCAAAGCAAAGCATCAAATTTGACAATCTAAGACAGGGGTTCCCAACCTGGGGTACATGTACCCTTAGGAGTAAATTTACCTATCCGAAGGGGTACATTTAAGGTTAGCAACAGAAGGTAAATATATATTTACATGTTGTTTATTTTCAAATATTTGTACATATAACACTTAAAATTGTTTTCAAAAGTCATTATATGCTTATTGTTAAATATATCTGTGAAAAATCATGAGAAAATATTTTGTCATGAGGAGTTTTAGGGGTACATGTTCATCTGTCAAAAATCTTAAGGGGTACATCCTTATCTGTTGAAATGCTGTAGGGGTGCATGTTCATTTATCGGAATGCTGAAGGGGTACATGATAAGAAAAAGGTTGGGAACCCCTGATCTAGGCTGACAAACGCCTGTTTCCCCCTTCGGTGCCCATGGGTAGAAACAAAAAGAAGGTTTGACGTTTCATTACAATATATTTGGTCTTTTATTGTAAGTTACCGTAACCACAAGGAACCCGGTGGAAATGCCAGCAGATCAGGTTGATCAGGACGTGACATACGGTACTTTATGAACGTTTTTTACTGCTTTTTCAGGTTATGGAATAGGAGTATCTGCCCCAGGTCACTACGACCCCAGCAAAGGCCAGTACTACGTTGCTCACAACCTTATCAAATCTCACGCTCGGGCTTACCATATCTACAATGACACCTACCGATCTGAGCAAAAGGGAACGATTGGGATTACTCTCAATGCAAACTGGGTGGAACCGAATGTTCTCACCAATCCTGACGACATAAAAGCATCGGTACGCTGACTTTGGTCTCCATGAAAAAAACGCGTTTTTCGGAAATACATGCAATTTTACATGAAAATAAACTTTTCGGATTAATTTTTGGCATTAAATTTTGGGATTCCATTGCATTTATTGAGCACATAGATAATGGTAATTATGCTTGATAATTCAAAATGTTTGGTATCTTGAGAAGATAAGATGAAGTTGAAACCATGGACAAGTAAATCCTGATTGCGTCAGAAAAGTTTTTGAGAGCGATGTTATGGCTATTGCGTGAAATTTGTACGAGAAAACTAGTCTGAAGCTTTTGTGCGGATGTGTTTGTTTAAATGCATGCTAAACAAAGATTTCATGTAAGCAAATTGTAACGCAGATTGCAGTTTATATAACGAGAATTATCAGTGCTTGGTACTTTCCTGAATTTAAACATTTTAAAGTATTTGATGCAAACACACTTTAACATTGCGCCAAACTAAATACAGCAAGACAGCTTGGAGTTCTTCGCTGGATGGTACGCTCATCCTATTTTCTTGACGGGAGATTATCCAGACGTCATGAAATGGAACGTAAGGAATATATCATTATCGGCTTTGTTTTACGTTGTCAGATTTTACATAACATTGAAATGCTTCAAAGCTGTTTTTTTTCGCTTGCGAATAGCAGTTGGTTTTGAATATGAAAACACAGCTGCCAAATGATGGTAAGGCAAACTTTGCTCCTCCTGGATTGAATCAAACTTTAAAACTCTTTATGATGTTGAAAGTAATGATAATTTTTAACCTGAGTTAAAGAATATTATCCACAAAGCGTTTTCTCCAGAAAACATTCCAAGGATTCCAAGGAATTCATAGCAGTCATATTTTCTACATGTACTAAATGTGGGTTGTAAACTAATCCTAGATACGTTGTCTGAATTAAGTTTTTCGCTCAGGAAATTGCACTGACGGTTGAATATGCATGGTTTCCAAAAAGCTGATATCTATCAAGCCATGAATCGCAGCCAGTCTTGCTTTCATGTTTGGAACGTGTTTTTATGGTTCTAGTTGGTTATTCTGTAACCGCATAATAGTGGTGGTTAAACTGTGGTCCGTGAAGCCTTGAGGTGTTCATCAATATGTTTTGGGGCAGTGTTTTTCAACCTTTTTGCTGCAGCGGAACTTTTCGTAAATGTTTGCGTTGCTCATGTAATCCAGTGCAATCATCCAAGTGTCCATCCTACTTTCTGTAATAAACATGTGAAACAGCAGTATTACTACAACCGCATAGAAATGTGGTTGCGAATTTCGTCCCAGGCAATTTCGGTCCGTTTGCCAGCCAGTCAGTGAACCCTGAGGTTCCGCGGAAGCCCGGTTGAAAAGCACTGCTGTAGGAAATCTGTAAATCAAAATCTCATCAAGAAAAGTTTCCAGTGCGTTTAATGATATCTGAATGACTATGTATATGTCTATAGGTTGGCAACCGAAGTGAATATTACAATATCACGGACATTCGGTTGCCCGAGTTCACCGAAGAGGAAAAGATAAAGAACAAAGGAACTTCTGATTTCTTCGGATTGAATCACTACACTTCGAACTTGGTCGTTCCCTGCTCTTACTACCCTGAAGAAGGACCGGGTTGGGAATCTGATCAAGTAATTTTGATGTTTGCATATAACACATTCAAGGTTGATGGAGTGACGCTTAGAAACAAAGTGGAATCTGTGGGCGTATGCCCGGTTTAATGAAATCGTGTTGAATTGCAGAATTCATTTTTTTGAAACAAAATTTGCTTTCTATTACATGCAAGCGATAGAAATATTTTTAACGAGTTTGGAAAGCGATCAAAGAAAAATAGGAGCAGTTGAAAGTAGAATTTTTTACTTCATGTGCAATTCCCTCTTGTTTTTCAGGAAACCTGTGGTCTCGGTTGCCCTGAATGGCCAGGTTCGGCGTCCGATTGGCTCTATGTGGTGCCATGGGGGCTCCGAAAGCTTCTGAACTGGATCATGCGAACCTACAACGATCCTATTATCTACATCACTGAGAACGGCTTCTCTGATGAATCTTACGACTACACTGATGACAAAGCAAGAGAATCTTATTACAAATCGTACATGAACGAAGTACTTAAAGGTAAGATATCTTCTTCAAAAAGTGGAAAAGAAACATCTTCTATGCTGGAACCGCACTAAGTTGTTGTGTGAAATTTGCAGAAATCGTGAATGTTGAGATATTAACATCTGTGTTTCAGCCATTAGCGTCGATGGAGTCAATGTGAAAGGTTACACGGCGTGGTCGCTGATGGACAATTTTGAGTGGGGCGAGGGTTACACGGAAA
>JGI24158J21664_10000628_pt1 | contig 34044 bp, 21 predicted proteins | sample Ectturendosymbi3_FD_21664 | JGI IMG/M metagenome (IMG submission 21664)
CCGAAATGGTGTCGGAAGTACCGAAAATGATTGTGTTGTAAAATTTTCGTAACTAAATCCAAACTAGGCGAGTTTGGCCGTTTGGCGGAATCTTTTGGCTTACATTTTTCAGGGAGGGCTGCAGCCCGGCAGCCCGCCTAGACGAGCCGCCCTTGACTGTACTTCCATTAAACAGCTGTCACGGTAGTTTGGTCGGAAGATAGCAAGAAATCTACGCTAAATTACGGCACTGCAGAAAGGTGTTCACTCCCTCTGGAATGTTTAACTCATACCGAATTATGATACAGTACACCTCGGTTAATCCGGATCTTCGTCAAAACCGGATAAAGCTGGTGGTACGTATGGTTTCTAACGTGTTTGTTTATAAGAATCTTCAAGTTTATCCGGATTTTTCTGTACTGATGTGTTCCTAAGTGCCCGGACTGGTCTCTAGGAAAATTTTGGCAGCTTTCAGACGCAACACAAGCGTGCTCACAATCACCAACGAACTATGACAACGGCCGCAACTCCGCGCAACATTCGATTATTCGTAGAGACGATTATTGCGTCATCCACGGGCATAGCATATTACGTTGAACGTACCCCTCTAGGCACGCCGCGGCGTCACGGTTACAGTCCAGTGATCAGCGTTAAGTGTGCGTGAGTAGAGCATTATCCCTGAGTGCAACAGCCGCAGAAATCTCTGCGTCAGTCGAAATTCCCAGGTTTTTCTCGAACTTAAGATTGTTTATAACTGCCTGGATGTGGTGGTTACTAGTCTGATGGACTGTAACTCCATCAATAAATTCGTTTTGCTTCTGCAAAAGTCTACTGTTGAGTCGCAAATGTGTTCAATTTTGGTTATTTCTACCGATATCTCAGTAGTGTACTTAGATGACGTCAGGCTAGAAACAACCATCTTCGGTTAATCCGGAGCTTCGCCTAAACCGCATAATACGGTCGGTCAAATCGAATCCAGATTAACCGAGGTTTACTGTAGTCACCAATCGTAGGTAGCTTGCAAAGCAGCAGTCAATCGTATCGATTGGCTGAGCGAAGCGACCTTCCCAATACTACTGAGAACAACAAAGAAGAAACTTATGTATCGCGTTAATGTGTATGCAACGGTCAACGACTCGGTACTGGTAAAGCAAAAGAGACGCGGTATTCGGATGAGACGAAGTCGACAACAAAAGTACGGGCGAAGCGAGAGAATCAACGATGCTGGAAAGAACGAGGCCCGTTAAATGCCACTCCCCGCGGCTGCCTCACCTTTCCCTGCTCAACATTCGCAAACGTCGAGACGGACTTTACGCCGGCAAAGACAGAGAGGCTGGTGGAGAAGGAAAAAAAGCGTTTACTGTTCGACGCTCCGCAGCGGCTGAACAGAAACAATCGGCAACCGCGTTTGCTGCATGGTCGGGCTGCACATGGCGCAGCACTGAGCATAAAAAAAAAAAAACGCTGGTGATGCTCTCCGCTTTCTTCCGCCTTCAAAAAATACCGCGAACAGCTTCCCGGGCGAAAACAAAGACGCACAAACACAGTCTCACCACATCAGCACACGATCAAAGGTGAAAAAAAAACAAGTACAAGTTTTGCTGCTGACTACAGGCGCGGCACGAACTGGCGCTGCGTTAACACTTTTGTTACAGGTCGGCGACAAGAGAGGACGCTGATAGAAATGTTTAGTACGTGGGCGACGACGCTCGGAGCGATGTGCACAAATAAACATAGTACGTTCACCTCCGGACCGGCACAGCGTACGCCAAGGGACAAGTACGTCACAATCGGTAAGTATTGCACAAAGCTTAGTCAAGCGAGCAAGACGCTGTTGTGTAACCTCCAGATTTCCACTCGGAATCCGGAACACCGGAGCAACGGATCAATAAGAGCGCAGTTAGCTTCGCTGACACGTCGTGCTCCGGACAATTCTTAGGCACGTGACGCAGACGACAAGGCGATCTGCTGCCAGGTCTTTTCTTGGTTGATTTGTAAAGTGATAAAACTGACACTGGCGAGAATATCCGTTCCCAAGAAGACAACCGAAGCCAATGCAGTTCACAGATAATCTTAAGGGCAGGTTCCTATTTTCCTGCGATGAAACCGCTTGTCGGTATGTAATGGGAGGCAGCAGGAGCATCAAGCTACACAGGATTACAAGACCCACTCGAAGCTCCCCAGCTAACTTCTGGCCATAAATACTTGACGTTTGGCTGAACCACTGAAACTTTATGCAATACATCAACATAATCGTTAACTATATTGCGTCATTAGCCCTCGTGACCGATATCAATACACAAGAGGAAGCACCTCTTTCTGCGACCGGTCTCCAAAAGACTAAACTTAACCGGGTGAGATTTCGACTCCAGACTTGGTAACTTTGTGTGGACAAAAAAGCAAGCAGGAAAAACTCACACGACCTTTACAGCATAAGTCGTTCAGAACTGGCGACACAGCCACGGAGTACGATTGAGCAACCTTGAAATACAGTAAATGCGTTCAACATAGGAGCCCGTAAACCTCATAAAAAACGTAGAATGCGAACAAATGCCCTTGCTACTAGATTTTATGTTTATGCAAAGATCGCCACAAAGAAACTTCTGCAACGAATCTGCAGGATCAAAAAAACAAAAAAACAAGAAAAAACACCGATGAACGATGCAGCGCCGGCGAAAACAGGTAAACGCGTGATCGACAGTCTTTTCAGGATGGAGGTCCACAGAAAACCAGTCTGGTCGCTAAGGCGTTCCGGACTCTTGTATTTATAGATATGCTCAATGACGCAACATGATTTCTCCGTACGGGCATCACACAATCTATACAAAGGGTCAATTGCAAGTCGTGTAAAGTTAGTCTGGAGGTCAGACATTTCAGAAAATAAGGTCTTCGAATGAATTCGCCGATTGCTTTTGCCACAGTTTCAGATGATGCATTCGGAATGTCCGGAACTTATACAGCGGGTTTCTCCGGCCAACGCAAAACAACGATAGATCGGAAAAGAGCGTTTGGCTCGAACCGAGACCTGTGTTAGATTGGAAGTGCAAGGCCCGAAATCGCCTCTCCTCTCAGTCGTCCATGGCAGCGATCAATTGCTTCAAATCGCTGGAAAGCATCTCGCTTCCCTCCATGCCAATTATACTGGCAGACTGCGAGAAGAAAAAACGGATTGCTGGTGTTTACAAGGCTACTGGACGGTCAACTCCACGCAGGAAAAAGCGAAAAACGAAACCGGTTTTGAAACGAGGATTGCCTCAGTCATGCTTAAGCATTTGCACCTGAACCTCTTGAGATTTTGTCAGTCCCGGAGAAGAGATGAGACAAATTACTAAAGATCGAGCGTTCTTAGTCAAAAATCGAACTTGCAACGCAAGCGCTGTACCATTAACTGCAAACGTGTTCTTTTTTTGGAGCGAAAGGCTTAGTTTCTAAAAAATATAATGACCTGAACAACGAACAATCTGAAAGACGAAACAAGAGGGTGGTGTTGTCGGAAATAGTGCCAAGTAAGGTTCGTGATTGCCTCGAGCAACAAAACCACGTCGCCATAGGAGCGAGTTTGTGACGTGCAATCGACGAAAAATTTCCAGCAATCTGACAAGATCGGCCACGATCTAGAATCGCACTACAACAACGGGATCTTCAGCCCCAGTGAGCTTAACCAACCACGACGCAGCATTTTTCGTACAGCTCAACTTGTCCAACAAACCTTCTCTAAAACTAAACGTGTGTGTAAAACAACTCCATTCCCTGCAGCAGTCATATGAGCAACAGAACAGTTGCAGCTGCCCTTGTAAACAAATTATACCCGTTACCTCGTTCAGGTTTTCCATCCCAGACACAGCATTCGGGTCGACTTCCGACTTTGGTGAAGGGATCACGTTTTCTTCGGCGGCCGCGTCGTCAGGTGTTCTTTCCGATTCGCCGTTGGTCATGTGATCCACATCAGGCGGAGAAGCGGCATCGGGTTCAGTTCTTTCAGCTAACAAACAATCATTGCTGATGTTGGCGGTCAGGCGTAAAAATCATTAAACTACAGGTGCACTGCATACGTAGGGGGTAGCAACGGTAACAGGACGCATCGGCTCGGGACTGTAAAAATGCAAAATGTGTGGCATACAGAAACGCTTTGCTGTATTTTCAGACAACCAGTCATTGGTGTGAGAAAAACGACATGACGAAATATCGGTTTGCTGTTGTTTGCAGCACGTGCATCGCATCTAATGCAGTGGTTCTTAACCGGGGGGGCAATAAATTTATAAGGGGCGGGGGGGGAGGGCGAGCCCTTACGCGCCCTACGACATCGAAAGTTTGATCATTAAATTTACCCATAGATACATATGTTTTTACAGATTATTTAAAGTCAGTGGGGCTTGAAACAAAGGGCAATTACTTACGGGAGGCGTGGTGAAAAAAGGTTAAAGAACCACTGATCTAATGTCAACAGAAATGACGTAAGGCTGCGGCACGCCGTCGTGGGCTGTACGACTAAATTCGTTAGGCAAGCTGTTCATTTTTTAAGCAAGATGGCATCATACCTTTCGGGTGGGCTCGGCTCAAGTTGAGAGCGGTGAGAAAAGGAGGTGGTTCCTCGGAAGCGTTTGCTGCCACCTCGCGGTCACCTTGACTCGCATCGGCATTGCTTTCCACAGCAGCAAACTCCTGCTTCAACGGCACTGCTTGCAAGATTGGGCTGAAAATGCGGAGCGGATGTTATGTCAATAAACGCGTACGGTGCCGAACCTGGCTGCGGTGATTGAGTTTCGAGTTGACACGAAAACAACGTGGTAGTTGGCATTTGTAACAGTGAAGTGCAAGGTCAAAGCAAACGGACCGAATTTTTGTCGCTCACGAGAGAACATGAATCTTTGAAGTACCTTTTCCGATCGATGCCGGTGTACATGGATGGAAGAATGACGGGCCCCGTAGGTCCTGAGTTGCGATCGATTCCGTTCATTTGGTTATAGGATGATGAAAGCATCATTTTCGAAAGTGACACTGCGTCGTCAGCGCGACGTTGCCTTGAGAACAATTCATTCATATATTTCAATATTACAAGCAGCAACACCTACTTCTATGCACCTGAATTAAGCGATTGCATGGAGGCAGATTTGTTGAAGCAATAAACTACTGAGTATTTTCAGATGTTAGAATATTTTATTACTTGAAAAAACAACGCTTCTGAAGCTGACCGCGACTGGTAAAAGTTAATGGAAGCTGTCTTTAATCAGTTTTTTGCCAATCGATTTACATTCATATGTAATAAGACTGAAATAAAAGACATATGCTTGAAAACAAAATGAAGACAAAAGCGCAGTTGAACTCTGAAAAGCGCAAGAACTACAGATCATGGATTAGCAAAAGTTTCTTAAATAACAGCGACAGACATGGGTCTGCTACTGCAGGTTTCCAATTATTACACTTTATTTCAAACCATACACAAAATCCCCATCCCTACGAACAAACAAGAACTTGCAAATCGCTTCCCGTCGAGCACGACATTACAAAACAGGCTCATACGCCAAAGGGCTTCAAACCGACGGCGGGAACCCAGGCAAATTTTCGTTCATTCTGCGGCAAACACATCTTCCGCACCAGCGCAGCTGTCACTGTGATTTATCGCAGAACAACCCCCGCAGGCGCTCTCCGCATCGACTCTCAAACCCTACAATCTACTTGGAGAAAAAAACGTCACGGGCAAAAAATTCGACCTTCGCAAAACCACCAGCGAGGCGCTCTTCCCCGCAGCCTGACGTAATCGGTCGAGAGGCTTTGTCGAACCCTCGAGGATAACCTGAAGACGTGCGCCGGGCGGATCGCACTCAGAACAAACGAAGCCCCGCCGTTAGAATTACTTGCTACTTCGCCGTCGCAATCAAGATGGCGTTGGTCGCAACGTTTGATTTGCTGTCGGCTGTGTGGTTTAAACTTGATCCGCTATAAATGTTGATAAAACAGGCAACAGCTGTTTCTACTGAGAACGAATATTTAAACGAAGCGAACGCTACGAGACTTGAGGTACAAAAGGCAAAACCAAACAATAAGTTTTTGTGATATTTTTAAACCGCCTGAAAAGAAGTCACCAAACCACAAGCTGTTCAGCTGCGAAGCACCAGCGATCGGCCAAGTATCGCTTCGCGCCACTTATTCGAGTTTCGTGAGAGGCCTCCATTCGATTCAACTTGTAATGCAGGCATGCTCTTATTATTTTTATATTCACCGCGACAAACAACCACAATACCTGACCAGTTAATAATGTCAGACTGTAACTCTGTTTAGAGAATAGTGCGTACTTTCCACTGCACCGCCCTTCACTCAATGCTCACATGAAACAGAAGAGTAAACTACGGCCACCGGTGGACACCAGGCCAACCCAAACTCCAGTTTGCAAACAATCGATACCAGCGGTTTTCACTTCTTCTGGTTTCATAGCAAAAATGTTGAAGGTGAGACCTTTTTAAGGGTCGCACTAAAAAGAGACAAAATCTCTCCGCACAGCAATTTTGTTGCATGGTGCACAGACGCAAAGGTCGAACACAGTTGGTTTGAAATGCGTTGAATGTTGCGTTTAAAAAACACGCCGCCACTCTGTTTAAAACCACGAGAAAAATTTCTCATTTAGCAAATTGTAGCTGCTGGTGGTTTCACAAACGGTTAGGAGCCGCGGGAAAGACGCGCTAGAGAATTAACTGAACTTCCTGTTTCCAAAAAAACGTGAAGTTAATAAGGCTTACTTCTTCTTCGCCGGAGGGAGGGTAAAGCCGGTAACAGTCGAATGTTGTTGTTGCTCGTGACTAACGAGATGATGCTGAAAAAGTACAACATTTTCTCACTGTTAACGTGTTAAACATATTTGTGCTTGCAGGCTCTTAACGTACACGTGATACGACCATAAACATTCGGTCAAAGAATAAGCGTTGCAGTGGGCACATAGTTTGTTCTGCTACACAGTGATTTAAATGTTCTCCACTGCGGTCTTCTCACCTTTAAGTGCTCTGATCGTCTGAACCTTTTTTCGCAGTACTGGCATGGGTAAGGTCGCTCGCCCGTGTGCGTCAATATGTGACGTTTCAGATGCTGCTGCCTTCCGAACATCTTGCTGCAGTATTCACACCTGCCACACAAGCGTAAGAACATGTCGGCGAAGTCTTCGTCACCGGACAAACCCGGGCAAGACGAGGCAGCACGCTGGCATGCGAGGTCTTTGTCGTTCTCCGCTTGAACCGCGCAACACACGTAACAACACTTTTTTTCAAAACAAAAAACAAGCCTACGGAAAATTATGGGGTTAGTTTGCGCCTAAAACTCTGGGTTCTCGTGGATCTTGTTTGTCATGATGGTGAAGTCGGACGAATTAACGAACAAGCCGATAGAATGGCTACCTGGCTGCAAATACGCAGCCAGCCGCGCAGCGCATGTTTAACCAAGTGAGGTTGCGCAGCAGCTTACATGTGACCGAGCGGGGTCGCCACGACAACGCCGATTGATTCAGGATTTGTGCAGCGACTGCGTAACCTACAACCGCTACTGTGCTACGGGATAGCAATTGGGATGTCAAGCACACACAGCAGAAAATTCCCTTCGATACTGGCTTTAAGAGCTTGTGCAAGATTTTGCTTCTCAGGTATTTTTATCCGAACTACAAGGTTTCTGTGACAGCTTCAACTGCATCTTGAAGTTTTTCACTGAACGAGAGAATCTACGGTTATTTGCGTAGATTGGAACGGTAACACGACGAACTTGTACAAACACGAAAGTCGAGCAGTAACCAGTACAGCAGAATACGAACGTACCATAAAATATTTACGCAACGAGGCAGGTGGTTTTCCAAGTCGGTCACAAAGACCTGAGAGATGCAGTTCGAAACGAACAACATGGTGTTATAGGGTTTTCGTGTCAAGCGGTGGAAGAGTAATCCGAGCAATTAAGAAGTCGCTGATGTGACTTTACTTTATTGAAGACGGAATCTAATTTCAGCGCAAAGCGAAAGATAATGCTTCAATACAAGAAGAAGCAACTGGGTGTCGTTAGGGAAGAGTCAGTTTTCACATTTGCTTTGAATCATGGTAAAAAGAAAACAAAGGTGTGCTATCTTCGAAGTACACAAACCGATCCGTAACACCAAGGTAAGTCCAACACGCTACGCTTCTGTTGCGTGGTTAGACTACTTCATCGCGCCGTTTGCACTAAAACTATTGATCAAGGAAACACTAGTCCATATTTTACAAAATCTCTATTTTGACTTCAGACTTCTCACTTGTATTCCTTCTTTGGTTTCTCCTTCTTGGCCAACATAGACATGTGAGACGCTGAAAAGACGCCTGGCTCCGGAAGTCTGCGGAAAGAGAAATTTATGATTATTACACTATCCATCGATAGGAATCCTTTCCCAACAAAGAATCGGACACTAAGATCTTACAGAGCATATATTTCGCCTGCTACGTAGGCATCATCAGCTCTGCGAAGTGCATGAAGTATAAAATAGAATTGAATAAAACCCACAGACAGTAACGCCACCAATTAAAGAAAAACTGCTTAAAAAATTGCAACCCCAGCTGCCCATTTTACATAGGAAAACCTTATGATATTTTATGCTTATAGCTTTTTCTATTATTACAATAGAGCAAAATTAGGTGCTCATGCTTCGCTTTCATCCACGAAGAACGGTTACTGGGAAACAATGTCCAACGTACCTTAGCTTCGAATACCAAACAGATGCGGAAATTACCGAAAATAAGTTTGAAATCCAATGAAAAAAAACGCAGCAAATTAAAAAAAAATTACCTAGAACCGCCGTGCGTCATTGGGATCTGGTCTGTAAACGCGCCATCTTGGGACGTATAGTATGGAACGAGGGGTCTCTCTGTCTCCGTCCAATGGTCTTTTTCGCGAAAGTACAGAGCGAGTGAATTGTGGTCGATCTGTTCGCGTTCTGCGTCGTCTGTGTCAAGAAAAGGATTCAGAAACATGATTGTTTAATCATAAATCTGGCTAAAATTGAGTAACGATGAAGAGTCACCAAATAAAGTGATTGGTGCAATATTTCTGCGTAATCAAAATAGATGAGGTCCCTGAAACGCTTTTAAGCTCCAAAAGATACACAAACGCACCTTGCAGACAGTATTTCAATAAAAAATTACAAACAATGTCATATTTACATGCAAGGCATGGCAACAATGATCAAATGCATTACATCATACATGATGATAATGAAAAGTACGGGCAATCTTGCAGCAGGCACACTTAGTTTACGTTCACTCGTACTGGTGATGGTAGCAGTGGTTACCGAAACGTTTACGATACGTCTTTGACAGCTTTCGCTTTGGCCGTAACTTCTTATCATCATACACACTGGTGTTAACTTAAAAGTACGAAACGAAGAATGGCCATGCAGCCATCAGCAAAAATCCCGAACGCTGTGGAACCCTAAGCGAACGCTGCAGATAAAACGATTTCTTCTGTTTGCAGCCTGATAGATCGACTTGCTGAGCGAAGATCCGAACACACCGCAGACGGGTTTGGCTTGGGGCGTGGTAGTTCGTGCTCAGCTAGAGATTCTCATAAGATTGATCCCTACGATCCTGCTCTGCGCCGTCTCGGGAGTTCAGCCAAGGCCTCCTAAATAAACAGCCTCCTGTTTCTTAAGGAAGCCTTGGTTCAGCTGCCGGAGAGCGCCAGGCACGGTCAGCAACTTCGTTTAGAGCCGAAACAAATCGTATCTCATCGCAACGCAGCATGTCTGGGCCAATCCCATCCGCAGGATCCTCGCTGCTTACAAGGGACTTTACGCTAAGATGAAGAATGCAGCCCCAGGGCACGAACACGCCAGTGGTATTTTTCGAAACATGCGCAGCTGCCACAAGTCGATCACGCGCGCCACTTCACCTTGGTTGTAGTCGCGAAGCCCGTTTGTCTCTGGTATGAAGTCGTCACCATGATGTCCACTCAAGTTTTCACTCTTCATATCCGACTAAACAACACGCAAAGTTAGCGATATCTATGTTGACAAATCGGGCGAAGTTACCAGTGCGTATGAACATGTCTACAATGAAACGTAACTTGATTTTTTAAATGCAGAAAATCAAACAGTTCTTTAGTAGCGACAAAAGACGCCTGGTTAACGTCACGTGGACTTTACTGCGAAAATGCTCGCACAGGCAGGAAAATGATTGGAAGGCATGGCAGCCAATAGGGAATGCGAATGCAATTCCCTTCGAAGGACGCGATTCGCTTGGCGCGGCAATTGTTGGAAGAACGCCATTTTCTTGTGTTAAACGCATTTGCCGATATACAGAGTAATTTGATCGGACTATTTATTCCAATATAGGAGGTCGCCGAAAACAACAACCAATAGCAGGTCTTGACCGATTCCTTGGATAGCTTCCACCAATAAGCTCCATTACTTGAGATCCACATGAAGCACCTTTTGGAAGGGTCCACTTTTTGTGCAAGGAGTTTTACGCGGGAGAGGGACAAAAGTTACGCAGAGTTGTTTAAGTCTGCGCCTTGGCGTACCGCGCCAAACTAGCATCGGAGCAAAGCAATGTCACTATATTCTGACATAAAAAATATTTTTGAAAGGTGTTCATACTTGCCCTACTTTCCTGCAAGACTCTCTGGAGAAGATGGATTGGGGAGTAATTAGCCGCTTTTGAAAACTTGCGCTTTTCAAGATTGGCTTTCCCGTGTTGCTCAGTTTTTTCTTTGCGTGGTTTTTTAAGCAAACGTTCAGTGATAAAGATGCAGTTTTATTTTTCTGCAGTAATACACACATATTCGCAGTGATAATAACAGCCTGTAAATTTTACTAAAATTCGTCTGGCGTAAATCATTGGGCTTATTGTTTCAACTTAAAGAGAAAAAATATATTTGAAAAATGTTTTCCATTATCTTATTTTTTTGTTTGATCTATTAAAACATGTTCGCGCAAAACATGCTATACTTTATTTTCTTAATTTGGCAGCTATGGGGCACAAGGCGCTTTGAGGCGGTGCAAGTTGTAACGCTTGAAACACGCCGAAGGTGTTTGTATGGCGATCCGGGAACATTTATTCTGCATGACAAACTGCAGAGTAACAGAGGGCAAGAGGCTGACGGTAAAAAACAAATGGTTGAATAAAAAAAGCCCGCGGGAACCCGTCCAAATCGACGCGATCAGTTCGCGTTCAGCGCCACCACTTCCTGTTGCGACCCGCTGTGGTCCCGAAACGGGAATTTTCACATAAACAGAACGTAAGCGCGGAAATTTTTTCCCACTACAATTTTTCCAGGAAAAGGGGAGCCCAAGCAACTGTCCTCTCCCTGCTGAGTCAAAAGCATACGCCGCTGAAAAAAAAAACCGGTAGTAGGAGGCACAGTAAAGTCATCACGACAAACAACGCAAGCCACAAGCATCTAATTAAGCAAGCTTCTTTTTCGGTAGCAAGCCGCTATATTTTGTGGTAGAGAGCGGAGCCTTCCAGAAGCTTACGCTACAAGCATCTTCAAAACATGCTTGAAAGCGCTTTCAGCAATGGACCAGGCCGTTTTTCCTTTCATTTTCGAACTTCAATTTTTTTCGCCATATGCGTTGCAAATTCACCAAATGAGACACGGTACCGTTAAAAATTTGTTGTATCCCAAGAAAGGAAAAAGCAAATTTTTGTTTTTATTGCGGAAAAGGGTTGGCAATATTAAATCTTGCATAACGGAAAACAACAGTTTTGCACTGTTCCATTGGCGCACCACACACGGAAAGTGTGCTGTCGTTTCAGCGACATTTATCGTTTGAGCGTGATCTTATCTTCCAAAGATAACAAAAGTTGACTTTTGAACACATTTTCGCCACATAGACAGAAGCCAAATGCCAATTTCCGACAACACTCACTGCCGCAAGTAAGGGAGAGCTACATTCTGCGAAGGTCCGTTTAACAACTGTTCTATCTTAGCTTTATTTTAGTATTTTAAGCCTCCTTGAAACGATTGATTTTAAAATATGGCACAATGTCGCTATGCCTTTGCGGTTCTACCCCTACTAAGGGATAGAATGCGTTTTATTCCTAGGAAGGGTTATGATAACCTTTATAATCTATCTGCGCGCGCCTCCTGCACTTTTTTGAAAACGCTCGCGGCTTAACTTGGCGGCGCTGTTTTAATTGAGCGGCAACAACACGCAAGGCCGATCAGTTCCCGTTCGTGGACATATACTTATAGGAAGCAAAACAGCGGTTGTTGTCGAAGCTGCAGAACACCGATTAACAATGGTCGAAGTGGGGTCACGTGATTGCTCGAGGCTGGAAAATTTTACAATGATCAAAATAAGGCTGAGCTGTGTAGTAGTGTCGCAATATGCGCGCGCCAGTAACTGTGCTCTGGACCATCGTTCAACGAGCATGATAAAGAGAAGCGATCTAAACAAATGCACAGCACGACAAACGGCGGTTGGAAACTATAATGGGGTCGAAAAGTCCGAGTGGGAGAAGGGGCCTGACAACAGCAACCGCAAAAGTCAAACGAGCTGTTGCCATCGGTGAGCGGAACATGAGGCCTTACCGCAATACAACGAGTCCTACCCTGCACTAGTCTGCGATCACGGCACGAGCAATCTTGCAGCTATTGGCTGGGCGGCAAAAAAGTGCTGCGCCTGCACGCAACAGCAGCGGTGAAATCATTGGAAACGCCGGGGCACGACCCGGGTACGAACTGCTGTCGAACGTTGTAACATATTTTGCAAATCAACCGCACTCGAGCAACGGTCAGCAGCAAATGAGGTCAGTCGCTAAGCGCAATAGACAGGTCGTGCCCTAAAATTAGTGGAAACGAACCTGTTTGCCTGTATTCTCGTGATGTCTGGGACCAGAGCAGTCGGCAGCGTCCGGTGACCCGGATGTTCGTTCTTCACCGTTCGAACGATCGTCGGGTGAGGGTGGGGTGTTGATAAGCTCGCATTCCTGATCAAAATAACAAACCACAGTTTGAGCCGCTTCTGATCAAACTCTGAACGAAGTCACAGGTTGCAGTTTGTTGCTTCGTGGCAGCAGAGCACGAAAGATTGAAATACAAAATTATCAGACTCCTGGTAACTCTAGCAATTCTAGATGATAGCCAATGTTGGCAAAAGCTAAGAGTTGCTCATCGGTGAAGTAGGCAAGGTCGCGGTTGTACCAGACAATTGCCCCCGAGGCGATCTGGATCAGCTATCTGTTACAAAAGCACTTTGTTTAGTCCCTGGTTCTTCATCCAAAACCAAATAAAGACACTTTGTCGTGAAACGTGTCTTGACGAATCTGCAGAAAACGTCCAACTTCACTGCTGGACAATATTTTTCTGTTGAGATATTTCGACCGAATCGCAACATTGATTTGATCATTTCAGTATTTTTGAAAAACGGACAAGGGATTTAATGCAGACGTTGCAAACCAAAATCTAGGAAGCACTGTTTACAAAGCAACACATGTTCGGACATGTTTGTAAAACGCACGAAATGTGACAATATATGCAAAGCAGGTTATTACGCGTAACTGCAGCAAGCCATGGTGTGATTTAAGGGAGTGCAACATCGTCGGTACCGCTTTCAATGTCACCATTTAACACCCAAGCGCGAGTAGTGCCGGGTCAAAAGAGTTCACAGAGAGCCACAACAGAAAGTGTTAATTACGCAGTGACCATGGCAAGCCGCTGGTTACAAGAGATGCCTTTAAATCTTTAATAAGGAACATTCGGCGCAAGTCAATTAAGGTCATCGCGCGGTGCAGTTACGTGGGTGCTGCCAATGACCTGGGGCAAAAGGGAAGGTCGATGTAGAACTTAGTCGACATGCTAGACAACAGTAAGCCTCACCTGTTGCTCATCAGTGTCCTGCCTTGTTGGGCTGTGCTTCTGCTGCTTAGGCGCTGATTCAGAAGCTGGCAGCGTTCTGGGTCGGGACAGATCGCTCGCGCGATTCAACTGCGACAGCAACGTTAAACTGGCGCTGGCACTCTGCACCAAGAACAAGAAGTTAGTTAACTGTTCCAGAAGGCGCTCAGTAAAGCACAAAAGAAACGCGCATGCTAGCAAAATGATAAGAGGGTTCGAATGACGTTGCTGATGGAGGCAACACGAATTTACCCCGTTTTATAAACCCAATACAGTACTCAAAATGTTCATTTTCTTTTCACACCAAGATTATTTTCGGCTAATTTTTAGCGAAATCAACTGAAACCATTCGTGCGGTGCTGTTATTCTCCACTTTTCGAAAATAGTTGCTGTTCAACAGTTTTGCCACCTATTTTTTACTCACGTACGTTTACCTGTACTGGCGTTAAACGCTTTGGCTGGTCATTCCACCAACCAGTAAGTCAATTCAAAATCCACTCAGGTCGTGTTTACAACCGAGGTTGAATGGTAGCGGTCAAATGAGAAACGGTATTATCGTGAAGGTCGGGGCAATTAGAAATGTACTCCACAACAGCGCACCAGCCCAATGAGATGACGCAACTGCCCCAGGTGCTTCGCAAGGAACCTACTCACCACGATGAGGGGCCGAAAATAGCAGCAGTAGCACCCGAACAAGTATGCAGTTCGTTAAGCTTGCTGGCGCACGAAAATAGCGCAAGATGCTTGTAATACGGGGATTTCAATCATTAAGGGCTAGTGCACCAAGGGAAAATGACGATACGGATGATGAAAAAGCGTTTTTCCCAACTGAAGACTGCGCGGTTTACGTACATTTAGCATTTGCATGAAATTTAAGTCAGATCAAATAAGGGTGTGTCCAACATAATTACCTGCAAATCAAAACACGACCGCTAAAACACTACGAGGCACGATCAGCATGACTCCGCAAAACTTATCAAGCTACGCATGCATAATCTAGTTATCGAGATACATATTCATGTGCAATATGTCAGGCCACAACAACGCTCGTGACTTTAACGTATCCAACGCAATACCGCTACAAAACATACATTTTCGCTAGCGTATCAGTTAACACGACAGAAAAATGGCGAGTTGCTTTAGCAGTTACTATGACTTCACTGACACTTCGTCACTATCTGACAAAACTTTCCATGTCGGCAAGTCACGCAAGTGTCCATATGGCATCGATTGGGCACACGTGGGCTATTGTGTCTGATCAATCACGGTGGAGCGATACAGTCATGATTGACTGCGTTGTTAATAGTTTTTGATTGACTGCGTTTGTTTTTGATTTGACTTTGTTTTTGAGTTTTTGATTGACGTTGTTTTTGAGTTTTTGATTGAATGCGTTCATGACTGACGGCGTTGTTAAAAGTTTTTGGGTTTGACTTCGTTTTGCGAGAATCATAACGATATACCACATGTTGAAAAACAATTCCTACTTCAGGTGACGAAAATCCAGCTCGCATCGACACTTCAAATGGAGTGGAAGACCACCCTTAGCAGAGCATACTAACCAACGAAAACATGCGGCGCATTGGGTGCCGCACTGTTTTTGACTCAGTTTGAGGCGTACATTTAGTTACCTGCGGCGGTGGTCCAGCGGTAGAGTAGTTGGAATTTCGCCGAAGGCCATGCAATAGTGGTGCAGTCACCGCTGATAAACTGGATGGAGGTGTCACATGACCGTGAGTAGTGATGAACTCCTGACATTTTTCAACCACATACGGTATTTGCAGGTAGCAAGCTGAGCACAAAACCTACAAGAGAAGTAAAAACGTATGTGAATCACGTATGCAGAAAGCTTGGTACCAAATTTTCCATTTTTACACACAATATTTCGTTCATTGCGGCAAACCAACGGAATATACGTATATGAAGACAGTAAGGGAGAAATGAACAACAAAAATAATAAAGGAAAAAATAAAAAACAAACCACATAAGGATTTTTGCGGGTGCACCAGATGTGCTGCAGGAGGTCACAAACCGAACTCGGAAACCCCAAACGTCACTTGCGAGTGTGTTCAAGTGGATCAACGGTGAGCACTTGCTATTCCACCGAACGCTTAGCCTCGGGTCAATGCGCGCAAGAGCAAGCGCGGGTGTTGTTCAGCTTCAGAACGTGGGCGAGAACACGTCAGGCCCCGGAGCAACACATGGCCGCAACTTAACGGAGCTGTAAATCAACTACGCCGAGGGGTGAAACGACTTCTACAAGGAAGAGCCGGTTCAAGCCAGTTCAGCTGCGCAGAAATCCGATGGCGCAAATCTACGAGAAAAGGTTCTCGTTCTTGAGAAACGTTGCATCGAATGCACGGGGTCGCATGGGATTCACTTCGATTATCGGGAGACACCGCGGAAAAGACCGCGTATCCCGAAGAGCAAGCCAAGAAAAAGCTAAGCGATTGCAGTCGATAAGCCAAGGTTCGGCAACACGGATTCATGAACCAACGTCCTTCAGCAGCCCGACTTCAACAAGGGGATGGTGAATACATGCGCGCAAATATTTTACTTCTGTACAACGCATCAACATGCATCACTGACACACTGAAGCTTTCAAGCATTTAGCTGAAAACACGCTAACACAACTGATCAAGGAAGTTCCATCTCCGGTATTTCCATTAGAGTAGACAGAACAAAAAAGGCACAAACGTCAAATGGCAGCATAAGGGGCATCCAAAAACCTGAAAGAATTTTTTCGTTCAATCCGTACAGGTTTAAAAGTTAGTCTATTAGCTCATGCAGAAACAGGTACGTCAAAACCATTAGGTCTCCTTTACTTTTATCCCGTACCGTGTTTCGCTGCTGCTGTACGAAGAGCCACAGCCTAACCGGAATCTTTGCCACGTAACAGTATCATTACCGCTGTTTTTTCAGCAGCTGCCGGAACCGCAGCCGATTTTTTACTTCAACAATGTGCCAGATTTTATACCAAATGTCACTTTCAGAAAAAGCCTTGTTGTACTTCTTGCAATTCACGATTTGCTGCAAAGTCACCACAAGAAAGTCTTCCAGATATCATTTTCTCAGGACGATTTTTCCCGCCTAGCTGAAATCAAGGGCAACCTTACCCAATTCACAAAAATATTGTGCGGGCCATCGTAAAACCAACTTGATGCTCTTTAATTTTCACAAGATATTTGTGCTCTCAGGAGAGGTGTATATAGCATTCGTGGACCAAACTATGGTGGGATACTTTTCGCAAAACCATACTAGTGAAGTGGTTATTAAGTTCTCAGGGGCAGGTCACACGCGAAGAACAAGTGATGTTAAGTTGCGCACAAAAGCGCTTCTACAATAACTTCTTATGCATGATGTTTATAAACCGACAGAAAAGCATGTCTCTCACGAACTTTCATCAGATCATGATCTCAATGGTCTCCGCACTTGTTTTTTAATTTTATTTGGTCATGTTGCGGTAATAGAATATTTATTATTGCTGCCAGCAGGAGCGACAACACAAATTGAAAGACTGTACTATCAATTTCCCAAAAGAAGCCTGTGGCTCTCCAGGCATTCTAAACGAAAAATAGAAAGCTTACACTATCGTTAACATTAACGTGTGCATCGGCAAACGTGGAACACTGTTTCCTTTACGCTTATGTTTCCGTTTTTCAGACAATTGTCTGCCACAGAAATTGTCCAATGTCTTTTAGCGAACTCCCAAATTTCTTGCCACAACGTCCATCCGTTATAATGATGAAAACTGTTCGAACAAGCAAATCACTTTAAGTGATATCACCAAAGGGGAAATCGCCCATGCCTGCGGCCACGAGTGACAAGCCTTGCATGGCATTAATTAGTTCCGATCAAGAACAATCCATTAACGACCGTGGCTAAAACAGGCTGCTAAAGTGAGGTGCAAGAACAAAGCTGGTCATCGCATTCAGAAAGATGTCGTAGGATGACTCGGTTCACGAGGGGCCGCTCCAATACCAGCAATTCTATGGAACAGGATGTCGCCACCCCCGAAGATAAAAAAGAAACAAAATCGAATAGGAAGTAGGAGCTCGCAAATCTGCTCACTCTGCTGGGAATAATAACCCGTAAAACCCCGGCGCCGCGAAGGAGGCGGTTAATGGCTTTTCATTACAGTTAAAGGAAAGTAGAGAAAGAGGCGCGCGGAAGGGACGGTTAACATTGATCGCAGCGGCGTACGGGGCTCAACGCTGTGACTTTTATTTCGTGCGCAGCAGTTAGCAGGGCGTGTCAGGGGACACTACGCACCAAGGACGGCGTATTTCGACCAAAGTGATACGATACCCACTGGGATTACACAAAATGAAACGCGTTTTGTTTCGGTGCTTCATCCATTTGTACAAGAAAAACCACGGGTTTCGCCCAGACGATAATACCCAAAACAGTAAGTCAGAACTTGGATGTTCGCTGGAGTAAAGCAGAGCATCTCGAGTTCTGTGCTTTGCGTTCTTGGTTGATAAAAGCTTTGTAAGCGTTACAATAAGACATCAGGAATCTGTTAACTTAACCAGAAAATGACATGGTTAATCCTGGGTTTGAAACATGTTTCAAACGATTATCTTCATCAAATGACGTACATAAAAATCGTCGTAGATATTTGTGACTTATGTGGTTGATCTGCTCTCATCATCTTCAATTTAGCACACAAAAATACCACACTCCCATCTGAATTTACCAGACTCCCATCTACACACAAAAAATACCAAAACACCAGATTCCCACCTAAGAAGCCAACTGGAAAGTTAATTGTTTAGTGTCGTCACACTCACACAACGAAGTGTAATGCATGCACATTTCGTAACGTGTGCGTGACCAATTCGTTATGCGTATGTAGAGGTGGGAGTTAGCGTAGCACCAGGGTCATTTGGACAGCAGTCCTTCCAACGTTGCAGGAAGGTCACCGCAACCGCCTTGACGCACCGATATTAGAGCCATATGCTTTCGTACGTTAGTTTCTGCTCAACAGATAATAAGCTACGCTTCTGCGAATTGACACACAGCTAACGCAAAATATTTTCAGCGCTTGGCCCGCGTCTTGAATTGCGCTTCCAACGGCGTCGTCCAGCTAACGAACTGCCAGGGAAACATAAAAGTGGAGCGCAAGGCAAGCGGACATCCTACCAGACGATCTGGACAACGTTCCACAAAATGCAAAACGTACGAAGCGTTAAACGTGTCCCGCGAACGTCACAGGCTTGCATGCAAATCAAACTGATGCACGCGAGGAAACACGCCCATGCAACCAGTCTTATGCGAGTGAGCGCAAGCATACGTGTTCCTGTGTCCACAGCAGAAAAAGACAAGCGACGAACAGGGAATCACGAAACTGACAAAATTCCTTCCATTAGAAGCAGCTCCGATTCGCACACTTAGCTTGTTGCTGCAGTATAGGTCAAGACTGCGCGCTGGGCGCAGCAGCTATTCGCACTTGGGTATGCGGCAACCATGCTCGTGCGAAACGGAAGCATCAAAACGCCGCTTCGCTCCCAAACGAGATTCAATGCCTGTGGCCCCAAACGAACTCCCAACACTGGTAACAACAGTGTGTCACCGCCAACACACCTATCGAAAAAGAAAGTGGCGCCGGGCGACGACCTTCGGATTGAATAGCCTGCGAAGTAGCTCGCTGTACATCAGTGATTCAGTGCAAATTGGCAAATTCGCTCACATTCACCTTTGCAGCATCAGAAACAAACAAATGCTGTTTATTAGCACAATAAAGTGCACGCCACAGCAATATTCAGCTAGAAAACATTTTAAATGACGTTCCAGAAGCACAGAAAGCACGTTTCGCAACAAGTGTTTTAATCGTTTTTGTTTTTTTTTTTATTTTACCGTACTTTGAAAACCGTATTTCGTAAGCCGCGGCTTATAAAGCTTTTTCTCATCATTTCATGCGGCTTACAATCAAGGGCAGCTTACAATTTTGATTTCTTTACCTTATCGAAAGGTATAGATGACGCTCAGTCTTTCCTTGGCTACGTATTGTCGACAAAACTCTCTTTTCGCATTCTATTCTCTTCAGCATCACGTACACATCCGTCACAGGAGGTATTATGATGAATGTAAGGCAGTTGTAGTGGTGTAAGCATCATTACCAGGGTTGACAATTAAATGCAAACGTACTAGTATGCGAATGTGTCTCAGAGGCTTAGGTACCCAATGTTCAAGTACGGCTTACAATCAAGGGCTGCTAACGATCGAGTAAATACGGTAGCTGCAGCCAGTAACAAAAACATCAAATTTTGCACATATGCTCATACATAACTCCACACCAAAATTATCCGTTATTTAATGAATGAGAAGTAGAAATTGACATGCGTCTTCAAAGCTGTTGTCGAAATCGTGTGCAAACGCGCCGACCAAATAGAAATTAAAAGGATTTCCAATACGCATCCTCTTCTCTTATTCAAATTAGAATAAGATTTAAGGGCTGAGGGTGCATGCTGTTATGTGAAGTTAATTTCCTATTAAAAAGTCTATTGATAGATTCAACTGCCACCCCTTGTATAGACTAGTTATTTGAAAGAACCTACGGCGGATACCTTACAAGGTGCAAGGCCAAAAGTTTGACAAGAGGAGCCAGATACACGGCAGAAATTTTGAAGTTCTCAGAACAAGGTGTTCTGTACGGAGGCAAGTTTTTAACTGCAACGTAGGCTTAGCAATATTAAAATGACTACTGTGTATTTTTAGTCGAGTCACACGCCACACTCATCATTTATGAAGTTTCGCTAAAACATTGCGATGAAGTACTTGAGTGTTTTTGGTGTAGTTTTACCTTTAGGTTGAAATCAACCTACTATCCATTTTATCCATCTAGCAACAGTAGTTTGTCAAGGAGATAATGTAGTAACAAACATGTGGTGTGTTTCGTAAAAGTGCCATTTAAAATGCAATGAAGGCACCTAGAAAAATGAAGCAAACCAAATACTAGAGTAACAGACTCTGCAAGAAACTCAGTTCGATTCAACTCAATGTAAGCATTAACTTGTGCATCACACCTGAGCACTTAAAGTGCTGAAGTTCCCAGCGGTTACCTTGGTCCGTGCGTGATGCTGTGAGACAAGCCTTTTTAAACACAAGCTACATTTACGCCCGCGTTGCCTACAAATTCACTTGCCCGCTCGGCGGAGATTGCCGTTATTTTTCATGAAACTCATACTTACAAATTGTGTAAAGTAGCGTTACTCAATGGCCATTAAAGTTAAACGCTCCTCGCTCTTGTCGGAGCGAGGTAACTAGGACAGCTGTTACGCGGGCAGGCACGGAAAACACTTCTTCAACACAGAATGAAGCCACCCGGGTAAAGGCAAAGCAGACTGAATGCCAGAAAAAACAGGCTCCAGCTCAGTTCGATTTCGCTAAAGATGGGTTGAAAACCACGAAAAATCCAATAAGGTTAATTTAGATGGAAAAACTTTTATATTTAGTCCATGTATGTTCCAGCATCCAAAACCCCCAACGGAATATTCTTTGCTGCTCTTCAGTTTCTGCAAACAAAAACTTTAGACTACAGATTTCAAAAATTCAAATGCGCCATGTAATGAGTAGCTATTAGTATTTTGCAGAGAGGTGATTAAGGGATTGACCCTAGACACGACGAATAAACAGATGTATGGATATTTTGACGGCGTGACAAGAGCATTGAGGCGGCGCGTGGCATGATAAGGTTCCTGTCACATCCACCACACTGTCTCGCAACAAACTGACGTTCTACCAAGGGAGAAGATTGCCCAACGGCTTACTTCCATCAGGGATGCGGTAAGTGGAGCAGATGGATAGTTCATTTCCTATACCTGTATAATGTCAGCGCGCCTGAATAGCACAGAAAGTATCCACAACGCAATGCGATACGTTCGTTGGCCGAAACTGTACGAGATTGCGATGGCAGTATAAGGCTATTGCTTCCTTTTCCATTTAGTATCCCAGTGGCAGTGCCTTGACTTGCTGACATGGAGCATGTCACGTAAGATTCCAAAATCGTGCGAACAGTGTTTGCGACATAAAATGGAACTGGGGCAAAGACGGTTTGAAGATGAGTACGCAGCGGGTGCGAATAGGCCATAAAACAAGAATATGAAACTGCAAGTTCCGTGAGTTTGACATAACTCCAGCAGAGGTGGTGCAGCACAGCGTCAAGGCTGGGGAGTATACGAGAGCCTCCTGACAGACACGGAACGAGCAGTGGTCGCGCAAAGAGTGCATCGCGTTTCAAGATATGCGGAAAGCAAAATGACCTGAGAACGCTTATCAAACGGAACATTTAACTTGCTGGGTTGAATAGAAAAGTTGGAATGAATAAATTTATGGTTAGCAGAGGATGTTTTTCAGGGTCCTGCACGTACACTGCACCCACCAGGTAATTTCAGTAAATTCCACTGCACGATTAACGGTATCTGTCAAATCATACGAAATCGAAAAAAATTGGAATGGGGACGTACACATCGTGATTTACATTACGCAATAGTTAAAGCGAAAGCAGAACAGTTTTCAAAACTACCGCCATGTCTGATGCCTGTTTTGATCAACCCAAACCAACGTCAAAAATCTACCCCACACACTCAGAGGTATGTATTAACGTTCGATCTGAAGATTTAACACCGTCTGTACTTTTGTTGAGGATCAAACAACTTATTAGGCCGCGTTGAAGGCTCGGCCAATGATACTCTGAGAGACAAATCTACAGCAAGAAGACTCGAATGAAACAAATTGATTTCTGCGCAGAGCGCAGCAACAAGAAGATACTCAAAACAGTGCACGCCACACTGCAGCATAGATTAGCCTGGGCACGAGGTGCAGTTACCCGCACAGCGTAAGCCAGAAATTATCTGATCGCAGCCACCAAATGATTCCGTCCTGACTTCATTCCTTTTAAGGACTGTGACAGGGATTACGAGTTGCGGGGACAGCCTGGGGCGATAACGGCCTCGTCAGCTGCTAGTAATTAACTGCGAGCAGATGCGAAGAACGCGGTCAAAAACAACCCGCCTTAAGGGCACAGGATGACGAAGCTTAGGCTTTAGTTCGGAACGACGAGACTGTCAACATCACGTTTCCTAAAACGTATCGACACCTCGAGACAACGCAGCCCGATAAAAGGTATTATGTGAACCACCCATGCACCCATACGAAGGTTTTCAGGTAAATGGAATGACGAGGGAAAGCACAAGAGCTGATATTTTGTATTAGTTCTTCACGAATATGTGAAGTCGCTTACGTAAGAAATTGTATGTGGGGCGCATTTCGTGGAAATATCTCCCGTGCCTAAGAGTAGCGGATTTAATGCCAGACGAAAGACACATACGAGTAACTGCCAGAAAATTGGTCTCAAGGTTTGAGGCACGGCAGTTTGGTGATTCTAGAAACGAGGCAATTTACCAATGACATACATCGTGCAAAACAGAAAGGGAAACTGTTTAGGGTACCATCAGTGCTTAATTCCGGTTAAATTCCAAACAAAATGATTCCACGCAAACCACGTGACGTGCAAACAAAAACAATCACAGTGAAACTGTTTCAAAAATCGTTTGAAACAACGGTTTTGTTGACAATTTGGTTAAGTGCAGGGCCCCGTAAGTTTACTTAAAAGCAATTACCAAAAAAATACATAGCCAATGATTCGGGCATGCGAACACATCGAGAATTTCGTCATCAGTTTCTGGTATGAATCCTTCACAACAGCGTAGGAAAATGCCAGTGGCCAGTGGGGCAACCAGTTGCGGAAATACCGACAAACAGGTTATATTACTAGCACTAACCCACGAGACACAGTTCGTACCAGACCGTCCTAAGACCTAAAAAAAACACCGCTGTCATCTGATTCGAAGGCAGGCAAAACTGAGACATGCGTCCTGCTCGGTCTCGACGGAATTTCGACCTATGGCGAGATATCACATGCAAAGCGTCTTCAGATCAACACCTTTGGCTGAGGGTGAACAAGCTTAATCAGAGCAACAGTTTTTCGGGTGGCGAACGAAGTCACAAGTAAAAGACACGTTTCGAACGAAACTATCAACAAGCTGCTGCATCTTAACACACTGTGGTCAGAGCGCCAAACTCTTTGTACTACCCTACTACAGTTGCGCAGCGTTAAATGGTGTGAAAAGGATATCTCACAACGCGCTAACGCATTTGTCGATGACCACAAACAAAAACACATCAAGACTTTTTCTGGCTTTGGATAATTCTGCAACGCTTGATAAATATGATCGCGACAAAGAGGGTGTTTTTGTTCACAGAAAAATAATACAATAGGTAGAGCAGTCACTAAAAATGAGGTTTAGCAGTCAATCGTAACTATATCGAGCAAAAGGAATGTGCAGCACATATTTTTCAGATGGGAGCTCCAACTCTACTGCATAAACGGTAGCTTAAGCATGGTTGATCAGTGTTGTAGAAACTTACAGCCATGGTTCACTCTCAGCGGCAAAGAAGACCCGTGCTATTCGTCGTACAACAGCCTAACAATTTTTAACCTTTTAAGAATGCTTTACCAAATGAACAAACGAGGTCATGAAACTGTGTTGACTGAATAGCGCGTCAAGTGACATCGTTGATGTCTTGGCGCGAGTTTCCTGAACGGGCGGGCGTCAGCCGGGTCATGCGGTTGCGCCAGTGGGAAGAGATCGACATATGGTCAGCTTCAACATGATTGCAACATTCAGATGGGAAGTTTCCAGGCAGGGTTTGAGCAAGCGGGTGGCGTTGGGGCGGGCGGGCTTTGCATGTCACGTCAGGAAACGAGATGGTCACGAGCTTCAGCACGGATGCAGGTTTCAAACGGAGCTAACAGGGTTTCGATTGTGTGCAGCGCACGACATTATGTCACGACAGCAATTGCGTTCGGTTCTACGCAAACCAGTGCAGCCAAAAAACGATGCACGCCCAAAATCAATATTGTTTTCAAATGGCCTTGCAACTAGGAATCATCGTACTTGAGCGGGCTACCTACCCACCAACATGTATGAAACAAATAGTCTTCAAGTTTGACGTCAGCATAAATATTGCCTCAGTGTTTTCGGGATAAACATACGAAAGGAAGTAGGATTACTTCGAACAAACAACCAAAAATCTTGGGCAAAGCGCTTCAGCGACTGAGATCAGGCAGCGTGGGGTGTACAAGACAAAAACAAACAAAAACGTGTGGTTAAATATTAGACGTGATTGCGTACCCCTGACAGTACAACACCCCAGTCTGGCAACGGCTTCGGCAAACACTAATTTCCTTTTTCATAAGAAATGACGTGGCTGTGCACACGTACCCACAATGTATGAACTATGTGGTACAGCAGCAAGATCGTTCGCTTTTTCTGCTGATATGAAACGTTGTCCCACCAAGCCGGCACTCAGGAAGCAAAGCTGTTTTCTATCCTTCAATGCGTTCCAGTCCGCGCGGAGGGCGCTTAAAAAACCTTTTATCGTAAGAGCGCGTGAGAAGCAGCAGGGCGCTAGACTCACTCCCAACAATAATAATGTTACCACGCCGACGCTTTCGCCCACGTCAAGAGCTGTTCAGGCCCCCTGGTGTAAACCCGAGCAGGCGTGCGTGTTCGCGCGGAGTGCACGCGTGTGAGGCGAAGTAAGGAGCGTGGGGAGAGGTCTCTACGGCCTGTCTAAACACCCTCTCCGTGCGCCCGGGGCTAACAAATAACCGCCTGTCGAAACGGGATAGCGAGGAGCATGCCGTAATTGGCGGCTGGGGATTCAGCTGCCATTCAGAAGGGATTCAGAAGGCACTGCGGACTTGTGTGACCCATAACGAATTCGCTTCATAGCTTGCTTCAAAGCAAAAAGATGCTGAATATAAATCAATTTCAGAAATAATAGAAACAGACACTTTCGCAATACCAACTTCAAATTAGGAGTGTACGAGTATTTGAACGGTACGCTAAAACCCGAAAATCTTTTCAAAGAATGCTAATGGCAGATACACAGATATCTTGCAAATGTGAACGTGCCTGTGAAGTAGTATTTGCTTTGAGTGAATTTCCAAGGGAAACGAAGATATTTTCGTTCTAATAACATATTCCTTATACGCTGTAATTAAGCTACAGTACCATGTTTCCAAATGCAGCATAAAAATTCCATTCTCATCACAGACGAAAAATGCAACTTTAAAAATACGTCCTGTAATAAAATTGCACGAGATGACATTTTAAGGTTAAAAAGGCCAAAATAACGCAGATTCCAGCAACCTAGTCTCTAAGTAACGTATGGTTTTAACGTTTATGTCTTCTTCTACGAACGCGCTGGTATTTCATGACAAATTTGAGCGTCGTTCATATATATTTGCATGTAAAAACAATTAATAAACATAACAATAAGCGTTGACTTCACATCGGTTCTTCGAACCGCGAAAATTTGTATATATGATGTATCAATATAATTGCCAACTTTACTGGCCCCAACCATGCGCAGTGCCGTGGTGAGACAGTTCTGTTCGAGGAAAGGAGTTTTAGGATTTTACGCAAAATGCTGCACTTTTTCCATTCTAAATCATGATAACCTGGTAAGGTTTTGTTGAGTAAAGTTTAACTGCAATGCATAACCGGCTACTAATTTTGTAGTATCTAACGGTAGAAAACGTGATGAAACGCAACGTGTACTTCTTAGTTGACTAAACGGTTGTAAAATCACCAGTGCCGCTTCCTGAAAAGAACAGTTTTTTTACAGTTTTGAAATGAACCCCAGAACAGATATCAAAACACAGCAACCATGATGGATCAAGTAAATAGGGTGAAGCAGCCTGACTAATGTAATAACGTACGAAGCACTCCAGGAGTGATTTCGGAGTTGCTTTTTGTGAAGTCAGTAATTTTATTTTGCGGGTGAACTCAAGCTCCACATTTATCTTTCAAAATGCAAGCGCAGGCCCTGTGGAAACTGCAGGTCGCTTTCACAACAAGAACCACACTCTGACGACTAGAAGATCGTTTGAAAATTGCTCCAGCAAACACAATGCCCTCAATCGCTTAGATGCGCCCACAGTACGCTGCTCATTCGAAAGGGTGCGCCCCGCGGGGCCATTGTGCCAGTGGGAAGCCCATTGTGTGGAATGGAAAGTGCGCTTCAGGGGATGAAACTTTATTGCGCGCGTAATATTACACGCTTTCACTACCAGCTGGGTCTCGTATTAACACAAAAAGCATTTACGATGGAGAGGGGTAACGGAAAAGCTTGTTCTCTTTTTAACAGCGTCGAGCGTGCTCTGCAGATGGAAGTGACAACCAACCAACCACTCCAGAGCAAGTATTCAACAGCTTTGGAAATGCTGAATGCGTCGGTGTATTCCGAGAAGTTCAAGCCCTGTTAATAGGATTTCCAACTACTACTACTGCTACCACAGAACAAGCATGAAAACATGGGTACGTGTCTGGCGAACATTCCCAAACAACCTATAAATTTATCACATAGTATAGACGTGCATGTTCGAAGCAAAAAGTCGGAAAACCGAACAGCTTTTAACAAAATTTGGTAAGCTCCTTTCAAGTAATAATGAATAATTAATGGACAGGCAGAAAAAAAACACAAGTTAATCACCCATGTGCTGCTATAACCACGCAATGGACAAACCTAAAAGCTGTAAGATACTAACAAGATGCGTAAAAACAAAAACAACAAGAAAAAGCAATGAATTGTATCGCTATACACCACCACATAACAACAGAAATTGTAGATCTAACCAGTGCCGCATTCGGTGACAGTACATACAATATAACAGCTCTGTGGAAAAGCTTCAGAGTTGGATGCATGAATAAAGTTTTAAGCCAGGCACTGCGGTCACTACATCAGACAGATTGACAAACTGTAAACCAAACTTCTCAGAAAATCTGAGCAATTACGTGGAAAAAATAAAAATACAAATATACAAATGTAGGCAGGCAGTAAAATCAAACCTGCAACCTTTTAACTCAATTTATTGTTTGTTATTGCTTTGCTACTACCTGTATCTAGAGGTACACCCTGGAACAGAAATAAAACACTGACGATAACTCGAATAATTCTATTGCACAGCTCATAAAGGTGTAATAGAATTAATGCCCTAGCAATCTGTTCTGAGAAGTTTTGGATATGTTGATCTTTAAGGAAAATGATTAACTGTAGTTGTTCATGCAACAACGTATTGCAACTCCCGGCAACTCACCTGCATAACTGTGCTTTGACTGAGACACAATTGTGAAGTGTAAACAAAATCTAATACTTTTGCAAATCCTGTGCTGTTGACTATCATTGGAATGTCAATGACACCTTCATGTTTGTCTTTGGTGGCTTTGCAGAAAAGATCTCTGTAAAAATAAAATGCATCAGAGAAAAGGTCATCCATTGCTAAGAAGAATACGGCTGGAAATCCTATTGATCAGCCAGCATAACTAAGTAGTACTCAAGTCCCTACAATATAAAAATAAGCCAAAGGTTATCCAGGAAAAGCAAAGATTTTTTTCAAAAGGCTTTCAAAAATAACTTTCATTCAAAACTCTTTTCATAGTCAACATGAACATGTGCAGCACAAAGTAGACGATGAAATGCAAATTTAGTTATATTTTAGTAAACTGTTAAAATAATTGTAAAATTAATTGCACTGAATCAAGCAAATGAAAAAGCAGTTATATGAATGAAACTAAGTATATGAAAAGATTTGAAAAGAAACATGGACTATTTGCCAAAAGCTAATGCAAATCTGTCTTCACACCCACAAAAAAACAATCCTAATGGCTTTTCGTTTGTCCAACCACTGGTAACTAAAACAACTACACTTAAATCATGTTGTACAGCAAATCTGTTATGTGGGTGCAAACCACATCAACAAAAACCAAGCATGCATGTTGATAGCAACGAAGTAAGGCTATTCTCAAGAAAATCGTACAACCTTCAGCATAAAATTCACATAATATTGAAGAGCTACTTTGCAAACTGTATGTCTTCATTCCAGTTACTTTTCAATGCTGCTAAATATTCATATTGCACATTGGTCTACTTGGTCATTCGTTTAAAATCCTTATCACGTGACATTGAATTGACAATGAAAGAAGAAATTAATGTATTAACACATCTCTTTTACTGAACCACACAAAACTTTCACAGGCTTTAGACAAGAGATAACTCACATTGTGCTGCAGCACTCACTTGGACAAACTTGTTTTTTGTATGATCTGGCACCTGGGGCTCACTTGGTGCATGAACAAACATTAAAGTAAATAAAACCTGCCTTATCAAAGAGCAAGCTAGGTTTTGAGATTATTACCAGTGACCACCAGTGAAACTGAGCCAGATACATAACAAACGTTCTACTTTTAGACATGATGCTAACCAATTCTCATATATACAAGACCATTTTTTGTTGTGGTGAAGTTTTTATATGCAATTGTTGTCCATTCATCACATTTGATGTACTACTGTATTTCATGTTTCAATCAAACAATCCAAAATCCAGCAAAAAACAGAGTAAAAGGGAAAGACACAGTGTTCATTGACTACTGTTTGTGCTTCCTATGATAGCATGATGATATATAATTTCACAGGAATCCTTGTTTGACAAATATAGAGAGAAACACTTCATTAAAAAAAACGACAGAATCTTATAGAAAGTTTCAGCAAGTTTTTGGAGTAAAATAAAGGCACTGATCAAAAAGTAGTCAGAATTACTATGAAGGTGTTAAAGTTGTACATTTGGACAAACTAGTCCACATAATATTGAAATACCCTGAACTAAAAATTAATTTAGAAGTGTTGGGAAATAACAACAGCATGTAAATTGATTATTCTTGTTAAAAGTTGCACTGTCATCTCTACCTACAAATTTTGTGGTTTCAACATTGTAATTCAACACACATTAACAGTACCATGATCCAATAAAATCTACTGTATTCTGTCAGACCTCGTTTATCCAGACTACTTTGTTTCATCAAATAATGTCAGTTTAGCAAGGTATCCAGATAATCAAAATCGAAAGTATAAAGAATATAATTCTTTTCAGCGCAATTGTCAACAATGTAAACAAAGGTGACGATATGCAGTAAAACTCACCTAAGCTGATGCTCAAGAGGGAAAAAAAACTGTTTGAGCAGGCTCAGATGAACTGTCAACTTAAGCTAATAAGTAGACTGTATGTGGAACATGGCTAAATGAAACTCATAGTTTCTTTGTTTATTAACAGATCCATATATGTAAGCTAGTATATGCATTCAGATTGAGGTTAAATGCGAAAAAGACTGTGCAAGAGACCTAAGTGCGTCCTCCAAGTTCTGCCACTGTTACATTCATTGTGTGTAAAAAATTGACTTTCACACTTCCTTTGTGCTTTAATAAACAACTAGGTACCAGCTGGCATAATATGTTTGGCGTTTTTTTTTTCTATTGATTTGGCATATCTGTTCCTAAATTCTTTGTCAGAGTCAGACAGTGAGGTTTCCGGATTAAAGGGGTGAAATGCATTGAGAGAAATCCGTTTCTAGCAGTTTTGTGTCAGATAGCGGGGATTCCGGTTAATCCGAGTTTGGACAAACGAGGTCTGACTGTAATAGGTTTAAATAAGTAAAACATCTTAAACAAAAAGGCATGCTGCTCAAGGTACAATCAACAAGGCTTGCTCGCTTGCAGCATAAAAGTTTGTGTTTGTAAGTCATCACACTCTGCTATACAAGGTTGGCATATACCAAATATATAGTGAACGTTTTGAGACAAAAGTAATACAGACAAATCTGATAACAAACTAATTGCATAATCTCTTTTTATTGCACTAGGATCTTAAATCCCAAACCGCAACCTATAATTTCTTAAAAAATACTATGATTAATCACATAATCAGGTTAACTGAATAGAATTTGAACAATTTATTCAATTAACCTAAATACATATTTTAAAGTTGAAGTCACACAATCTATTGTTTCTCTTTAAAATACTAAAATGTGTAAAGCACAGATTGAGCAAATGCAAGGACACTATTAATTAAAAAACAGGCATGTTTTTGATGTATATTGATTGCAAAAAGCTAATGGAATCATGTAGCAGCACCACACATCTGCATTACCATAAACGTAATTGTTTGAAAATGCTAAGTAGATTTTGTTGCATTAACACATTGTAGGTTGAGCATGTGCAAAGTACAGTAGTATAGCCATGAGAGAAAACAACTGTTGCCACAGATTTGCACTATTATATACTGTGCTGTTTCAGCTGGGGAAAGCATAAATAAGTACTTCTATTAACAACATTTACTACTTATACTAATTCTAGATAATATTGCACATTCCAGTTATTACTGCAAAAGCTTGGCAAACTCCACATGCGATTAACCAGAATTATCTGTTTCATGTTTTTTTATCTGATCCAAGGCTAAGCCAAATTTACTCTTGGGACACAAATTTTAATTAACTGCTAAATCACACTTCATCAATAATGTCAGAAATCAAAACTACAAACAATCTTCATTTTGATGCTCATTGTAAGTAAGCACAAATCATCAAGCCAGCAGAGCAAGTAGACAGTAAAACCAACACCAACACCTTGGTACACTCTAAAACAGCTTCATGTTTTAGCAAAAAGGTTTGAAGATTTGGTGACAGCAGAACGTACTACAAAAGCCCATAATTTTCAGCAATTTATTGTTAATTTTGTTAACAAGTATAGCGAGTTTGTATCATTAGCAATTCATTGCAATTACACGAGATGACACTTGCTGAGACACTTGTTGCAGAACGTTTGAGCCTCACACTCTTTAGTTTTTGTAGATCTTTTCTTGGACTCAAATGGTTCCATAAACTCCTACTTTTTGAACAAAAGATGGGTAAACACTCTTTACTTTCCTGCTTTTTTTCGCTGAGACATTTCAGTCATTTTTTGTTGGAGCGTTTTGGCCACTAAACATTTTGGTCATTTGTCTCACAGTTGTATTAAAACTTGCCATAACAGTGTTTTTCAGCCTATATTTTCAAGCATTCTGACCGAAATGACTGAATTTTTTTCGGTAATTTCCAAAACGTTTTGGTCTATGATCAAAAAATTAGCGAAAAAAAACAGTATTTACCTGTCATGGCCTTGAAGATGGTAGCACTAGATTTGGATCACAGCTATGCAGCAGCTTTTTATGGCAAACACTAGTACAATTTACCTGGCTTTGTTTCATACACTCAGTTTGACGGCCCATAGATAAAAAAAATGGATGATGTTCAAAACTAACTGATGTTTTTCAAGCAACTAGTAAACAAGATTTTACTTGGATTTCCTTTATGCAACTTTTTATGTTATTTGCATTGTCTTGATTTACTTCATTTCAGACTGTGTTAACTTCCACTAACAAGCTTATCAAAACATAGTCTGTTTTTGCAAGAGCTCATTTGGTTGCTTGCCGTATTGAAGGTATATCCAACAAAGATTCATGATTGGTGGGTGATAAATTTGTAATTGATACCTATGATAAATGCATTCATGAAGCATCAGCTTCAAAATAGCAGTATTCTACTTTCATGGTTTTCAACTCTGCATGTGGCACTATGTGCCAGTTGTGTCATGTATGCAGCACTTTTTTGCAGATGTCACAGTGCAATACAAAAAAGTGCCACATGCAGTGTCTATCGAAAGGAATCCTTTCCCAGCAAAGATTCTACTTGAAAAAGAACTGATGATGCCTACCTTGTGGGCAAAATGTATACTCTGTAAGACATTTAGTGTCTGATTTCTTGCTGGGAAAGGATTGCTTTCGATAGAGATTGCATGTGGAAGTTCTTTCATATTACACTGCGACATTGCAAAAACGTGCTGCATACAACTGGCACCTGGTTTACACAAGTATTCAGAAAAATACAGCAATAATAACCTATTAGTTCATTGCAAACAAGAGTACCAGATGTGATTTGACATGTGGAAACTTTGTGTGAAAACAGAATGGAAAAGTATGGATGTTTTTATAAATCATGGCATTGAACTCTCACGTGTTTTGTCAAGGATGTGTTATGTGTCTATAGATTAAGACCTGAGGTATGGCTACTGGTGCAGAATACTATATGATAAAATGCATTTTACAATGATGATGCTACATATGCAATAGAATGCAACAAAAGGTCACAAACTAAAAACAATTTCTATGAAATCAACCATAATTCAAGCCTATACCTCTCTGATGTCCACAGCCCAAACATCAGATAAAAAAATAGACATGCAATAGGTCACACTCTGCAAAAGCATGTCACAGGTATATAAATTGATAATGAATGAGCTTCACATTTGTTGCATTTTCAATAAGAACTGTTTCTTTACTTAAGAGTTACTTTGCCTACAAAAAAACATCACATCACATTCAGAACACCATATATTTAGATATAGTTTAGTAGATACATATTCTGGCATCAAGAAACTGAAAATGACAGATTGAGATCATTGTTACAATGTTACCCTCTAGTCCAGGGGTGAGCAATTAATTTGGTTCGGGGGCTACTTTGAGAAGGCCGCGTTTAGCAGAGGGCCATGCCTTCTAATGCAGTGTTTCTCAACCTTTTTCGGCTCGTCACCCCTTTGGTATTTTCACACAACCTGCAACACCTCCCTGCTCTTTTTTCAATACATATCATATTACAACCATTATGATTACCACAAAATGCATTTTCACAAAAAAGAAACAAACTCTCACAGCATTATTACCACAAAATGCATTTCATAACATTTAACACTTTGAGAACCGGCGTACGATATATTCGTGCTTGGATTTCGGCCTAACAAACAGCAGTTTTCAGTTGCCTTACCAACGCCATAGCTCCTCCGCCGATTGCGCTACAGAGCTGTTCAAGGACTTAAACGGATCGGCCAGTCTAGTAGATTGCACTCGAAAAAAATTTTTTTCGTTGGGGGGTGCGGATTTTTAGTGACTGACGTCATAAGTGAAGTAGTTTTGGGGTCATTTTGGCCCATGTTGCCTGGCCTAGGGCCCAACCGCTAGGCCAAAGTGTTTCGCTGAAGTTTTAATTGGACACTAGGCTCGAGTCCAAGTCTTTTGAGCCTTTGATCAACTTTCTAGCATTTCTGGTTCAAAAGTTATGATCTAAAATAAACAAATTATTTAATTATCTAATTAGCCAAATATTTTCACTAACTTACATCACAACTTTTGAACACGAAAACCCAGCAGGTCATCCAAAGTATCAAAAGACTCGGATTGTAGCCTAGTTTCCAGTAAAAACTTCAGCAAAATACTACCACCTAACGGTTGGCGCCCAG
>JGI24158J21664_10000629_pt1 | contig 34026 bp, 22 predicted proteins | sample Ectturendosymbi3_FD_21664 | JGI IMG/M metagenome (IMG submission 21664)
TTGACAAAATCACTACAGGCATGGCCCGATCAAATCAAAGATTGTAATCGACGCATTCCAGATCGTTTTACCCTGAAAAGAAACGATGTGTTTCGTGTCTCTGCGTCCACTTAACGATAAAATCACGAAGTTTTTGTTGCAAAGCCTTCACATTTATTTTAAACATCTTCGGCGTAAACGTTAAATGCACGAATCCGAACAAGCGCTTTGTTTCATCACAAGCCATGGCCATACGCAAATCAAAAGTACAGTGATCGCGAAACACTGCTGGTATTCCAGCATTCGAGCGTTGTCTTGGGTGAATCAAAATGACGTTCCCAACCATATATCCATCAGAAATAAAACCATCGATAATGCTTCGTAAACCGGTAAAACAATCGTATTCGTCTGCCTAAAACTCGCAGGCTAACGTTACAGCAGGCCCGTAACCACGGAGATATTCGGGAACACTTCCCTCCCAATTTTTTATGCCCCCGCCAAATTTTGTGCCCAGCAAAATCTGTTTCAAACATATAATGAAACCAAAAATCTTGACCTCCTAAAATGTATTTCCCCCCCAAACCTTAAAACTCGGCTACGGGCATCATTACAGGTAATGACAAACACCAAATCCGTCTAAAAAGTGCGTTATTCGACAAAAGTTCTAGTCGCTCTGACAAATAACCTTATTTAAGTCTTTAGCGACTGTGAGCAAACATCGATGCACAGTCTTGAATGGGGCGGCAGAGAAAGTATACAAACCTCTGGCTCGGCTCCCGATGACATCAGCAGCTTCACGGCCTGCAAATGACCTCTGTCGCACGCGTAATGCAGGGGCGTGGCTTGGAACTGATCACGTGCATTTACGTCCGCTCCGTGGTTAACCAATAACTGGATCGCGTTCTGGCACAAAAACGATGATGCAGCAAATTTTTTGGCGTTGAAAAATTTTCATTTTCAAATTACGGTGATGGCCTGCTATCACGTGCTTTCAAAACGCTTATACTGTATTGATCAGTGCAGCACTTGAATGACACAGTCAAAACTGTTTGCACTTCACTTGAGCTCCACAAATGTAAGAATAATACTCAGAGGCTGACGTCGAGCTGTTCTGACCAGATTACCACATAAGAAGTTGCATCCTTGCAGGTTTATCGACAGATTATGCCCCTTGCGATGATATTTTCATCGCGCATTTTGAACGTTACGTAGTGTTTGAATATTACCTAGTTTACAACCCTGAGTTTCAGATGCGCTTCAATTTTGATGGTCTGCAAAATATTGACATTGATTATGATGGCCGAATGGCAACTTTCTTCGTAAAACTGGACATCACACCGTGGCAACAGTTCCACAACTGAAAATAGTTTTCCCTTCAAAGGTTTCTTAAGAACGTGCGCATGAAAAACATTCCGAGTTCCTTGCAGAAATAATCACAATGATTCGCTCATGCCACGCAAACTCCAGTGCGTTTCAAATCTATCTGCTAGCGAACCATAGTCACATTCAAATATGTGAGACAGCACATGCTGCAAGTGACTATCAACGCCTTATTCGGAAGTAGACAGTACAGGCCCTGTCGGGTCACTGCCTTTATGGCACTACTGGGACCCGAAACTGGCCTTATTTCATCATTTTATTTCCCCACCGGCATTGCCTGTTAGATGTCAATGAACAGCGCCTTCTGGCGGTGAATAAGATGAAATATGCACATTTCCATTTTCGAGACAACAAAAGCAATTGATTATACCGTTAGTAGTAGGATGTCAAATTCAACTTTTTACCAAATACTTTTTATTTGGCATAACCGATTCAAAAAAATCGTTCAAGCTAACCTTTCTAATTGAAGCACAAAGGGAACAGTCTCAGAATTATCTTTAATAATCTTTTTTTGGTATATGTCGAATATGCAAATATGATTAAAACTTTGTATACAATCTAAGCATTGATATCGAGCCCAAAAAACAAATCAAAATGCCTTTGAAATGTTGTTTTGGTGACGTTGCGAAAAAGGTAATGAAGTACAAAAGCATTACTACCAACTTTGCCCACCAGAACGTTATTAAGGACTAAAACGATTGAAAAGGCAGAAGCGTCGAACATCCATTTTAATTTTGTAACAACAGTTCTGGAGACCCATGATAAAACCATGACGGACGTTCTACGAAAAACATTACTGCGCCGCTGTTAAAAGTGTTTGACTATTGTTTGCGCATTCATCACGGTCATAGAGGGATAGTTGTTACCAGGCCCACAACCAGAGGGGGGACAATCGGTCCCCCCCGAAATTTTCACAAACGTATGTGTTTGTTAGGTGCAGCAACAAGGTACATCATTTGCCCCCCTCCTAAAATATCAGTTGGTTGCAGCCCTGGTCGTTACTGTCACCACTAGCCCCTTAATTTTTGTTTGCAGAATTTTTATATTTCAAGATGCGCCGAAGAGCATCGCGTTGGCTCAAGATGCAAACGATTCATCAGCGTATTTTAAGTCAAATCCAAAAACGTTGAAATTAAACTCTGTTCTAAGAACAACAAATCTCACACGGGTTTTAGGTAAACCTGCTCTCATCAACGCCACCACTCTCGACCAATAACCGCCATGTCATAATCAGTGAGTTTGGAGGGCAGTGTGGTGGTAAATGACGCACACACAGTTGCCTACTGTTTTTGAAGACTTCTTCGCCGACTTATAGTATTTAGCAGCATAATGTATTGCTTGTCTTCCGTCTTTGTCGGCAAGAGTGACGTCAGCTCCATACTGAAGCAACAGCTCCGAAGTTGCGAACCTCCCACCCCTGCAAATAGAACAAAACAAGGTCACCCTCCCACCACCGCCGTTTGTTTTGCGCACCCGTACGTCACATTATCTTCGTACAACCCAATCAACATGACCTCTGTGAACAGTTCAGGAGCAGGTCGAGGAGTGCAGAGGCTGACTTGATTTCTGAAATGTACCTGAAGACGTTCTTCGACAATTTGCCTCAAATTAGCAAGAAATGAGTTCCGCTTGCAAATGCAACGTTAGCATCGTATCCACGATACCGATGGATGAAATAACCTGATTTTTCAACATATTCCAAAAGCAAAACAAGGATGCAGCTGCAAAAACCATTGGCACAGGAAATCACTGGATGAATATAAAATGATCCTTCTAAATGTGTTCCACGTAACGAAAAAACGTTTTGTATTTTATTGCATGTAGAGCTTCCAGCGCAAAAGTTCCTTGAAATTATTTATAGAGTCAGTCACATCCCACTTAGTAAAACATAATAGCACACATAATAGCACATTATAATAGCACACACCTACTTAATAGCACATACTAAGCAATCGGGTAAAAACATGTGGCAACTCAAGTTTTTCTTACATGGTGACGAATGCACATTAGTCATTTTTTGCCATGATTGTGAGCAAATGCGGGCTCTGTGCAACACAACTTGATTTGGGTAACAATTATCTCATTCTTAGACCAACCGCATCTTGACACCTGACACGTCCATTGTCTTCACAAAATAGCTTCCAAGTGCATTTCTCCATTGCAACAAAACGATTTACGCAACAATTACCTGATAGTGAAATGCAGAGGAGCCAGCTGCTCTTCCTCGTCTCGTTGGTTGATTGTTGCCCTCTCCGTCTCGCTTAATCCCATCAAGGTTTTGCGAACATCTTCAACATCTCCTTCCCTCACAACCTGCATTACATTCCGTTTAGCAACAACCGTAGCCAGGGTAACGTTACCGCGATGTTGCTTGGTCATATTCCTAGTTTGCAAACTGGTGCGAACAGTCTGTTGCTATCGGGTTTCATGAACATGAAAACTGCTCACAGTTGCCATCCAAGCAACGTTGGGAGTTCTGAAAACATCTTGTAAACTCGGTGCTTACTCCCTTGTACACAGTTTTTGTGCTTTTAGGAGTCCACAACACCAACACCTGCTATCGCGTCACGCTCAGTAAACGCAAAACGGCATGCTGTGTTTTAATGGGTACGTCACGCTCTCTTAACCACAAATCGTGCCTGCCTGACTATCCCGCTTGCAAAAGCCAGAGTCTATTTCAGGGCGTTTTGAAAAGCAATGAAGTGTCCGTGTCAGGTTGCATAGATTTTAGGGCCTCTTGTTTGTGCGCAGAACATTTGCAAAACAACAAATTCGATCATTGTTGGTCTCATATAGTTCATTACGGCTCGCTGTCCGCTCGATTGAAGCACATGGTGAACTTAGGGCGTGCAATTACAGCAGTTACGACGATGTACTCCGTCGAACACAAATGTCTCTATAAACAGCCTCGTAGTGATTCTCAGACCGCGTCCGTAAATTTTTTCGCTGCTGGTCAAAGTTTCGAAACAACATCGCGAAACCCACACATTTAGAAGAAATCATGTTGCGATTTCATTTACATGATTTCAATTACATCTGCGATTTTCGAGCTGTTATTTTTCACATGCTTTTGCAAGATTTCTACAGCTCCGCTCCAGTGAAGGTTTGTTGTGACAACGATCCTTCGGACTGGGCTGAATCTGAGGGATCTTCCAAGAAAGAGTTTTCCCAGAACTTTTTGAAATCGCCAATCTAAGTAAACGTTTTCCAGAAAGCGACTGCTCGCGTTATTATTGGAGACTCTTCAACAGCATATTACGCATCACATGACTGTTTGTTTACAAACCTGAACAGCAGTGAACGCCATACGGTGGTTTTCTGGTGTTTTCATGTAGCGTGGGCACCATTCCACTGTTTTTTTCCAATTTTTTGTCAGCAGCTACTTAATTGTCAGCTGTCGGCACTGATGGGCGTTTGCTTATCTGTTTCAGCAAGACACTTTTAATTAATATACGTACGTAGAGTAAAAGACGCTCTTCAACGGAAAAGCCAGCAGCAGTATTCAGGTGCTTTTCGTTTCCTACCACTTAGTCAGAAGTGGCTGAATAAGATGAGAAAAAACGAATCCCACCTTCAGCGGTTTCGGTTTTGCGACTTTTGCGATTACTACTACCGTGGTCAATCCCGTTGTTGTCGACCATGGACGCTCTGCGCCGACAATTAACCTCGAACGCAAGTATAACAAACATCCACGAACGCGAAAGTACCTACGAAGAGTGCGCAAGATTACACACATAACGACACCTGGGCAGAGTTTCGTTTGAGGTTATGCAGAAATTGTCCTCTCTGCCCAACCTCACAAAGTTGGTACTAAGTTAAAAAACAAAGATCTTGCACCCTAAAAATGTATTTCCCCCCCAACCTTAAAATCTGGTTAAAGCCCTGGGCCGTGGAGTGTTCCTTTTTTGTCGAAAGAGGGTCTCAAGATCAAATTCCACCGGGAACAAAATGTGGACGTCTAAAGTAGCCTGACAGCCGCGTTTTTAGGCCATAAAACACGCTGTTCACCAGACTGAGACCACGTGACAATTGAACAATAACGGAGACGTAACAATGGCAGCAACTGAACCTCAATCAGTTTCACAGCTTATTTTCTGCGAAGTGTATAGACAGATTTTAGTAAAACCATTTGTAGTCATCCCTACATTCGATTTTTGAACTAACTTATTGACTCGCTGGCCGGGTACTTTAGAACAGCGGCGAATGAAATAAATAACCTAAATAATGGTTATTTCAAATTTTCAAAAAGCAACGCAGACCGCCTGTTGTAGATCCAGGGGTAAAGAATACGGTGTCGTCACAAATTTGTTCAAAGATTAATACAACCTGTGTGGTATAATTACCTTTAAGGAACACAAAGCCACTATGCTGGCTTTGATTTTGTCCAGTCAGAATTTTAGAGATAGAGAGCTGTTCAAACCCTCTAAAGAAGCAGAAAGTTGCCCAGGTTCGATTTAAAAAATCCGGGCACATTCGGATTTGAACGTTTTTGGGGGTGATATGGATGTCATGAGTGAGAGGAGTCAAGAGATTTTTGTATGGTGTCATCGGGGCTTGAGAAAAAATACAAGAGGTAATTTATTTGTTTTTTCTTTAACGATGATATAGGCGAAAACCTGGATTGGAGTCCTTGATTGGCTTCTAGCATTAGTGGTAAGGATGTTATGATCAAAAAACGTTAATTCCTTTAACAAATTCCTTGGGGTTAGTTAATTAATTTGTGGTTATTACCATTACAGTAAAACAACTGCCTGACAATCTAAAACCAATGCTACACGTACAATAACGTGTGTTTTAGTAGACCACAATGGTCTACAGCAGTGGTTGTCAAAGTGGACGGAATCGACCCCTTGGGCTATTTTAAGGAGAGAGGGGACGAACAAAACAAAGGGGGCGATAGGGGGGAAAACAACACAAATGGGGCGAAAACGCTCAACCAGCGTGGGTTCCATCGTTTCCCACATCATATTTGGTTGAAAAGGAATTTTCGGCTGTGACATTAATGCTCTCAAAGCAAAGAAACCGCTTGTTGATTCATAAGCGAGGTGATCTACGACTGTATGCCTCCCAATATTTCGAAGCTTTGTGAAAGTCGCCAAGCACATCCATCACACTGAACTGGGGACCACATGGTATGTGTATCGATTTCTTTAAATAACGTTCTTTAAAAGTACTATCTTGTGTTTGCTTTATCAGATTTGGGGGGACAACGATGTGTCGAGAGTGAAATGGAACAAAAAATTTGAGAAACACTGGTCTACAGCATGGAACAAAAACCTTTGAGAAACACTGGTCTACACTAATAAGCAAGCACAGATTAGGTTATTTAGACCTTAAATGCCATAAATATGTTTTACGCAGCTCAAATGAAAAAGTTGCTCTGGAACCTTGATCATTGACAAATATAGAGAAACTATCTTGCAATGATTGCCATGCTTTCTATATTGAAACTTGCTGTCTTTTTTCGTAAATGTGCCTCAGATGAAACGTTATGTTTCTATAGAGCGTTGTGCAAAACATTTGCCTTTGTCTTTAAGAAATGACGTTCCTGTTTAGAACCTAAAGCAAAAAACTGCTTTTCTAGGCCAGGCATTTGGTACAGTAATGATTCATATTTTGACATGTTGGCATCTACACATCGCCAAAGTCATCATTGCATTTTCAGTATACTCTAATTCTGATGAACACAATCGACATCACACATTAACATAAACAAATTGTGTACAACAGTCGTGTGACGTGAATATAAACTTCCGCTTCTGGCTTTTGTGCCATGCATCTTAAATAATAACTCGTGGCGGAAACAGACACGAGTAAAATCAAGCGCTGTCACTATGCATGCCGAAGCCTTGCAGTTTTTCTGAAGAAAGACGTTTGTACATTTACTCCGGTCATTTGTAACAATTCGGTATAGAATGACTGTTTCCAGCGTTTGGATAGCAATGCGTTGCATAGAGATGAGGAGATCAAAACGCCGAGATTGTGCCTTGTGCTGAATCTTCTTACTTGGAAATGGCGCAGAAAACTGCTCGGTAAATTCAAACGCAGTATTCTATATCCAGTTACTATAATATATTAGTTTAATCAGTTAATGGCTCGAACACAAAATCAACTTAACAGATAAAATAGAAATCCAGAGAGAGTGTCCGCTTCTCAGTGAAAAGGTTGGGTGTTCGATCCACGGCCACCGAAGGAATTGCCGTAGCGCTCCCCCTTAGGCAAGAACGTTCGCCCCAACAGCCCCGGCAAGAAGCATATTTCTGCTGCCAATTGACGTCACCAAAATCGAATTTTGAAAAAGCTAGACATAACATTTCGAATCGTTGGAGGGGAGTAATGATTGTGACGTCATATACATAGCGGGCCCGGTGAACTGCAATACATTGTAACAAAATGGGGAGGGAAAAAATTAATAAAATGGTGTGACGTTATTTACGCATGGCCTCGATGTTTCAAAGTAAATTGGCAATATTTTTAGGAAACTTTGCAGGACCAATACAGATTGCAATCGATCTTTAAGTTATAATGAATGTTAAAGAGAAACTTTAGACTCTTTACCTAGTGGCGACGTTATTGAAGCTTTGTCGACTTGTAACGTTTGTGCAAAAATATGTAGTGAACCTTTTTTCAACAATTTTTTATCATTAGAAAAGGCAAGTGCAAAAGATAGTTGAAATGTTTATTGTGAACGCTATTTTTAGCAAAATGCTACCATCCAATGGAATTCGATAACTGAAAACGGAGTTCCTATTTTGCTTTGATTTACTCCAAAAAAACATGATCTAATNCTTGAAGAATGAAAAAAAATTAATGAATGAAGCGTGATTCTAAGATTTCCATTTTGGAAACCTGCGCGAAGCAGTGCCTCGCAAGCTTTTCATGAAAACATTCAGAATAAATATGTCCGTTTGCCGAGGGGTCCCGAAGCGTTTCCTCACGAATTGAATAAGCGCCAGCAATGATCGTTGGGAAGGAGATGTCGTGATTGTAAAAACGGTTCATATTCATGGAACTCGCTGAAAAAAACAAAGCAAGATTTTCAATTCAGTTGAGTTGAGATCGTTCAAAAGAGAAATAATCCTCTTCAAAACGTTATGCTTCAATGGATTTACTGTACAAAGAGGAAAATTAATATTACACTTGGGTTAACCTGAAATCAGCGAAAGGTTTGGCGCTGGCAATCAGCAATTTTTAACAATGGTTTGATTACCCTTGTCATTGTACATGAGAAACCTACCAAAGCCCATTCATCGCGTGATTTTGCTGAGTTTCTAAAATTGTTCTCTACAAGTTCATCCATTCGATGCCACGAACGGAGTTGTCTTTCCAAGTTGAGAGATCGAAAGATATAATTTCTTTGATGACAAAACAGTCATCTGCCTCGGGGGAAAAATAACTGCAGCAAGTAAATACTGTAGTTATTTTATTGGTTTCTCTATGGTATCGGCACATGCAGGCACAAACCACCTTGGTGACTTCTAATGGAAAACATATGTCAGCAAAAGGCCAGTGCGACTGATTTGCGATCTAAATGCTTGCGGGATGCTCATGTCGGATGTCATGTGAAAATAAATATCAGATAAGATTCGGTTTATGCAAAAGGTCAGAGCCATTGGTTTGCCGTCTTTGCACTTGGGTGTGTCGATTTTGATTGTCAACTGAAAGCAAATTTCGAACAACGAGCTATTTGTGATTCTTTACTCTCAATCAAAGACCAAAAGTCGAGAAAAAACGGCAAGGTAAAGAAGTAATGTAAAGACTAACGCAAAACGTCAATTTTTACTGTCCAAGCGTTTGAAACGTTTTAGTATGAGGTTGCACATAAAAGCAGGTGTTGTGTTTTTCGGTACAACAATCCTAAAACTAATGGAACTTAAACGCACAAACAACTCCCCAAATCTTTATTTAAGTCATGCAACGTATCCAAATTATGCCACCCCCAATTTTTTAAGAAACGTATGTAACTAGGATTTCGGAAATACTCCTGGTTTGTCTGTTCAGCATCTTACGCAGAGTGAATGTTGCTGTAAAATTCTTGACCCTCGTCTCAGATTTCTCTATTTCAAGCAGTTTTTGTGAACAAGGTTCATATTTTTCACTTTAAGAAACAAAAGCATCACATTACTTGTTTGCGCTTGCTTCTTTATGAAGTTTGCATGAAAAAAATCTTAACTTGGAAAATCACAATGTTTACGGTCAAACCTCAAGAAAAATTCAACGCTCTAATGTAATGATGCCAAACAGAATCTGTCTTCAAGTCACCTTGAAATTGAGTTTTTTATTTGACGTAGAACCAATATTAGCAAGCTTGATACACCCTAGTAACGTCATATTGCCTTCCACAATGACCTATATATGCTGACCTACAAAACGTACATCCCATTATGTTTTGTTTTGAAAGTAAACCAAATGAAGCGTGTTCTTTGCGATGACAACAACAGCGACAGAAAAGCAAACTTTTCCAACCAGCTTCAGCAAATGTTATACAAATTGAGTTTTCCTTGCGGATCAGAACTTGACGTTTTGCAAACAGCGTTTCATTGACATTCGAAAATGTTATGTTGGATTCCTGCGCACCAGGCTCTGAAAGAGCGGGATTAATGAATAACTGAGATCTCAGCACAGCTTAGAGAGGATTTCAAAGAAAAAATGTTTCACAGAGTTGGTTGAGGTAAACAACTGGCAACGTCACCATGGAAACCGGACCGCAAGCCAAAAATAGCAGCTCATTGTTTTTCGATCTACAAGTTGAGATTGGCAGGTTTCTTGAAATCGACAGCCATGTTTCCACAAGATGCAAATGACTGGACTGTTATCGGTCCACTCCTCGCTACAGTCTCCGGATGATTTGCAAGATGCGCAAAAGATGAAAGGGTATGGCGCTGGTAAAGCGGCGCCGAGCTATTCAGCTGAAGACATTTCAATAGGCAAACATTTAATCTCCGTCTTTTGAAAATATCCATCAGTGGAAAATATCCATCTGAGCATATATCTTGCGATTAGGTGCTATTTCACTTCCGCGCTCCTTAAATTTAGTGACAAAGCTATCGACTGATCTGGACGAAAAAATACAAGAATAACTTTTATCTCCAGCATCTTTCTCGAACGTGATCTGCCGAAAAAAAAAACATTAAATTCGCAAAATATTTTCAGTGTCCTACTCGCCGCATGTCCGATGTCACAAGCTGTTGAAAATCTTTTTTTTAAATCACTCTAAAATGTTGAAAATGTCCTAGTTCAGGGGGTGGCCAATTTGTCTTCCACTGAGATCGACTAGAAAATTTCTTGATAACTCGCGATCGACCGGTTGGCAATAAAGTCACAAGTGCAAAATATCATAAAATGCAACGTATTTCATTTTCATGTACTTTCTGATATATTGATTGAAAAATGTTATTTTTAGCTATCATGTCAATTCAATGCAAAATCAGACGCGATCGACCAACTGACACTCGGCGATCGACCGGTCGATCGCGATCGACATGTTTAGCCCCCTCTGTCCTAGTTCATCAAAATGCTTTGCGCCAATGGTTTGGTATCATTTTTAGCAGTCGGTGTGAGTGGTTGATTAAAAAAGTTACATGTCAAACTAAATCATTGAGTGGAGATAACATTGTGAGTTGACTCCCACATACATTTGGTACCAAAATCATTGCTTATCAAAACGGTTGGGATTTTTCTCTGTCTTCTATGGACTGATCAACAGCTAATGAACACGTACAGATGTTGTGGGAAAACCACCTGATGCAGCTGTACTTATCAAGTCAAAAGCAATCACGAAGGATTCTAACTGTATTGCTAGCTACTGCAGATGAACCCTACGAAGGAGCAGGGTGTTTAACTAAAAAACACAGGGGGGGTGCACAAGAAACGCCAGAAGCAGTGGAAAGAGGAAATGTGACGGTGTAGGAAGAAAAACTGAAGAAAGCTAGACAACAGCACAAAACGGTCGACGTTTGCATGGACCGCATCAACAGTCAGCACTAGTATGCTCGCAAGACAACTGATAGAATTGTTCAAGCAGAATTGCTCTGAGACAAAGTGGTTTGTCAAAGTAAAATCATTGTCAGGAACGTGCTTACGTTTCTCGATAATATCAAGGTTGGAACTACATGTAAACAAACTTCTGCGACGGCCTAGATGGAAGATTGCTGGAAGTTAGGACGATTTTCTCACTCATTTACAGGCTTACTTGTTTCGTCTGATACCTGAACCTCCTGAAATTATCCAACGCGCCAACCATTACTCTGTGTGCATTGCGTAACTCACTGAAGCATGGCGCATCGCAAACGATCCACAATTCTATCAAACTGGTATTTCCATCAATTAGCAATGATGAAGTGAATCTTTCTCACACTGTAAACGTGTAATGTTTACTTCACACGGGGAAATGTCCCTAATTTTGTACAGAGCAACGATTCAATATTGTAGCGAATGTTTTTTGAGTTAGTGCAAGCTGAAGAAATTCTGAAACAAAATTGCAAAAACCAAGTTTCTGAAATGTCTTTTGTATGGGCCTTTCTTTGTTCTGACCTAATTAGGTATACCTTGAATTTGCGACAGATGCTAGTTACAAACATTAAGTATGACAGAAGTGACGATATAGTTTTGGTGTCAAAATCTATCACGAAATAGATATTATGGTCTTAACAGAATATCTATTTCACACAATGAGAAGGCATCTTCAGCTCTTATTCAAATATATTACAGCTTACGGTAAGAATGAGATATTTGTCAATTTTTAGTTTTTCCAGTTTTAGTCCATGCAATTCTACTGCCTGTTGGAGCAGCAGCAGAAGCGGACAAATTTCTTTGGCTTTTCAGAAGACCTTCCCAAATAGGAGAAATTTTGTTGTGCTTGCATGTATCTAAAGTCCATGCGCTGTCATGGCAGCGCCGCAGGAAGCAGAGGGCCACCACAGTATGTATGCTAACAGCTTGCATATTAAAGCTAGAGGAACTGCTTCCACAGATAGCTAGCAATATTTAGGACGGCCCTTTCACCTGGGGCATTTTCATCCAAGTAATCTCTGCTACAGCGTATGTCCATAATGGATGAGCAGGAGACCACTGAACACGTGGAAATCAGGTCCTATACGCCAGTGGTTCTTAACTTTTTACTATCCTGACCCAGTGGCGTAGCCAGCCCAAAAAGTTGGGGGGGCGAAAAATTTTGGGGGGTCAAAATGTTTGATTTTCGGCGGATAGCATTATTTTGTTTAGAAAAACGCCTCTCAAGGCACAAAATGACTGTATTTTCCAGAAATTTGGGGAGGGCATGGCCTCTTTGTCCCCCCCCAGCTACGCCTATGTCCTGACCCACTATCGACCCAGGAACGTTTGCTCACAAAGTGATACCAAAAATAGAATACAGCTAATTTTTTGCCTTTCCACCTCACTTTGGTATATGTATTAAAATTGAAACAACGATTATTGATAGCCAGAGAAAAGTAGGATTGTTAGGTACGAGTTTTAGCCGTACAGTTTTGTGCGCAAAAATTTTTTATGGTTTACCGAGTCGACTTCCCGTGACCCACCAAAAATGCTTCTGTGACTAAAACCTCGTGGATCACGAACCATAGTAAGAATCATAGTTCAACGTATACGTTCTTGGTGGTGTGGAATGAATTGTAAGAACGTTTTTGAACGTTTCTGTGAACTCAACTGCCAAACCCACTTTTTTTCATACCAAAGTAACAAGTATGTGCCATTGGTCCAGTAGTACCGATTACACTTAAGCACTGTGCCTAGAAGTAATTGGTTTTTGACCTGTTGGAGTTGTTATGTTTTGAAAGTAGAGTAGAAATGTCTAGAAAAGAGCAAAGAATGCAGCATTGCAAGAGTTTTGTCAGGTAAAACTGCTATCGAAAATAGTCTACCACTTTAACAAGAAACGCTTTGCTTCCAGGCAGAGCTCGCTGGAGCGCTTTTTACTACGGTACAGACGCTCACGGGGGAATAAAGAAAAGCTGAACTGGTGAAAACCATGGTTTCGTAGCAGACTCGCTTGCGTGGGAGGGACAGTGATTGGGTTTTCGTGAAACCATTGAGCAATTCACGTCCACAAAAAGCGTTCGATTCTTGTGTTTATTGCAGCTGGAAAAACATAACTACACTGTGCCAAGGCCCCCGTTGAAATAAGCTCTTGTGGATTTATGCCACGCTATAACTTAAATCTGAAGCACGTCGGCTGATGTTTGATGACATTACAGATAACGGCCATGGTTTCAGCGGAGTTATTTTCAAAACCGAAACAAGGTTGCGACTGTGTGGCGACACACTGGCTTTCCTCTTCTTTGATCCCGCTTGTGGTACCTGATCGCATTTCTCTCCTGCGTTTTCTGTTGCTTGATCAAAACTTCTCGCGGATGTTTAGGTCACTTTCGAAAATAAAGCCAGTGTTTTTCCTCTTCAACCTTGTTCACTTTCGTTACTGTGCAGTGTTTACAGTGTTTCACTTGCGTCGTGGAACAGTGTTTACTAATCATCTTTTTTCCAAAAAAGTTTTTTTTATTTTGTTAACTGAATGGAAACCTTCACACCGAGATTTTTTTGAGAAACATTCGAAGCTCGATGATGTTGTTTATTTTATGAAAAGTTCAAAATTTCAACTTTTCACAGGAGTTTTTCGGAAAAGTGATTGTGGTTTTCAGATATACGTCAAACGTTATGACAGCATCTTCGCTTTTTTCTCATTTCCAAAGCAATAAAAGGGTAGACGTAGCGACATTATCTACGCTACGAATGACAGAAACGTGAGCGCCTTTCAATAGAGTTTCTTGTTTTACGATGAAAGTTGGCAGCAAATGGAGATAAGGACCTGAATTGAAACTGCTTTTCGACAAACCGAAAACAATAAAAGAGGAAACTTAGCGACATAATCTGCGGACCGATCGTGATTCCCTTCCGTCACTACAGCACGAAACAAGCAGAAGACCAAGTTTAAACTTTGTATTTACCCTTCTCCAGTATGACCTTGATGTTTTGGGGGGACGAGCTATGAGCAGCGCTTTTCGTTGCGTTTATGTTGAAACCCTTGTAAAACTGGTTATCCACCTCGTCCAGCTGCAGCTCACTTATTTTCTCGGTTTTACTCACCTGTAAGTTGAAACTGGACTTTCTAAGATCCGATCCTATCCACGTTCCGTTAATGCTTCTATTTGGAATTCCTGTGTGACGCATTACTGCAATCAACAAACATAGACAAAGGTCTGCAGTGGGCGCAAAAGATGTTGATTTCTATTTCTGTTGGAAACAGCAAAGTTGGTGTGATTCATAGCAACAGCACTGCCTAGACACGTTATAAAATTTGTTGTGATTCATAGCAACAGCGATTGCCTGGACACGCTATAAATGGCTTTTGTTTGGAGAAAAGGGAAAATTTGTCGAAAACATTATATAACACACCTATACTGTTGCATGCGATAAAGTAAACATGTTTTGATTTTATCTCAGCATCAGCGGTTGTTGCCAAACAACACGTTGGTAAGTATAGTCTTTCTTATAGGTGTTATTTTAATGATGAAAATCAGGAGATTTAATCATTTTTCAATGGGAGTGTTTGTTTTTCTTCTTTAGCAATGCAGCTGGAGTCACCGAAATATGCAGCGCGTGAGTTGATAGCTGGGCATAACGCAAAAGCAAAATGATAGAGTCTTCTGGACAGTTGCGAAAAAGTCTTTAAAGTTAGTACTCACTCAAGCTGCCCTATAGTATCAACTTAAATTTACCTTTAACGAATCATCGTAGGGTAAGTGGGAATTAGCTGTTTGTTTGAAAACCAACAATCGTCAAGTTTAAGTTAACAGAAAATTTAGAAGCGTAGAATAGAATACGACGTCATACTAAGCGCAGCGCCAAACAGGTGTGGTGAAGACAGCAAGTGTTTCTTCAAACAATAAATAAATCACTGAACTTTATTTCAAAGTAACTNATCATGTGTGAAAATGATTCTACACGCGACTGGAAAAGACTACATGATTCATTCACGCATACTTGTGAGCAGCAACGTAATAGCAGATCGCTTGAAGTCGATAAACATCTATGCCCTGAACCTTTCCTCTATTCGGAAGTGATTCTTCTATCTCTTACACCTTTGACTGACTGAAATTAACATCCACCACCGAACATGCTACGCTTGTTAAAAACCTCACTTTATCGAAAAAACACTCAGTTGTAGAAAAAGGTTTGCGCTTGCCAGTGCCGTTTGCTTACACTTGTAAATTGTACTGTGCACACACTAAAATTGTACATATACTTGATATGGTGTTAATTCAAGCATTAAGACCAGAATTTTGCAAAACTCTCCCCTCTACACGTTGAACGAAAGCAATGTTTTCTTTTGCTCTTGCTAAAATCTTCGCTGAAAGCTAATACGTAAATCCCATCATAGATAAGAAAAACTGTTTTAAAATGTCATTTTATGGCGCATTTGTCAGGTGAAGAAAGTGAACCATACCACTTTGGATAAAATGAGGCAGATCAATAAAAAAGTTCCAGAAAAGTAACGGAAAATTGATAACCGCTGAAAAATTCAAAAATTGCACCTTCAAATAGAAGGTAAAAAACAAGTTTTCTTAGTCATACAACTTTCTCTCCTTTTTCACTTTTTTTCCTGTCTCCAGGCACTGATGACGTCAGCACAGAAACGATGTCTATATAACCACCAGTGCATTCTTGGCGATATGTCTGTTGTGATCTGCAGGCTGAGCCTACTGTTGGGATCCATTGTAAATTTTTATCAACTCGGTGAACTCCTTTTCAGCATATGTCAACCTTGCCATNTTTTATTGACAACATCTGCATTCGCAATCAAGTTGAAATCGTAAATGTCAGTTGATGGTGTGATTTTGCACAGTTTTAAGTTATCTTTTTTGCAACTGATTTGTCGCCTCAAAAGTTCATGCTTTTTGTTGCTTCAAATTTGATTTTTTTTTATGCTAAATGTGATTCGAAACAAGCATTGATTACAAATAACTTCACTCCACATTTGAGACATGAAAGGAATCTTTAGCAAATTTTAATAGGATATCGATTTCACGCAACGCTACACATCTTCAGTCCTGAAATCTTATTCAAATAGAATCTGTTGCCAAACAACACGTTCGGTAACAGCAAGAACTGATTAGTCGCTAACAACGATGAAAAGAATCACAGAAAACATAGCTGACTACAGTGAGACTGACACTCAGTATTGCAAGCTGCAGTTAGGATTCATAGCCAACCAACCATTTGAAAACCTGGATCTTTGAATTTCGCATGATTTCCAACATTTTTTTTGTTTTCATCCCGTGAAAATAATTTCGTTATTCCCAAAAATGTTGGGGAGCGTAGGACCTTCTGTGTGAAGTTGGAGGAACCGACCTATTCCGGCTCTTTACATCTCTACTGTGCTGACCACACTCCGTTCTCTGGACACTCTTGAAAAGATTTCCNGGGTTCGTCTACTACCAATTGTGCGACATGGCNGTTGGTGGACGCGAGAAGTCGAAACACGGTGACAACCCCGTCTGTAGCGTCTAATCGACGACAGGACGATTTGTCGACAATATGTTTCGGCGACCGAGCGTTTTACCCATGGACTGACATTTTTATGACAGGAGAAGATTTTGTGGTCGATGTGTTACGTTGAGGTCCAGCCATTTCGCTAAATTGCTTTTCATCCAGTTGCGCTCGACAAAACGTACGTGTTGCCACCTCCAAAACATGAAAAAAACGCCGATTAGCTCCTTTCCTGACTTTACTTTTATGCAGTGGTTTGTTCAAGTACGTGTAGAGAGAGAAAGAAAGAGGAAAAAAGAGAAAGAGTGAAAGAGATTTTTTAAAGAGAGAGCGATTTAAAGAGAAAGTTTCTTGTGAGAATGAAGTCAAGATTTAAGTTAAAATCGTTTTCTAAAAATGATGATGACTGTCAAATTTCTGTTTCTACATTTCTAGACTTCTAGCTGCAAAGGTCATCCAGCAAGGTATGTATTTTATGGGATGCAACTAAGATGTTATTACAGCACTCCCTTTACAATGCACTGTCGTCAAAAAGTATCTCATTTTTAGTTTTTCACTGTCACAACTAATGGAGTCAAATTTTACTGCTGTAATTTAAAAAACCATCGTCTTGTTTAATTGTCACAAGAAAATGATACCTGGAGATGAAAGGTAAATGTCTCAAAAGTCAAACAAAAAGCAACTGTTTTCCTTGAAAACCTACAATTTGCGAAACTGCGCTCAATCCAAGTACACCTTTAAAATTTGCAGCATTAAACCTTGCTTGCTTCTGACTTCAGGCTTCCTTGCTGATCTTGATACCGTGCAAGCGTTAAACCGTAACTGGCAACCTTCTTCATCTTATCTTTCTTTCATACACTAGCGCCACACTAACTTGAAAAGCAAAATCTCAGGCGCTTTATTTGGTTGATTCACTAAATGGGGGCAATTGTGCAACACCGAATGCCTTCTCACGTATAAAGTTTTGTATGGATATTACTGCAATGCATCCAATTGTCAGCTTGATGTCACAGACGTTCAGAACGCATACCCAAGTCATGTTGGAAACATTCAAAGTTGTCAAAAACCAAATATTTTGTTGATCAAATGATGTCTGATAGCACATAAGCAAAGTCAAAAAAGGCATGCGCAAGAGGTGAAAAATAATGAGCAGATAGAACAGAAAGAAAAATGATTAAAACTGCAAAAAGTTAAGTTAATCTTCGCGTAAGTTTCCCTGTTGCAATGCGACGCTTTCAACGAGAGATGCTTGGCTGAAGCTTCAAACCTGAAAACAAGTTTCTCCTAAACATTTCTAATGAGCAGAAGATAAAGAGATAGTTGCATAAAACCTAATGTGAAACGTTTTACATGGCTGTAACCGCGACGGAAATGATTAGTTTTCCAGAGTATGTCTCCCACTGTGTGGTTACGTTCGTTGCCATTGTTCACAGGAATTTACAGCAAGTTGTCGCTTAGTAAACCACAAAGCAATAGTATCAGAAGCGGCTTTATCAAATTAAAACTAACTTTCACTTCCGCACCGTTTCGCCTGCAATTGCTCCTCCCTCGCAACGCTACAATCCAAACATAAACAAAAAGGCCAATGTCGCGAAACAATGACGCGCTTCCGGAAGAGTTTGTTTGCTTAAGACCTGGCAAGGCGAGGCGGGTTACGACAGAGGGCGCGCGCCGGCCTGGCCGACGATGACGCAAACCGTGGTCGTTTGCGGCGAGGAATGTCGCCTGCATTCGAGATGATTTGTTGTCACGATCGACGCGATCGTGTGATTTTAATTGAAGAGCTGCTGTCCATTGTCGCCATGTTGCTCAACGGCCGGCGTGCAACACATCCTGAGAGGAATCCGGATGGTAGGATGCTGCCACTTCAGCACGCTGTGGGAGGACGCCCGATCGCGCGTCGCATTGTCTTCCGCGATCGCTGTCCGGACCGCAGAAATTCATTAATGGTCTGTTTGAGTGTTTCGAATCGCGCGAATTATGCCAAACTTTTAATAATTTCTTAGGAATGGTAATTCCGGGACTTTTCGATTACTTTAATCGTTCATGTGTTCGTTTCCTTACACGTGCGGCCTTAGAAAAAAGACTAAGAGGGACAGCTGTCCACTATCGAGCGTTTTGTAGATGACAGTCGTTCCGAAGAATTCTTTCAAGAAGCTGCATACCTTCACTCGAGGCCGGGAATCGTTTGATAACTGATGTTACGGGTTCAGACAGGTCACAAATGTTATAATATGAGGCATACACGTTCCAAAACACAGACCTCTTGCGGAGATGTCCATCATTTCTGGTAAATCTGAGTTGTTCTCTCAAACGAAAACAGCCCGATGGTACGAAAGATTGCCTGACTGTGATAACATCAAGTACGAAAGTTTGCTACGTAAGAATTTGAAATCTTTGCATTATGATGTCAGTCTCCCCCGACAGCTTTCATAACTTTCCAACCGCTCTTACCGGCAACATTCAACGGTTGTAATTCAAACCAAAGTTAAAAAAGATTGCAGGAACAGGAAATATCTGATAGAAATCATTTTCGGACGTTTCTGTAAAAGCTCGTTTATCAATCATGAACTTGTATGACTAGTCTCTTTGACGTAAGCAGGTATTGTTTGCGTCCACGATAACGTTCTTGGAAGACGTCTGCCACCAACGTTCTTGGAAGACGTCTGCCACCAAAGAAGCGTTACTTGCTATTAGCCTGGTGAAGCACGCTTTCCTTGATATTNCACNCTTTCTTTGATATATTTTTCAGTTGATATTTTTCAAGCTCATATCTCGCTTGCTGTGTCGCGAACTACCGTTGGTCACGTCACAAAGGAAACTTCCCGGCCAAACGTTTACATTCGCCCCGAGCTGGGAACCATAGAAGCACGGCACAGGGCTTATAAATCAATCACTGACGGTGGAAGGCGCTTTAATGGCTCTTCGCCGCTAACTGCTCTACACTTCCGGTGTCTGCTTACTCATTTCAACTCCACACATTACCTCAGAACAGGAAAAGCTTGTCACTTCGCACCGAATCGTCTACAAAAGGGAAAATTGATATGACCTCCACATCTGGGCTGCAGCCGTAAAGTCGTCATCCCCCTGTGGATGGCTCTCGCGTTTCATCGCTTTGGTCATTGTTGACGAAAGGATGATCGTCTATTGTTCGTGTTTACTTTTTCTGGCAAGTACGACATTTCTGTGGATCGCCTAGCACCCCAAGTTCCAGCGTTTTTTTGTACGTGTAGTTCTTCTTGCGCGCTCTTCAGTCAGAATTTGAAATCAGACCACACGAGCTACTGGTGGCAACTACAAACGTTCATGATCGAGAACAAGTTTTGCAGTTGAAGTTGTCCATAACTTGAACTTTGTCAATATCTGGCGCAGAGGTCACCACTCGGGGTTCCGCGGAATCCTAGGGCGCCATTTGCAATACTCGGGGATTCCGGGAGCTAATACGTCTTTAAATGTATCATTACAAAATATATTTTCAAAAATGTCATCAAACCTTAATGCAAATTGCTACGAGTTCGCCACTGGGTGCCGCAAATTATATTTCTCTTCTGTAGGGTACCGCAAGCCTAAAATGGTTGGGAAACACTGGTCTAGCACCACCAAGAAGTAGAATCAAGACTTTTCTGACCGAAAATAGAGACTACGTTGACAATAGTGACGTCCCTAGATTGGTTTGATAGCCATGCCATTTGTAACGTATAGAGAACAATACATTACTATGGCCACGCCGGTATTGTCGCAAAAACTCCCGAGTTCTTTGAAATACAGTTTCTACCATGTCCGTATTCTATTATCGTTTTTGACGCAAACGTAAATTTTTGGTTATATTTTCGTTAATGAAAAAGGCTTTCGAATGTGAGCTGAGGTCATCAAAATGAAAATCAAGTAATTTTTTTCTTTTCATTTCCTAAAAGAAGTTTTATTTTTTCAAGAAGTGTTTTAAACGGTCATTATAAAAGTTGACCACCTACTTTGAGTAAAACATACCATTTCCATCCGACTCTCTCTCCTGATTGCCACTGAAGAAGATAAAGCAACGCTGGATCTCTTCTGTGAAGAAAGGAAAGTTGAATCGATTTGAAGCGGTTTGTTTTTGTGTAAACCTCAGACAACGTTCCGCTTGGTTTATTCAGGAGCGTTGTCGCCAACACGACAGTTGACAGCAGATAACAACTCAACGCAAAACGGGATGTTAACGCTCAACACACCACGTTGTTTATGAAACAACAGCACATTTCAAGACACAACACACAAAATTACACAACTTGACACAAACACACGCCAGCTTATCCCCAATCATTAACAAAATGTACTGCGTGTCATTTACAGTTTAACTCAAAACCGGCCACAGGCGGCGCGCTCCAAGCAAACTGTCAGCAAAAGTTTTAATCGTTAATTCGTTCCTCTTGGTTTAACGTACGCAAATTGCTCCCAGTTTTCACCTGAAAACATTTATACAAATCCTCTCCTTGCTAAAGTTACGTGCTCTTGCGCCTTACAAATCTTGAACTTAAAACCTATGGAGCAATTTTGCGCATACTTGGAGTCCAAAAAGTTTTCAATACACCAATCATAGCACGTAATGAACTCAGATGAAGGAATGAATTCATCCCAAAATAATTGGCTATGTTGTGCACTTTGCAGACACCATCGCTGAAACATCTGGCTTCTAGCGAGAGTTTGTTAGACAATAAAGCACTTTTCTGCGCTACATCTGAGATTCAGTTGTCTTTTCAAGCAACCTGATGAGGATTTGATTTGGTGATGCTGTCAAGTACTTCGTGGCAGTTGGTTGAAAAAGCTCTGCGTATATACACCAGTGAGAGCTCGCCAATGATGACTGTGTCTTTCACCGATGACATCACAGCAAATAAATTTGTTGTGCGAGCATGCGGGATTTTGAAAAAAACGCAATGTGCTGCGCAAACTTCTCACACGCTGTATGCTTTTCATTTTGTTCAGTCATGCATAAAGGAGTTGTTTCAGTTCTTGCTTTGTCAGGTGCACGTTTTCACAAACTTGGGAAACAAGATCTGAAGTGACTAAATCTTTAGTTTTGTTTGAAAAAGAACGTAAGTAATTAAACTTTGGAAGGAAGGTTACAAACTCGATGATGTAAAACGGCAACTGCTGAAGCAGCGATGCGTTAAATCCAATCCATCGATTATGTTTAAGCCAAAAAAGCATCTTGTTTGAATTGCCCAAAAAAAATCGCAGTCTTTTAAACAGCAAACAAGATTAACGCGCACATTTGCGTTGGTAGCCGTACAAACGCCCGCATTCATTCAGCTCTATAACATTTTCACCGGTGTTCAAAAATTGTTGTTGTGAAAAAATGGACTCAATTGTTCATCTCGGGCTTGATCATACAAATGGACATTGCTGCGGGAGGAAGCGGTTTCCAAAATGACCATGTCGTGCTTCGCAGCGCTCTGCTGAAAGGGACCGAAGGCTTTCAAACGCTATTTAAGTGCACAAGAATAGTTTGTGTGCTGGTGTAGAGATTGGAGTACGGGACTAACAAATGGTAATGGTATTATTTATAGATGTTAACACTTGCATAGCAACAGTTTTGCGCAGCGGTTCCACCTTCGGTAGCAACGACCTTTGTTTTTATTTTTTGCCTAAGTTCGCGGGTTTAGTCGTCCTCTTATGTGAAACATTTATTTTTACCACTTCCGTTCTCTGTTATTGTTGTTGTTAATCTTGTTTGGTGGAGGCTTTATTCAAGTTTTTTTAACAGACAAGACTGCCATTGGTTAGTTTTTTTTCTAGTGTATGTACAATCATTTGCTGAGTATACCTGGTGTCAAGCGAAATTTCTGACCTCCGCGAAATTTCTGACATAATATTGCATGTCAGTTATTTTGCTTCTCAGAGTGAAGGAATAAACTTTGGCTGTTACTTTTTTCGTGTATGTTGCCGAAATAAAAACTTTTGGTTAGACTTCAGATAGTTCACAGCAAGCATTAGATTGGGAAAAACTAACCTCAATTATTTTTCTTTTTGTGCCACTAACCCAAATCTTAACCCTATGCTTTAACGTAAACTCTGAGCCCTAATCAACAGTTCTTAGCATATTTGATATCTCAGTGAATAGCCACCGCTTGGGAAATGCATGACTTGGAATATCACTTTGCGCATGCGCAGATGGCGTAAAGTCAGCGATTTCGCAAGTCAGAAATTTCGGTTGAAACCAGGGGAGCCACTATTCTGCTGAATATTAATTTAAGCTCAACACAGTGCGTATGTCTATATGCGTGAAAGTACCAGAGGTCTGGAGTTGGTATCAAAATAAATCGTTTCCTTCTCTGCTCCGGCAAACGTTTGCCGGAATCCTAGTTCTATCTGCAGACAAGCAAATTTTTTCATACAAACCTTTCACAAATTTACTTGTTTAACTTTCCAAAATGGTTTGAACTCCTGTACTCGGAAGTAACTTCCAAACAGCAGGCAAATTTTTCATCCGCATTTTTGTGGAAAAGTGCAACAGCGTTAGAAGAGCATGCGTGTGTAATTGACAATTTTTGTCTCAATATTAAATTAGTTGTGCATTACAGCATTATTTAATCTAAAGACACGACCTTGCAAAACAGCGGCTTAGTTCGGGGGATACGGGATCGGTGACTGTTTCTTCCGACGCGAACTGTGTCGCAGCTCCGAACATCGCTCCCAGCCCAGGGCAAGCACGTTTCCGCTTGGACCATGAAAAATCATCCATCTTCAATTCCAAATCCTCCATGCGAACGTTACTGTTCATCGTGTACCTTCTTTGCGATGCCGTAAACCGCCTCTTGCAAAAGCACGTTGCTGCTTGTATTATAAATCGACCTTTCAATTATATACCGTATTCAGATGATGCGCATGCGCAGTGGGTTCGAGCACAACTGGATGTATACCGCAGGGTGAAATTGTTGTCAGCTTTTACATGTAAATGTGAACAAATACTTTTACGTTTATGTTCATAACGAATAGCTTTCAACACTTCTTTAAACATTTGCGCTGAGGTTGACACTTTACAATTCTTAGATTAATAATGTTGGCTGAAGCACCCCACTGTGGTGGAAAATGTAGCCACATCCACCGTCCTTTAGAACCATAAATTGCACAAAAAATGTTGAGTTTTTCATTACTTTTTTCCACTCTATTGCGTTTTTTGCTTCGTACCGATGAGACAAAAAGCTTTTCAAGTCTGGAGACTGCGGAAACCCGATAAGCACACCTATCCACTCCCGCGGCACTGGCACGAGGAAATAAATATAGGTGTTATTACTGTCACATAGGCGACCAAAAGGGTTCCTTTGTACCCAAATGTAGATCAATCGAAATAACTCCCTGCTTGCTTGTTCGTAATTGCTTTGCGGAAGAAAAAAACGTACAATGTTCTAAAGAAAGTCTTGAATGCTTACAATTTGCCCGCAGTAGCCAGCAATTTGGTGAAACACTTTATAATAGCTAGCATGACCCTGCCTATTTAGCATGTGTAGTAATTTGGTTATTGAGAAGGTTTTACGACGACTTCACTGGGACAAAAACGTTGATAAGCATTGGCTCAATTCTCTGTTTGATTAAAGGCAAATGCCTTAATTAAAGTACATTCGACAAGTTGTTACCGTAAACAGCTTATTTCTTTCACTCTGCATTTAGTGACACTTCACGTGTATTGTTATTGTGAAAGAGAAGTCGACAAATATATACCATGACTAACGCGCTGCGTACAATCACTGATCAAAACACGAAAAACACCAGTTTGAATGGCTGGAAAAGACTATAATTAACTTGTTTTCATGGTGAAGAAAGCATTTCCTGTACTTCTACTGGTTTTCAGTGGTCCACTAAATTTCTATATTTCTCGTGTGCATAAAAGTCCCTGTCAGATTTTCTCCCCGTTTGTTACTCATTTCACAAAGCGATTAGTAAATATTCCGTCCTACCAGTTCGCACGTTGTAGTGTCAGAAAAAGCATCGTATTATTCAAACTTCTGTTCTGATCAAGACAAGATGAACTGCGCTGAACCTATAAGCAGCATTTTGTCACAATTATGTAAACGCCGTCCAGCAACACGTTTGGCGTGTTGTTGGCGCTACAGCGGATAAGTCGCTAATCGGCGTGACTCGATTTGCTGCAGCAACAAGGATCAGAACTTGAAAAGCTTGGTGTCCACCTCAAAAGACGAGCTCTGGTGAGGTAGCGCGATTGATACGAAACTTCCGCTGCCGCGTTTAGATTTTTATTAGGTAATACGTTGCCCTTTTTGTTTGGGTTAATAGCAACATTTTGCAGTGAGTCATTGTTTTTTCAAACCTATAATACGTTTTGTCATTTTGCTGAGCTGGTTTGAAGCCGAACCGGAGGTGGAAGCAACGTAAGGTGCGGTTTCATAAATAACGCTTGACCTGCTGTTTTTAACTCTGCTTGGATGCGGTACGCACCGCTGTTTTCTTTTTCGGTATTCCTTCGTCCCATTTGACGGTTACAGGCCCACCACATGGCGGTTCCTCTTACCCAAGTTTCCAATGTTTTTTCGCTACTCCGGTACTTGCCGCATTGTTTACTGAGCCACCACACACCATTTTCACTAAGTCAAAGCCAGCATGCGAAGTTCTTCCTTCACTACAGTTGCAGATGATTGTCACAATAGCTGCAGAAAAAACGATAACCATGGCATCAGGCAGATTTAGACACAACCACTGTTTGACGAACGAAGCAAAAGCTCAGCAGAATCGAAGTTATTACCGCAAGATAAAGGTTTCCGTGAGCTCAACACACACAGTGTGTTTGACTCAGTGAAGCAAATATTAAGACACTTAGGAGAATATTCTGCGTTGCTTTACCAGCAGCGTCCTTGCCTTGCGGACATGACCCCGTAACGCTTGACTAGTTTCTTCATGCTGCCATCGCAAAGTGGTGTAGATTGTAGAAAATGAATCCTCTCTTGCCTCGTGCAATTCTTTTTTAAAAAAGCTTGCAACGGACTGTATTCGACAAGCATGAGATAACCAATTTTTGTGAAACAGCCGACGAAGATTGAACTTCAGACGGATGTCAAGCTTTTCTTTAGGAGTGAGTTCCAATATTTGAAATTCGATAAAACTGTTTCCAAGAACTTTCAAGTCTTTCACGATTGGAAGTGATATACCGCGCTTGTATCAAAAATGCTTTGTTGCCATCGCGGAGGCTTAGATCCCAACTGCTAGTTCGAAGGAAGCCGTTACGTAAAATTCCTCAACGCCTACATACAGAGATGTTTGCAGTACACATGTTTGTTAAAAGCGGGCTATCGCCTCCTCACTACAACCAAGGTTTCGTTCTGCGTCACTACATTGGTCCGGCACTTCAGCCCGGTTGTACATCTTCAACTCTCCTAAGACTTTGCAGCTAATATCACAATGACAATTCCGTGTCTGAATGTAATACAATCATCAAATTTCGCTCTGCGAAAACAGACGTCGCTAGGTTTTAGTGGATACGGTGGGCAACATGACATCTCTGGAAAGTATAGAAAGCTATCAATGAAATTGTTTTACATCCTTCCAAGCGGAGGAAAGATCTCTTGTGTATGTGGACTACTTTGCTGAAACAACGGAGGTGAAATCAAGCGTAACGAGATCACTGACATTTTCCTCCAGCCTGCAGAAACAAATTTTAGCGGATTATTTAAGATGGTCTATTTTCTNACTTATACTTTTTGTATTGCAGTTGGTATTTTGAAAGATTTTGTTCCACAAATCGCTAAAATCAAACCATGTTTATCATCTGCCGTCCGCAAACCTCGATAGTTGCTGTGACAACCACCTCCCATAACATCAGCAAGACTGTCTGCAACGTCAAAGTTCTCACAGTCGCGTCAAACGTGGCTTGACGTCATCTTACAGCGTTTGCGGGCCAAGCTGATGTTATCCTGTTGGTAGCTTCAGAGAAGTTCAAACAAAAAAGACTGACGGTTCAAACAAACGTTTATGTCAGATAAAGGAGATCAGCAAGCAATGAACATGCGTAACCACGGGCCTCTTAAGCTTGCTGTTTTACAACTATTCTTTATTATGGAAACTGCGTGCAAGCATGCCGGTTGTTTGACACTGCAAATCACTTTGTGCGGAAATCAAGGCGATGTTTCCGCCTCTGGTCTCCGGGAATTGTGGAAAGCTCTTCCCTTTGATTGTAAGTCGTCCAGTTTGTTGCCTGGTCCACAGCACGCTGCTGGTTTACCTCCTGCATTCCAAGGTGTCCGCCATTCCAAACTACCTGAAAAAAGTAGCGGTGTTGTTGAAACTGGCTGGGCCTCTTTTCGCCAAAAGCAGTGTGCATTGGAACGGGGTTGAATTCAGTGGCGTAACTAGAGGTTTGAGCTAGGGGGAAAAACTTAGCTGAAGGGGTCCACTACCCAACACTCAGAAGAAAAGTTAAAAAATAATAGTAAATCCGGATGTCGTGTGAATATCTGTACTAGCTAAAAAACGATAAAAACCGCGCAAAAGGCAAAAATAGCAACAACCTGCTGAAAACCAAAAGAATATTAAATATCAAAGTGTAAGCTAAAGTGGGCCCAGTTTTTACATTTAACTTTCCAGGGGAACGCCTCGAACCCTTTCCCCTCCCCCCCGTTAGTTGCGCCCACTGGTTGAATTTCTTTTAGAGGCTTACATAATCTTTGCTCTCCAAGAAATGACCTTTTGATTTTATACGAACCACCACCCAAGCAGCTGCGCAGATGGCGCCAATGCTTGCAAAGACCCGATCTCCGTGTTTGGTAACAAAGGAAGGAGGCTCCGTGCTTAAAGATCAGAAAATCTGGGTGTTTGCTTGCGACGTACGTGGTAGGCATTTATAAATGCTGCATTAGCTTCACGTTGAATGTCTACAAATGTCCGCCTCCCCTCTGGCAGGTGCAACCTGTTAATACGACGATGTATGCGTGGGTTGAGCAAACAAAAAATATTTAATCGATATCCGTAAACGACCTTATATGGGCTTCGTTGTTGGCGGTAATGAGCCCGTCTTCCTTTACAATTACATGTTGGATGGTCAGTGTAAATACCACAGCCATTTTTGTCCTTTTCGGCACTTCAAATATCCTTTTGCTTAATACGCGTTTGCTTGGTCAAGTGCTGCCCAAATGTGGAGATTGTATTTTCAAAATGGGCGTTAATTGATTCCTGTGACAAAAACTGTTTTCATAACGCCCTAAAGTTTCGGTAGCAGAATGAAAAGCTCTTGATTGTGATCCTGTAAAAGCTAGGTATGTTTGTGTGTAGGCGTAACATTCAATCCATCGACCTCCGCGAGCTTCGTTGTGACCGTGCCGCTTCTTTTAAGAGCAACCTTACGACTTTTCTCAAAGACCCGTCTAAGATTCGAACTGAACTCTTTGAAGATTCAGTTGTATCATACAGGTTATGAACGCCTTTTCCGATTCACCACTCTGCGGACGTGAGCGTCCTCGCATTAATTTTGTTTCAGTTCTGTGTTTTCGATAAATTTTGTGACGTCGCAGATAGTAATTATCGACTCCTTGACCAACCGATCAATAGTTGAAAGTGATTGTTGCGAATGCGAAAGATCCTGTGTGCTTTTTGCAAAGGACGATTGCAGCAAAACGCTTAGATATTCCAAGCAGTCTTTCCTACGCCAGATCATTAGCACATCAGGACTGAAACATGACTTTACCAAAGTGGTTTTACGTGCCGTTGTGATTAAAGACCACTTTCTACGCGCAAACAAGAAAGTTATAATCAGCATAGGAACATAAAAATTATCCGTTGGTCGTTGACGCGATGTCGAGCATCCGTTCCTACGATATGACCAGACAAATCTGCTGAACGTTGTTGACGGGAACTTTGACCTTACAGACACGTAAAGGACCTTGTCGTGTAGCTTTCTACTTAAGCAGAGATTTCGTTGAATCTTCGCCAAACATCGCGGTGAATACGCCCACAGCAGAATGCTCCACCTTGCCATAATATTCAGGTCCTCGTATTTTGAAGAATCGTAACAGCTCCGCTGTATTCTCTTTTGTTCAATATCTGCTTTCTTTCTCAAATTACACCGTTAAGCTTCCCAGCTCTCATTTCTTCTCTTCTGAAAGTATTGCGATGAAAACATTTGGACACCCATAACCGTGAATCTGACCGCGAACGAAGTGTGTGTGGAAGCGGCGTCTGTGCTGGTGGGGGTATCCACACTATCCAGATCCCAATTTTCAAAGCAGCTGCCATGAAAAGAGAAGTCTGTCGTGCTGCAAGTACAACCGTTATGTGAGTGGCCAGTTGAGCTTGCTGTTCTGCAGCATTCCGACGCACCAACCTTTTTAATGCACTGGGGAGAGACTTGGTTTGGGAGATATATGGAAAGGTTTTCATAAAAATTCAGGAAGAACTTTCTGTGATTAGTTTCTTTTTTGTAATATTGCTAAATTTTTTGCGCTTCTAAGATTAAACAACAAAAGCAACGGCTTTGGTGAATCCCCTGAAATCATTGATTTTACATAGCCTTTTTTTTCACACAACTTTGCATGACTTTTAATTTTCACTCTTTTATTTGGGCTTGCTTGGAGAGCTCCAGTTGCTTTGCCTAATCGTTTAAAAAGCAACACTGTTACGAAGTCGTATTCTATTAAATGAGCTGATTATTGGCAATACCAGAACGTTTCTTTTCAGCTTCTTTGAACAACGGATTCGCTCTCCACATCGACGTAGTTCAGCCCCCTCTGCACCACCCAGCACTGGCGTTCTTGCGCCGAGCCACGAAGCATGTATAGAGCATTGCCGGACACTCGCCGTCAAATTAATTTTCACGATGAATAGCAAGGAAATGGCAGCAGCTTACAACGACCATCTGAACATTGGTGAGTCAGGCCAGGAAAGCTCTTGCGGCAAACCGCAAAGAGTTCGTCACACTCGTAGGTCCAGAGTCGGACGACCGTCTTGTTGTTTCCCTCGCCGTCTGTCGGCAGTCGGACACGCGCGGCTGGCAAACCAGCAAGGTGCGCACGCGCGTTTCCAGCACGCGCAGTCGCAGTAAACGTTTCCAGCCGGCCCGAGCAGTCGCTTGAAGTGGCACGCGCTCTGTATATCCGGACAGAAAATCATGCCAGTGAATCACAATGTGCAAGTCGAGACACTTCGCTTCCTGTGAACGTCACAATGCCACAAACCATTCGTCATAATCATACCTTTAATTACTGCACTAGTCTTCAATAATACGAACATCTCGATAATATGGTTTTCAACAGCTGCTTTGACTTCATTGTGGAAAGCTTCGACTCACACCAACGCGTTAGACATCAAGTCGCGAAGACAAATGTACATGTTTCCAATTAAGCGACACTTTCGTAAATTATTTTTAGAGAAATTGCAACTGCTCTGGCGGCTTCCGCGTGGTTTCCCAAAAAAACATTTGTTGTTTGCTTCATCATAACAGAAAACCTACAGTATTAATAACGATTGCTAATTAAAAACAAGTAAATTACATAGACTTTGATAGACAATTACTATACTTTCCATCAAGGGATTGACTACGCTATTAGTTGTGCCATGATTCGAACTTGTATATTTACAGCTGAAATGATATTTTAAACTTATTTTGCTAATCTGCCCAAATCGCTTTGGTCTCCTGTAATGACAGGAAAATTAGACCCAAGTACGAAAGAAAAATGCATTTCTCCTCCACAAAACCTTTCAAACTTGTTGCAAATTTTAACCAGGCATTAAGTTGTCAGAGAAGTAGTGCAGTTTGCTAATATCCGGATTTGATTTGAAAAAACACAGTGCACCCCCTTGTATCGCACCGCTGCATTTATTTAACATCGCAAGCCTCTCCGTTGTGCTGGTTCTTTTGTCTAAAATCCGCCACAACAACTCAACAATAACAAAAAGAACTCGCCAAGGCTGAATTTTCGAAAAAACCGAAAGGTTCTGACTCAGCTTTTCATGTCTTTTTGTCAAAAGCATTCGCAGGTGGACGTAATAATAAATCATTGTCAAGACAAAGGCGTGATTTGCGACGAGGTACCACAGCACGTTCTGTCAAAACTCAGACGATGTGAATTGATTAAAGCTTTGTATTCAAGCTGCGCAGCAGGCTTCGTGCGAAAGACGAGAACGAGTTCGCAAAACATCATTTTCGAAACGACGCATGCGTTGCCCAGAGCAAGTCGTGAATTACAACTGGAGAAAGTATTGAAATATTATGACACATTTTCTGGTAACGCTTGTTTGGCAGCTTGATAAACAAAGACAACTTACGGCGATGGAAGCATCTGAATCCCTTGCAATTTTCAATAAATGGCTCTGTTTAGCCCGAGATGTAGTCCCAGTCGAGCTCGACGTGAGGCTTAAAAACGCCAATAGTTGTTTTGGGCGGATTTAGAGTTAAAACCTGCGACAAACTAGGAGCTTTATGACTTTTTGCAATTGCATTCAGCAGCAAGTCTGTCCACGAAGCATGGCCACAATGTTTCGATAGGAAATACTTCTGTTTCGATAGGAAATAGTGAGCGCTCGACATGTTTTCTAAAACTCGTTTTCAAAGTGCAGTTTGTTCTCTGCCTGTCGGAAATGACGTTTCCATCGCTCTTAAGCTTCAATTTTTTCATCACGCGACAGGATAGCAAACCTTCGTAGCGCCAGGTATCCTTGCAAGCCTGTGGGGGGGGCAGGGATGTCCAGCCGAACCGTTAGCTGTGCGCCTCTATAACAACGACGCTCCGTGGTTATGTGAATCGTGCATGACAATGTTTCTTCGATTCAGCGACGAGCAAACTCTTCACATTTTCGTCATGCAGATTCGTTTGAACTGTATCTGTTCTTTGGTTAGTTCCGAGAAGGTGGCACCCAGTGGCGACTGGGGCACTCGGGCCCAGCGACAGTCTTCGATTACGTTTACATTGGTGAACGCGAAATATATTTTCGTTACTTCTCTGCCCTCTCACGCTCATGTTGCAGGTGACCTGTATCAAGAAATGTCATTCGTAGTTAGGCGTTCTCTCGACTTCGTTCGCTCGCGCTTTACTCGGGCTCATCCGTTAGAGCCCGAGCTGCCATCTGCAATTAAGTATTTTTTTAAAATATAATTCATATCAGATTGTTTATTTTTTGAAGCAATGGATTTTCATAGAGCAGTGGGTATTAACCGGGTGAATGGTTCAACCCAAGTTGAATGAAATTTTTGGAAGGATGAATGAAAGAAGAGGGGTGAATAAGGGTTGAATGATTTTTCTGTTCCTAAAGTTTGTATCCTCTGGTTATCGCACTTATCTTGTTTTTTCCACCCAACACATATCAACAATCGTGAATAAAACCACGAACTTTAAGTGTTCTAACATTACGTCTAAAGCAGTGCGCAACTTTACACTTCAGAAAAATCGTATTATGGTGCAACAAACTGTGTCTATGACTTAATTGGGATAAATATTACCAAGGTGTGTCATGTTTAGTTCACCCTGGTGAAGGAATCTTTGCTGTGCTCTGCACCAGCGTCCGGTGCTCCTGTGCAAAACGTTATCTGCTAGAATAGCAGTACGTTTGAAAGTTTCATTGTTAATCTCGAGTGAAAACCAGACACATGAAGACTGATCAGAGCAGCCTTACCAGTCGAAGTACAGGAATGGCCTATTTGTGATATTTGCATGTTGCCACTTTGATATTGATTCCATCATATAATAATACATGTTTATATCTCAGGTAAAACCTGCAGAATGTCTAAAATATACGTATAAAAATGCTTTGTTTTGATAGAAGTACAGTAAATGCAAATCTGAAATAGATCAGGACATGCCAGCTTTATCGGCTTCGCAATTTAAAGAACCTGGTTCGTAAAGGAAGGTTAGCGCCCAGAATAAAATCCCTTCAGCAAAATCTTTATCAGAGCGTCTTTCAAAACATATATCTATTGTGGAGAATATTGGGTTGGTTTGCTTGAATCCTCAGAGTATGATGAAAATGCATTAAATGCTTTGCAACAACTGGTGCTCATGACTACCACGTACATGTCAAAGAAAAGGATTTTTGTGTTTGGTCAAGCTGAAAACTACAAAGCGAAATGCGTTGATTCGTTGATGAGGGTGGCATTGGAGGAATTCATTCATCTACATTTTGAACAGCTGATCGCTAACGTTACAGAACAGCACAGTTATTGGTAAATGATTTTCTGTTGTAAATATTTGTAGTTTCCTATCGTTTTTTGTGGTTGTGTTATTGTGTCTGCAGCGGCAGAGGTCTGGAGTTCGATTCTCACTGAGCCCATCGCTTCCAGGTTCTGTGTCGTCGCTCACAGGATGACTACATTTGTTGCTTTCATAGCTTCGCATTTCTTGACAGTTAACGCGGATTCGGCTGGTTTTAAATGAGTCACTTAGCTTGTAAGTGGATTTTTTATAAAAATCAAACTCAGCGATAACATTGTAGGCCATGTGGTTAGGGTATTATTGTCACATATGCCATGCATTGGCAATAGGATGAATGGAAATGCAGCAATCGATAGCAGGAGTGTAGGAAGCCGAAAATGGTTAAGAAGCACTGGTACAATCAATGGACAGTTACAATTCGAGAATAATTTCAAAACCAACGATAAATTGTCCGGTAGCTCGGGCTAATATGAATGACCTTGTATGCAGAGAACTAACGGGCGTTATCATTGCTCTGTGACGGGCATAACGTAACAATGGGCGAGTTCTTATAAGAACTTCTCTTTCATTGTTACGTAACACACGTCACAGAGCAATGATAGCGCCAGCCAGAATGATAGCAAATGGAAATTTCAGTGACGCAAGCCTCGAACGGTTGCATTCAGGCAGTACTGTATAATCGCGACTTGTAGATCAATTTGCTTTGCAAAACTTTTTTATTTCTCTTTTTAGCCTTAAATTACAAACGGAGGAAGACATATTGCTTAAGTAGTTTGGGAGTAGAAATATTGCGGAAAAGCGAGAAGTTATACGAACAGGAATGAAAACTAAATTTGGAAAGGACTGTATAAGAAATACGTGATAAGCTCGAGCAGGGCGCAACCAGCTGATCTTCGGGTAGGGCAAAGCCTAACAACTAAACATGTTGTTAAAAATTTGACGGGGTGGGGATGTCCGATTGTCCCCCACCCTGGTTGCGGGTCTGAGCCCGAGTGACGCTTGTTGACCTGGAGTCGCCTTTCGTGGCACCTAATAGTTTAAA
>JGI24158J21664_10000631_pt1 | contig 33974 bp, 18 predicted proteins | sample Ectturendosymbi3_FD_21664 | JGI IMG/M metagenome (IMG submission 21664)
AACTTTTAGCCATGTCTTCCCAACTTTCAGTGTTTTCAAAGTTGTGTATCATGAACACCCTTTTGCATTTTCTCCTTCTGCTATTTCAGCTTTGCAGTAGTCTGAGGAACATGTCTTTGGGTGACCGTATCATATCATAGGCAAATCAAACGTGATTATCACAATTGGATGATTATGGTGACGTCATCAGAGGGCCCCCCTTCTTAGTTTTGCCTCGGGTCCCCCCAACCCTAAACCCACCACTGGTTGTCAGATAGCTTCACCGCTGGCTTTTTCGTTAGCTTCATTATGACTGTTTTTGTTCCTGATATCGAGGGAATTAATAATAGAGCAATATGTTTATGTATTGGAGCAACTTGTTCAGTGAATGTAGCGAGCACGTGTAGTGCTAATTTGTATGACATCAGTAGCCACGAACCTTCCAGAAGAGCCCCCAATTTAAAATAGCCTAGGGACATGAAAATGAAAATTCGCCTCTGATTGGTACTGACCATGTACCGTGGATCGTATGTGGTTAATTTGTTCAAACAAAAAGTTGTATCACCAAGAAATGATCTTTTTGCTACTGTGACACGACACAACAATCTTTTTTGTCATAGACTCTCTGACCATCTTCACTGCTTAATCGTCCATTCACATATGTATTGAGGAAAGATAAAACCTCTCGCAGATCAAAACGTACACCGTTTACAAAAAATGTTCTTAACGAATTATCACGCAACAGCAACTAGTACCGTACTACTTGACTGAAATTTTGCGATGGGAGCTTTACAATAGTTACACCTAAACAAACTTTAGCCTTGCGGCAAGCTTCTGAGGAATCTGCTTGCTTTCATACGTCTGCGATGATTAAAACATGCAAGCATATCTATTTTTCCAAGTTGTGAGCCAGAAAGATGGCGACAAGTAAATCAACCGCAGTTTATTTCATAAATAGTTACGGGCCAAGAAGTTACGATCCCGACCAACTCCTAACGTGAGGAAAAACAGTCATCGACGCTTTCTCAAAATATTTGCTATGACTGTAGAAAAACTCTTCTGTTTTTTAATTTGGGACAGAGGTGAGTTTGACTGCAAAAGCGGTTTGGCAACACACCATTGTGGGTTATTTTCCTCATCTGATTTCGCATGAACTTTTATAAGTGAATGTTCGAAAGAAGTTTATACAAATTGTTGCAAACCCCTGGGGGCTAGGGGCTGCACATAAAAAACTGATTTTATTATTATTAGTTTAATTGTTTTGGATTGATTTTGGTGCTCGGTTTCGACTTCTGTCCAGAAACACTTACATATATCGGTGCCTTATGGAGAAAAAAATTTCTTTTCGTTGCACTTTCTAGTTCTCGGATATGAAGTACAAAAACGTTCTGCCGCTGCAGAAAATAAGCCAGTACTTCTTGAGGCGAACCGAGCAAGGCCAAGTGGTCCCAGACAACAAGTCATGGAAACTTTCTGCTTTGATTAATTTATTTCACAGAATAAAATTCAACTGATTACCACAATCACACGGAAAGCGATTCGAAGGCAAAACCACCCGAAGAGCAAAAAGAAAGACGGTTATTAGAAGAAGGCGCAGTTCACGTTACAAGCGCTTCGTTCTGCGAACCTGAGTGTCAAGTAGGTTCATGGGTCGTGCTCACGTCACAGTCACAGACCATTAGTTAAGCGCAGTGTCTTCTTGCCGCAAATATTTCGTTGTGGCTCAGACAAGTTCAGAGGGCTAGACACAACATCTCGAAGTTCCCGCTGCACGGATGGGTTTGCGCGCTTGCAGTTAAGAGCGGCAGGACGAATTTCATAGTGGGGTGTCCGGTGCCCAATCTCGGTCTCCGACCTATATCACGGTTGATTGATTTTGTGAGGTTGTCGATCATCATGCAGCCTTCAAATGTCCTTTTTGCACAATTTCCAAACAGATAATGCGACAAACCGTTGAGACTCGCTGTGGTTCGTTCGAAGATCTTTTAACAATGCCACGAGCATGGTTCTCTATGAAGCAAACCTGACATAAAAAATCCCAGTTTTCCTGAAAAGGTTTGGTACTACTTTTTAAGAACAGCTGATATATTTTACAATTTTACTTCGTCAAATACCTTTACAAGTGTTTCTAATCTATAGCTCATGTGGCCTTTCACAATACAATTTAAATATTTAAGGCATGAAATCCACACACTACAACCGTTGTTGGCGCAAAGAATGATTTTTCGACCCTCTTTTGAACATCATGGTGTCACTGCAATGTTCCACATAAACCTTCCTCACCATACTACGGAAATATAAGGTGCTATACGGCGAATCCATGTACTAAGACTGCAAAGTAAATTCAGAATATTACCATAACCAAGTAGCGATTGTGTCAGCAACAGCAAAGAAAAGAAAGGTGCACCACATTAAATCAAATGAAAAACTAAACGTTTGAGAACACCGATTTGCGTGCTGCGTTTGGAAACAAGAAAATTATCCCAGAAAAATTAATGAAAGCATTAAATAAATAACGTCGCACGTATTTTGACAAAGATTTGAACGAACTACAAAACAAAGGATCAGATTGGAACTAACTACCTTATTTATTGATGTGTTCTGCTAGCTTGATAAAAGAGCAGGAAATTAGTTCCTATGTATTTACCGCGCATTAACAAATGTCACTATCCGCCAAGCATTACGTATAACGTGGCTTCCATCAGCTTCTGAAGAGACGCGTGTACTGTGTAACGAACAGCAAGGTTGAGACGAAAGTACGCTTGATTTCAATACGGTCAAGTACTCATCAAAATTTTAAAGATGATGTACTTTATAACGAAAACTAAGAATGTCATAAAATTGTGGGGGTTCGCTTGTATCTCGGACTCCCCTTGGGAAATGTTGGGTGGTACGAATCTTCCAATACTCCTGTTCCGACACCCATACTTGCATTAGTTTAAGAATTAAATGTAGCAAACTCTTCTAAAAACGTCATTTAGTGTGACCTTGCATCACCCTATATTCTCCAAAAATGTTTGCCATACGTTTGCAGGGCCAAAGCCAAGCGTTTAAACTAGTAACATTAAATAAAAAAATAGTTTTTACTCCATGTCCATTGGCGGATGAGACGATGGATCTTGAGGCGATTGCTTCCTCTAGCACTGTAATATTGTGAAATCACAGAAAAGTGTTTGGAATTTTCCATTTCAAGAAAATTGCTTTACAGGGCAGATTGGGGTCGGTGCTTGCCGAACTAAACGTGGAGATTTGCATATACAAGAACATCTTTATACATTAACTTTTCTTGTCAATGTAAAGATTTTTTCCGGCACTGGTATTGGAGATGGTATTTTGAGAAAAGTGCGGCTTTTGAGCAATACTCCAGTGGGAAGAAATGGTCTCTTTTGCAGGGACGTAACGAGGAGGGGCACAAGCCCTCGGGCGCCAAATCACTATGGGAACGCCGAATGACTGTGAGTGGCGCCGAAAAGTCCCAACAATGTCACAAGTACTTTCCTCAATACAGTACATTTGCTTCCGAAAGACCTCAGGTTCGAACATTGGGGCGCCAAACTTGTTTCTTGCCTCGGGGCCATCTAACCTCATTACGCCCCTGCTATTCCACGCGTGCCACCAAATATTTTAAGCGTATTTACCGTATTAATTGCGTGAAATTGTGCCTCGAAAATGTGCAGATTTTTGTCGTGTGCCGCAGCGTTGAAGAAGTTGAGAACCTCCACTACTGCATATTACCCCTTACGAGCAAAGATGTCGATATGCTCGGGACACGGTATGTTTATTGGAATAATTTTTCTTCAGAAGACTGAAGCCTCGTCCACTGAAACGCTTCCTTTTCATAATGCACAGGTTATGTCATCGTTATTTGCTCCAGCAAAGTTCGTCAAGGATTCTGCACATATTTCAAGCTATTTCATCTGATTCACGCTTCCTCAAACAATTGCAGCTCAGCCACTTGCTGTCTCGTCAAGGTCAACTGCAACGTCAGTTTAAATTAAGAGTGTATTTCCCGGCACAAGCAATACTCTTGCTTGTGCCAACTCCAATCTATTGTTTTTTCAAAGCAGCTAAAAGTTTGTAACTAGCTTTCACGAAGGTACGGAAATAGACGTTTCTTATCAGTTTTTTACCGCCATAGGGCATAGTTTCCTTCACTTCACTAACCAAGTGAGAATATGCGAGCGTCCATCGCGCATTCATCTCAGAATACTGGAACGATAAATTGTTGTTAGTTAAAGAAATTATGTAGCTTCGTATCGCGTGAAAGCTGACCCAAAACTGTATGTTCGTTCACAGCCACTGGCAAAGTAGCAGCAACGTAGTTTGTAATCAACCTTTTTAGCCCTTTTGGCTATGCGCAGAAGTGATGCATCAACCTCGATTGTTTTCAGAAAATTATGTTTTCGCAGTCCTCCTTGCTCACAAAGTTTTGCTTTCTTTCATTATAAGACGAATATTTTATTCAAACGGAATGCCGCTTTCTACTGTAGAAATCTGTGCATCAGTATTACGTACTGCCGAGAAGTGATTTGAATCGTGATTTTTACAAAATAAATCCTAGATGCCCTTGTCTCTGTTTCACCTTAAAGAGCTTATAAGGATGAATTCAGCACACACAAGGCTTCAGTAGCGCATATGGAGAATAGGTGGTCGACATTTATTCCGACAAAAAAGCCTCGCATAAGTAAAATGTGGTGCGAAATCTTGAGGACTGAACAATGTGAAACTGAAAAATCGATGCAAATAAAGTCGACGAAGCAGAGGTGGAAGTGGACACTGAGGAAAATGGTTAAAAAGCAACACACATGTAATGAAAGCTTTCATGCGTTTAATAGAGAAGCGAGCAGTTTTTTTATGCTGTGCAAAAGGTTAAAAAGCAAGGGATGATCACAAAGTTGCATGCGGGCCTCCGTGCGCCAATAACGAGAGTTATGTCGAAAAACAGAATCACGTGATAAATGTACAGTACAGAAGCTGCGCAGATGCTTTTTGATTGAGAGACGCTGTGATGCTTTGATGCGCAATCGTTTTTTCCTCTACCTACAGTAAAAGAACATACATAGAATTTGCGTTCGCAGTTTGCTCAATTAAAGTAGCTCAATGCTTTAAGTGCAAGTCGGCGCGTGACGAGAAACAAAATTTATTGCAACACTAAAACACTTGCAAAAACGCAAGTACACTTTCAATGGAGACATATTTTCCGGTGAGCTGGACTGCAAATCGTATAAATAAAACTCTCTTCAGTGTAGTGGGTACGTCAAGTGAAAAAGTTGGTTACTTAATCTATCGTAGTTTGCATGCAAATTCTGACAAACGACTTAAGAAAAGCTTGCAGGTCTTGCCAGTGCGAGAGACGCATTAGCTCAGCCATCCTCGAGTAGGTGAGTACGCGGTTCGTTGCGGCTTCGTGTTCTTGTTAAGGCAAAGGACCGCTGCCAATACCGGTCGTGCAAGGTGCAGGTTTCTTCAAGTATGGTCAGCAGCAATAACAGTTCGCGGCAGTGTTTAGCAGTGACGCAAGTGTCAATGAGAAAACGAGGGCGACTGAGCTGATGACACAAATTCAAGCGCCGGGTTTTTTGACACCGCTGCAAAGAATCGCTTTGTGACTAATGCTGAACATGCATGACGCAATGCGAGAACGGTTCACTTGTTCGATCAAATGATTGGACTTACCAACCGCCACTTCCGGACAATTCAAATGCAAATGTCGAACTGCAGGGAAGAGAGAATTGTTTTGTTTCGAGGTGTGAAAAATTCCAAGCTGAGGCAATTAAGGAAATCACCTCAGGTTCAACAACACTTCATTCAATTGTTTGTGAGAAAATGGGCAGAAGAACTTGCTGACCATTCTTCTACAATCGAAACAGTTTATCCTATACTGTATTTTAACCTTGCTTCTGATCTTACTTTGCAATAAACACTGTATAATTCGTCGTAATCACGAAACTTCCGATTAGTGATTCGCTTCAGTCCTAATGCTACACGACACTGGCAGAAAACACTTGCAATAACGCAGAAAAGGGTTAGTAATGGGGGAAGACGGTTCCAACACAAGGACAAATGAGGCAAAAATGGTGTAACTTCATTTTTCTCTCGAGAAACTAAGAAAGAAACTTTTTTGTTAAAAATGTAATGGGAAAATGTCAAATTTCAAAATCCAGGGAGCCAAGGTACCCTCTTGCCCCTTCCGACGACCATGAATCAGGTTTGTAATTAAGCATTCTCTTTTAAGCATGAAGTGCTCTTCTTCCTTTTATGGTGCTACCCGCCAAAGATGGAAGGCCAGGAAAAACTAATTTTGGAGAAATCCGTCTCAGACGGATCGCAACCGTGTTGATGATTTAGAGCATTGGTGCTCAAACCATGGCCCGCAAGGCCTTTGGAGTGGTCCGCGAAGCAATTTTCATTGGAAAGAAAACTTAACACTTTAATCATTTAAGATAATTTTTTAAAGAATTTTTATTGAGATTATTAATTCTTGTGGCCTGCGAAGGTTTTCTGAAAGACAAATGTGGCCCACGAACCAAAAAGTTTGAGCACCACTGATTTAGGGGTACAAAATGTCGTGTTCGTCAAACTTGATTTGAGAAAAGCCGTCGCAGCTCCACAACTTTCAGTAGATCAAATCTCAAATGGACACGAAATACCGCGACAAATTTACTTTGTCTGGTGACGACAAGTTAACACTGGAATACAGTACTGACTGTCTGTATATTGACGGTCGTTTATTTCAGCACCCAAATCCTAGTGGTAACAAAACCAGACTTATTAGACCCCTAGGGCCAGTAACAATACGTTTTGGAAAGAATAACATTTTCCCCTGAACTGTATTTCGCCCAGCACACATTTTTTCCCAATATTTGGTTTCCTCACTAACAAACAACCCTTCCTTGTGCATTTAAAGTTGGATTGACTTATTCTATGTCAGTCCTCTGGCAAACGGAACTTTACGTTTGTCCAACACTTTTCCTCAATCGTAAAAACTGTACATCTACCGGACAGCGAGCACATTTCGGCCAACAAAGTAATAAATAACTACAGAAGAATTTTTGATTTGTCATACATTTTTGTTAATACATCAAGAACTTTTATGATGTTTTTCCCCAAAAAGGCTCGATCCTCAAACCTTCGGAAAAGACAAATGAGCCCTCTGCTCCCTGTTTGTTTTGGATGTAACTGTACCCTAAAAGTGTTTCCAACTTTTCACTGAATAAAACGAAATAGGACCACACAGATCTTGCCCCTTCACCAACCACGAAGTAATTTGTGGACGCCTAATGTGCGCTAAACGTCAGCAACCTTAGGCCAGCTTGACTCTTGGTAAGATGATGTTGTTGTTATATCAGCTTGTACTTGAATCGCCAGATTAAAAAATTTAAAAAGAAAATTTTTCCTCATCAAGTAAAAACGTAAATAAGTACGAAGACGACGAGCACGGCCAAAACGAAAGTGATCAGTTTAACTTCAAACATCATTTGCTTGGCGATCCAAGTATCCCGCATCATTCTGTCAGTAATATTGTGACGTTCTTGGCGTTGATTCTCAACAGGAAAAGGCACGTCTGGTACATCCTTCCCGAGGAACTTGCACAGAGGTTCCCAGCCCTTAACGACAACAACGTAAGGTGAATGCTGGTTGGCTGGACGCGTAACTAGAAACGAAACGCACGACGGCAGTATTGAACGACAGCTTAAACGTAAGTGGGGTAAAGGTTGTCTTATCCGCATGATTCATACAGCTTAATTTAACCGTTCTGTCCCAAACAACAAGCAGGCCATACTTAACTTTTTNTGTCTATATCAAGCATGGGCGTACGCAGAAAAATTTCAAGGGGGTTCATTCAGTGTCATGTGGTGGTCATTTGTATTTAGTGTGAGCTATTTGTGACGTCACAATTTGACGTCATATTCATGTTTCCAAACAACGTTTGGGCAAGTTTGTTGACATAATATGCATATTATTCCACACGCACTCCCCTATTTTATGTGTCATTGCACTGAATATAAACTATCAGCACTCCAGTTTAGGATATCGGAGGAAAATAAACTCAACGCTACGACACAGCAGTTCATAAGTGTAAAAATATTAGGCTGCGCATTAAAACAGAGAATTAAAACACACTCATCACTGCGTCCGAGCAATTTACAACTGCAAAATCAGGCTGCGCTGATGACTTGTCGAATACGAGCAGTCGAGCATAGAAAGTGTGAGGCTGGACTGGCTGGCGCACACCCTGGTTTGCAAAATCGAACCTTGCTAAACTACACAAGACAACTTTAGATTTTTTGTTATGTATAGACGTCCAGCAAACTTTAAGTTTTCCTTTTTTCCTGCTGTCACATTATCAAATGCCTGAATACTTCTCTGTTAAAAACTGCTGTTTTGAGCTCGTGCAACAGTTCTATCATGATACATAAATTGGTAAAGTAGCCAATGCGGTCAGCGCTTGCGCTGATCAGCCTTAGCAGACAAAATAAAGACAATTGTTTCGGATGAAGTGAACTGTCACGGAACACAATCTTAAACATGCGTAGTGGACGAAAGGTCTGCAACGGTGGTGAGATGATTTTTGGATGCACACCATGACCCAGATTCTCATCAAAACCTAATTATTACTTTTTGGCCCATTTACAATGTTCCTTGAAATTTGCATGCAAATTCATCCCGTGGTATTTGCATTAAGTCGACAAACAAGCAAAAGTATGCGAAAACAATCAAACTCCTTTGCGAAGGTAATGAAGTTTTTGTGAAACATCAAGCTCAAGGGGGGGTTAACCCCAAAAACCCACCCCCCTTGCGTACGCCCTTGATATCAAAGCACAAACAGCAAAGATAAGACCGATGCCCACCATTTTTATAAACCGAAGCGAATGATGAATGACTTTGCTAGTTTCTTTAAATCAGCAAAAATGAAGTCTCAGCATTTTACCAAGCCCAGTAGCATAACTTTAGGAAGTTACGAAATCAAAGAGCAAACTGTAGTTGAGGCGATTGCAAGACCCATTTTTGAGCCTATATGTCCACCAAGTTTGAAGACAGCCCGCTACTAATAATAAATTTGTGATTCCATAACAGATAATAACATGCAATACACCACCTCTTTCACGCTGAACTCTAGAAGCTGCTCGGGTGGAACAGTTGAACGTACGTAAGCATTATGACGCTTGAACCAGGTTTTGTATAGAATTTCGTGCGGGACCGCGGTACCCTGAAAGTGCAAGTTTGGTGAACTTGTGCAAATAAACGAACAACATTACATCACCTTCAATAAACAGAAGAGTTTTCTGCGTGCAGACTGCGCAGTGCAAGCGTAACCTGACCATGACATATAAGTTTCTAATTTTTCTCTGGTAAGAGAGATTTTATCAGAGAGAGGTTTTACTCGATGAAAAGGTACTTTTATTTCATTAAAAGAGTGGTTCTTAACCTTTTCTCCACCACGCCCCCCTTAAGTAATTTTCCTTTATTTCACGCCCCCTGACTTCAAATAAGTTGTAAAAATAATTTGTTTAATTTTGTTAATTTTAAGGTTTTGCAACACAGACATGAAATCCTTAGAGTACAAACACACACAGTCTGCACGATGCAGATTGATAAAAACAGACGCAACAGAACGATTAATAGCGAGTTTGGAGGTAGAACAACAGGGTTACAGACATTTTCTTAACACTATTGTTCGCTAACCGGGAAAACTTGGTACAACACTACATCCAGAGTAGGACACTGAGTCCAACCTTCGTCAAGGCCAGATAAAGTACGAATGTGATGTGGCATGCACACGCCTTCAAACAAACACTGTAACTTCCGAGCACTCAGTCGCAAAGTAAAATGCGGTTGTAATGTTCAAAGAATAAGGACGAATATTAACAATCTGACTGCATCAACGCTCGCAACCATACGTTCTTTCTACATCGTTCTAGAATGAGATGAATATCTTTTCACAATAAGGTCTCAAAGGTAGAAATGTTGCATTTAACCTGATGACTATTAACACTCGCTGGCCACGGCAGGTTGTATAAAGCCCTGCACCCAAAATTATTGGCCATTCATTGCTTCACAATTTTGGCCAATATTTGGTGCAACTATTTTGCAGCATTAGATGGAAAACGCTTTCTTTTGAGCGACATTGCGCAAGATTGACCGGTACTCACAGATATGATGTTCCCACTCTAGCCCGCATGCTTAAAGTGTTGCAGTTGCTTGTATCAAACTTATGCGAACTTTTGCAAATTCGTTGTTTGTTTTGTTCACTCTGCATAGCTTTGCAACTGCACACTACTTCGCAGAGTGAATGCAGATTACTCCAACTAATTGTATACAGGTTAAGCGCTACAACCGCATTTTCACATAAGATTCCAGAATCTCAAAACCGAAATCATTCATACGTGAAAAACATAGTACGGTTAATCGCATAAACTGGATATTGCAATAGATATGTTATGTTTATTTGTGGACTTAAACACTTACTCCACGCCGCTTCGTGCGTGTGAAAGACACGGTTCCGAAATTGAGCAGCTGAGTGTCGCCATTGAGATAGCCAGAAAGCAATGTTACTATCTATCTTTGGCCGAGAAGTCGACATCGTATGTTGGCCTACAGCTGCCAAACCGCATTTAACAACTCAGTCTCACGTTCAACAAGTGTGTGGCTCAAGTGCAGCGGTTGAATCGTGATGAATATACATCGTCGCACCACAGAAGAACACGGCGAAAGTACTGTAGAAAATCTGTATCATGCATGTGTACGGCCACATTGCAGAAAGCTCGTCGAATTACAAAAATCCATAGCGGTATCCCACGCTGCGTGGAGCTGTGCTAAGTGTATGCATTCATTTTATCTGGAATTAAGCATCCCTAGATGCGCCCTGAATGTTTGCAGGCAGGCTCGAACTCGGCCTGCAAAATTTCAAGAAACTTATCCCCGACTTCCATCTTTGCCGGAACTAAACCAAATGACGTGTAGCGGCGTAAAACTAGCACTGGCATAACGTTTGGAAGGGACACATTCCCGTTCAAAAACTTTCCATGTTGTGAGCATCTAAGGTAAGCACTTGCTCGCCCCTGGAAATTTCTTGACGCCCCCCTGCTGAAGAACCACTATTCTAATATTTCTTTAAAAAGTCTTAGTTTTCACAGGAATCACACATTAAATCTCTCTTCTTATTAGTAGTATTTTTTCAGTAAAACATTTGAATTTTGACACATTTAACGATGAACAGTTATCCTATCAGCGGAGAACAGGGAGGGCGAAAGTTTCATGGCTCTGCGAAACTCGTGCCCGTGAACAAGATATTTCTTTTGTCTATCACAGAAAAGTTTTTTACAATTTTGAGCTCTGTCTTTTGTGTATTTTTCAGCAAATATATTTATTTCTAAACAAAGGCCTTCAGTGTTTACGTTTCTTAGCAAAGCTTTTATGATAAACATGACTTAAGTTTAAGTTAAAGCTTGTCGACAGCACCAACATCTTTTGACCTTAGCCAATAGCGTCATGCACCCAGGTTTCAAATGTTATTCTGTTTACAAAACCTTTCTAACTGGAAATGTTTGCTGTTGCCCCAGAGAGCAGGTTCTATTAGAAAATACTTTGTTCTTTATTTTGTGAGAGTCTAGCACCAATTCCTAAAGTCGAGGAAAGTGTTGAAAATTATCCGTAATGGCAGTGGAATCATAAATCGCTTACATAACAAAACAACTTTTTCATCAGGCAGTGGCCGAGAGAGACCCTACATAGTGTTGCAGTCTTCCTTCATCAGAAAAAAGCAGCAATACCTTTTTGCTGGAAGTTTGTCGCCTTTCCAAATTATCGCCAAAAACAATACCACTGTGTTGCCCTTGTGGATTAGAATGGCGCGCTGACCTTGAGCTGGAGCAGAAAAGTGTGTGTGGACATCGACAAGAAATTGCATGAACTGCAGTGTGGTTGGAGCACATTTTTTTGGTCGAATTAAAAGGTGTTGCGTCAGCAGTCACCCACAGCGGGACCAGTGCTTTCAGCAAAAGTTTGCAGCCGTGGCTAAAAAGAGGCTTGCGGCTGCCGCTTTGCATTAGTTTTTACAGCTCGCGAAGTAAGCCAGACTCGCCTACAGTTCGTGCTGCAGATGCAATGAGGAAGTGATATACAAATCGAATTGCTTCCTCAATAAATTTGTAGTTTCCGGCAATTTGAACTTCCACTGAACCACTGAAGAGACAGAACAGGCCACTCTGGATATGGGATAAGCGTCGCTTAAAATAGTCAACCAACAAAACTTGAACTTACTTGTAGTCATGACAACTGCAGCGACCATTTGTACTAAGCAAGAAATTATTTGTTGTCAATAAAAATTGCTTGTTCTTCGGATAGATGCTAGTTTGTAGCTACAGCTCTTTAAAAGCAGCTAAACAATCGCAGCCTACTGTATAGTTAGTAGTATAAGTGTCTGGTTAGGCTAGTCAAGCGTGTTGTTCGACCAATGAAGCAGGAACGGTTGAAAGCATATTGCAATGTTTCATAATCCAATGGTAATTTCAGGGTAGATGATGAATGGATGCCGATTTTGCACATTTGACCTAAGGTAACGCCGCGCAATGAAAACGCTGGAAACACTGCTCGTTTCTGCGACAAGGTAGGGTCGGACGGAATTTTGTGCTGCAGCCTACTCGAGTGGTTCCGTTATAAACTTTAAACATAACCCCTAAAGCTAACCCCTAAACCTAAAGCCAAAACGTAGAGCAAAACGGAATATATGGAAAGTGTGGATACTTATGCAACAACTACAACCAAAACGAATGTCGTAAAGCTGAGAGCCGAACCGAAAAGCATTGGCATACGAGCCCTTGAATGTATCTGTTAGGCTACGAGGTCGCTGCCGTCTGAGTGATAAACTCAGCGTTTTATCCGAGCCGCGTCATGCCAGGCGGATCCGCAGTCACTACCTTGACGCAGAAACCAGCAGTGTTTCCAGCGTTTTGATTGCGCGAGATTACCTTAGTTCAAATGTGCAAAATCGGCATCCATTTCATCATCTACCTAATTTCAGTCTTGGTCTAGCCCCACTGACATGTTAAACAATACACAAGCACACAGTGCACCAAAATGAAACCTTGCGTATTCAGTAAAATGCACTAAACAAATAACATACAGCTGAAGGTTCGTTCAACACGCGTAGAAAAGTTGTTGTGTAACACCGCTGGCAGAGAACGAAGAGCCGGTCGGTCCCTTGGTTGCACGACTGGTTACGCTTGCCTTTCACGACAAGGAAAAATCGCCATATAGAGTTTGGTTGCAGAGTAGACAAACGTGCATACCATCGTTCTGGAAGACAATCGCGTGTACCACTTCAGTAGCCTTCTCAGAGACGGCGATAGGTAGTAAAAGATCCACAGGACAGCATATCGCTTCATCGCCTTACTGACCATGTGCTGGTAACTCTCGAACCATTCATCCGGATTTCGGGTCATCAGGATCACCTGCAGAAGACACGGTGCGGAATTGTTTAGAGCCGTCTCTGGCGTACCACATTCCTTGGAGAAAAAAAAGACTCGCTAAACCCAGCTTATACCTTTCCAACACTTCAAAGAATTCACGAACGTCACGAGTACCTGCTGGTTCGCATTAATCCTAGCAGAAGATGCGCACTGATTTCTGTCGCTGCAAAGCTACACAAGTTGCCGATCTGGCAAATGCTATGGCGCCGGCGTTCGTGACTTTCCCGCGCACTGTACCATAGTTTACAACCAATGACGCGACCAGTGCCTACAAGCGTAAAACAGCCTAGCAGCTTTCAACGCGCCGAACCTTTGATTTCGGCCAACGCTCCAAGAACTCGTCGAAAAAATAGGCATGCGGAAGATCAACCACCGCGTCCACATTCGAGTACACATCCAAAATGTTATTCAAGTTGTTTCTCTTTCCGTTCCACAAGTCCTCCCATTCGCAGAAGGCAAATTGGATCGCTTCCTCGATGTCGAAAACTAGAATGCATCATAGATAATATTATTATTATTCAAACTGCAACACATGCACACAAGAATTCTGCTAGTTCAACAATAGTTATATTGTTCTACTGCGTTTCCCTTAGCCTTCTTGAGTCGTTCAGTCTTCCCATCGGCGTCTTATCAACTGCGCGCTGGCAGCCATTGCACGATGAGCTCATAACTGCTGATCAGCATCTCAAAACCTTTTGTCGGGTTTTGTTCCTTATCGCTTTTAGTTTCATGCATACTCGAAACGTTACAGCGAGGAAGGCGTTTCCAAGCTTTGTGACATCTATTGCTGCCTTGATCGCGATTTGCACGCAATCGAAATACAGTTCGTCGGCCGAGAGCAGCCCTCAGCGAAATGCTCGGTCTTTATTTTTTTGAGCTTTGACGGCGCACACAAACTTCGCTTCTTCATTGTGAGTCACTGCCACAAAGTATGTAGCCCGACATCGTATTTAGCACACTTGAAACATAATGATTCAGCAAAACGAAGTGTTTAACTGCATTAGTTCCATGTTCTCAAAGCCTTGCCTAAATTCTCAAACATATTTCTTGCTACACCTGTCACATACGTTGCAGATATGTACTTGTTTGAGCTACTAACGTAAACCCCTTGTACACATTAACTAAGCAGACAACGAAATATTTCAGTGTTGTTATCTCTGGCCCAAAATGAAAAAAACACGTTAAACATTTGGGCAAAAACGTAGCCAACGCCCGTCGTATTCTTTTCAACCTACAGCATTTTCTTGATCCTAAACTATTGTATTATTCTGTTACCTTCATCCATTTACGATATGGTATACTTGCATGGGGAACATGCCAACAGAACAATTCATAACTAAGATGAACAATAGAGCACTAAGATGCTTTGCGGAATGTTAAAGAAATCAGTATATATCCACAAAATACTTTTATTACTACCCCAAATTCCTGAAATTTAAGATATATACAGCTACGGATTAGGATAATACATGCTTAACATATTCAAGAAACAACTTCAAATATATATTGCATAGGAATATATATTATTATCCCATGCACCACCAAATTAACACCCTCCCACTGCAGAAAAGCATCTCAAAAATGCTATCATGCAAAAAAATATACGAACAACGACATTTAACATGCAAAGGAGTCAAATTATGGAGTGTTATATCAGAAAAAACAGTCCTATGGTTTCCACCTTTTATGCTTTCATTACAAAATGTTTCTATTAGAACCCACACAATCTCATGATTAAAACAATGTTATATCATTGAATAATTTGTCCATAGCTTTTTGAAAAAGTGGTTACATTTTCATTTTATTCGTGATCTTGTATAACCAACTGTGAATGAAATGGTGCCAATTAGAAATGCAAACATAGCATTTTCCTGGTCTTTCGTGGCAAATCCTGAATTTATGTATATAATTACAGTGAGAGAAAGCATTACTATTGGATTGGCTACCTTGTAGATCTCGTGGTTCGTTTAGCCAGTACCAGCGTATTCGCTAATGATAGCGATTATCAAGTAAATTGCCGCGGTATTTATCTATACGTATAGACCAGCTCGACAATCACTGAAAGCGTTAAATCTATCAGCTTTATGCGCATCAAACAAGATACGAAGATTAAGTCGAGCCAACTCTTTAGACAAGTGAATCAATTAATGCTTTACAAATATATTGCTTTTGTAGACCAGAAAGTGAGCGAAATGAAAAGAACACCGCTGTCCACACTTGGATGTCTTACAACGCTGCAAATCCAAAGCGCATTGAGATAGTTGTTAACGGTCAGGTCCGCTCCGAAATAGCTCCCCGCTCTCGAAAGACAAATCAGAAAAGTAACCGATCGTAATCTTGGGTAAAAAATTTACAAAAAAATTTGCAAGAGATTAAAAAAATCCGCTTAAAGTCAGTATTTTTATCAAGGTTTGGTGGGCATTCTCCTTGCATTTTTGCACATGTTTGTCATCACTGTGATGCAATAGAAGGGAAAACCCAGCTTTCGATCCCTGCAGTAACTGTTGTGGCCTATTTCAAAAAGCTGTGCAGCTAAACTATGCACGTTGGAAAAATTGGTTCTCAATAAAAATATAGCTAATACGGTAATCTTTGCAAAAACATGCATTTTTAGCTTTATCCCTATTGTTTCGCTTTTCATGGGGCCAAACGTCAGAAAAATGGGGTTATTGTTTGTTTTGAGGCTCGATTATAAAGAACCTAAACGTTCATTTTTCAACAAAAGGTGTATATGCAAAGCTGTGTGCATGCATGTATTTTTGATAGAAAGTACATCAACATCCCCGTTGAAAAATATATCGTTTTTCTCTTTACACCGCCAACAGTTCTTGAGTTATGACTGAAAAGGTGATGGGAGTATAGTGGCTAACCAGGACTCAGGGGTGAAAACAACAAATTGCCCAAACAGGGCCGCAACCAGCTGATATTTCCGGGGAGTGAAAAATCATTTAACATATTTTTTTCATATGCCCTGTTTCCCCCTTGGTTGCCGGCCTGTCCCCATACATTCCGATGAGTGATTACTTTGACTTTTTTATTTGGACCATGTGCAAGCTTCACAATCCCAAAAAAACGATTTGAAATTGGATGCAAGTAAGCATGCTACCAGAAGTTGTAAAACAGACACGAAAAGAAAAACGCATTTTATCAAAAATTTTTAAATGCGAAGGTGTATCTGTTTTTTGATAGGAAGTGCGTCAACATCCCGTTCAAAAATGCGTTGGTTGCATCGAAAGCTGATTCTTAAGAATTACCCCTTGATTTGCCTTCTGAAGCGGGTCTTCCCACCACACTTCATCAAGCTCTCGTCGTGACAAAAGTAATGCTACCCAGCCATTGCAGGGGCAGACAGTGGTTTGTCGCAATTGCTCAGCAGCAAGTTAAAGGCGCGTAAACTCCACTGGCCAATGTCAATCTGACAAGCGCCAATGTCAAAATCGTCCAACACAGAGAGACTATACACGTTTGTTTAAACGAGAAGGCAACTCTCTTGACGCAGTCGTCGGATATTTGGGCCAAGGGCCTCTTCGACAAAACCAACAAAGCCGCTGTAGCTCAAGAGTACTTTCAGTTCCATAAAGCGTAACGAGAAAAATATCTGTCTATGGCAACTGATCAAAACATTATTTGCCGAAGTCCGAGAAGTTTCTGGCTCACTTAAAACGGTTCTGATTCATTTTGCAGTTGAGGCATGAGTCAGGTAATTCGTTGCCCTTTTGAAAATACGATATAGGGCACATCAGTTCATTCATTTCGTCTGCCTTATTACAGCCAGTGGCAATTAAAATCATGACGAGATCATGATCTCATGAGCAGCTCATCGCAATTAAAAGTTCTGATGCAAACGCAGCAAGAAAGTTTGCACATCAAAAACATATTCGCAGCAGCAGTAACTGATACCTCTTCTCGTTTATAAGACAGGCCTTGCAGTTTTGCATCTTAATAAAGATCCACGCAGCTGGTTCACAATTAGTGAGACGCACTTGCTGGAAATAAAAACGTCCAATGCAGCATGCTTCAAACTTTTGTTTTTCTATTCAGTGTTTATCTATAGTCGGAAACGTGGGGCGGCGAGACCTACAAAATGTGCAATGCACATAGCAATGCATACGTTTTCCGGTGTCACTAAACTATGCCATGCGGATGTGTCCGCCAGTGCCGTGGTCGAAGCCGAGACTTAGTACAAAGCATGAGATCGATGCTTTGTGAGAAGTCCGAGACACGAACGTTCGATACCGAGACTAGAAAATTTTCGGCTTCTCGCAAATTTTGTCTGAGGTTCATAAAAAAAGTCGTCGGTACATCCTAGTTGCCGTTTCTGTGAATTTTCATTAATTTTTTTGAAACTGTTTTTACTTTACTTTCACTAAGGTTCAGGCTATGAAAACATGAAAACATGTCAATGGGACGCCAAACGTCCCGAGACCAGAGCTCAGGGAGATCTGCGCCACGTCTCGAGGCTTCGTCACTGGCGACCACAGAAGCAAGTCTGTAAAAGTTCGTGATGCGTGAGAGTCCAATTATGTTATGAAACATCACTACTGTAAGCGCAACGTCGTGTCTTCAGGCAAAATGGCGTCCTGTGCATTGGACATTCGCTTTACAGTGCTCACTGAATTGTGTTTTAACCCTTGCTCAGCGCATTGGTCTGATATCGTGCAATGCACGCGCTTTTATGTCAACATAGCTGTTCTTTGACAGCAACAACTTGCTCAATACTCAAATCTACACCAGATCTTTTCAGGTATAAGCCTACTTGGTTTGGTACAGTGCTGTTTACCAAGTTTGACGGAAATGAGAGTACTAATTTAGTGGCATTGATCGACGGCTGCCCATTCTATTTGAAGACATTCTTTACCATTTACGTCATTTTGGGTCGCAACACGCATTTACGCTGCATTTCAGATGAGCAAGCTGTGACCATCGGACCATATGTTGCCGACCAAACCAGACAAGATTAACTGCAAAAACTCCCCAAAATTAGCTCTCGTGCACCGAAAATGGTCTGCAAAACACGAAAAACTCTTTCAAGTTTCCTTATGATAGCGCAGAGAAGAATTCGTTGGTGGACATGTTCTATTAGTCGTAAGTTCTCTAACGAATGAGTGCAAAAGGAATGCAACTAGGACACAGTAAAGGAGTCAGAGCGTGCTGGCGTGTCGTAAAAGTGGCATACAAACACAGCGAGGTTGCTCTGATTGAATAAGGCAGCCATACCCGATTAGCTTGTTGAAGGACCATAGGAAATAACAACTTCTGTTACGGCCTGGTGTTCAACATGGCAACGTTACAACGTTGGGTCGATTGTTTGGGCCCGGAGAGAGACCGGAACAGCGGTAGGGCAGGGGGTGCAGTAGAAGAGCTAGGGCATTGGAAACTTATAAAAAACAAAAAATTGTTACCAATTATGCTTGTTTTTGTGCAGCATCAATGTTGATCTCAAAAATAATGCCAGAAATTATGGAAAACCATTCTGAATTTTATGGGTGCGCGAATAGCTGCAGTAAATTTGTTTCAAGTCGATCTTGATAAACCATAACATTACCTGTGATTCTATTATGAAAAGGCACCTCCGCCTCTGTTGTCCTCTTTTAAAACGGCAGAGGGCAATACTCCCGTCATTTCACCGCTCTCCGGCGTCCCTGAAATTAGCTATGATGCTATTCTGGAAGGGCACCTGTGCCCCCGTTGCTCCCCTTATCAAAGGGCAGGTGGCGCAGTGTCCCCGTCATGCACCCCTGTTCCGACATCCCTGTTTGGGTCCCCAAAACAAATGTTATTTCAGAAACATAGTAGGCCTTCGGCATTGTATCATGGGTACATGTTTTTGACAACGCCTAACATCGGGAGCCCACGCACCACACCTTACTACACTTTAGACCTGAGGTGCCCTTGAAATTAAAGCTCAAACACACACTAATGTGATTGATGCGAGATGTCCAACCTTTGAAAAGTTTTGTATGGACATTATTATCTCATGCTGAAAGAGGCCATCCGACGTTCACTGAAACCCGGCTTGTGGCTAAGGCGCACAAAAATGATGAACCGACACGGTCGCATGAACGGGGAAGCACCGCAGAAATTCACAACATTCATTCAAATGCCATCAACACTAATAGCCCAACAGAAGTTGCCTTGATACTGCGGCGCAATTGCAATCTGTCACTTGCACATGGTTTCGACAACTGGTCTGATAAAGAAACACTCAAAGCTTCTTAGACATTTCCTTTTTATGTATGAAAGGTGGTACCAACGCCCCGGGTTAAAAAATAGTCGGATGCGAATCGGGCTTGGTCTCAGACAGGTAGCCCGGCTGCCACTGCTTTCAACCCTACTGGTTTAGGCAAATGTGTGGGTAACTACCAGAGGCCTAAATTTAGCAAACTGTACGACAGACGCCAGCGCGCTGGTAGCTGGTTTCAAAACCACTTACTGTTGTAAAACGTTTGCCATAAACTGTTGGATTCGCTTTCTGTTCGTACTTTGATTTTTCACTACAACCTTTCTTTCTGTTCTAATACAACCAAGTGCGCAAGACCGACTTGTGCAAATAACATTTCTCCTTGATTAAATGAAAAGGATTACGCTCAACAGCCAAGCATTATTAGCAGTCCAAACATTGACATATACCACGAGTGGGCAAACTATGGCTTGTGTGATCTGCACGCGGGACTTTTCTGAAATCTTGTAACTTTCGTAAAGTTTTAATGTGTTTTATTCGTTTATTTTATTTCTGTTGTCATTTTCGCAGATCTTAATGGATTTTCAATATTATTCTTTAAAGTGTCGCATGCGATTGATGCATTTGATGAACTTCGTCCCCCGCTTACACATACATATTTTTACACGTTACTAAATGCGGCAAGACCTGTTTAATGCACGTTTTGAATAAATCGGCAGTTCCTATATTGGATTTCGGCCTGCCCTTGCTGTAGAGAGGTTTTGGAAAACATCATTTGACTAACTTGACGTGGGTAGCAAACGTTTATTAGCCAAGATGGTCGACGTGAAAAACCCTCTTGTCGTACTTGCTCGGAATCTGATCAAATCAATATCTGGTGTTCGTCGTGGATTGGAAGCGATGGTTTTAAGAACTTATGGTATGGTTACAGTCAGCACAGACAGCCGATACACGCGTTGACACGAACCACCAATCGTACTCGTAAACAATCATTCCCTGTCAAAAGTTTCAAAGCAGAGGAATATTTCACGGCGTAACAAGTTATACAAACACCTTGAAAATGGCAGGAAGCTTTGCAAACATGTGAATGCCACTTGAAGTACGATTTTGTCCAAGTAGGTACTCAAGATATACGGAGATCGAAAAAATGAAACTTAGCAACCAAAAGAACTGTTCTGTCGTGTTGTAGTGGGACACATTTTCCCACAAAATCAGCATTTCCTAGTTTGTATTTTGATAATTCACAGCAAAAGGCAATGAGAGTTGATCCATATTTAGCGCTGTCAGCCTTAAACACTTTATCGTTGCTTTATACTTGGAAGTAGTTAACAACCAGGACCTACTTCATTAATGCAGCAAATGCTTGTCACTTCAGAAAGCGGAGCAAGAAAAAAATGCGAAGAACGAGTGATCTGAGCTTAAGCAGAAACAACCAAACAGGGCATATTGCGCAGAAGACTAGTGAACCTAAAACGCAGGTAAAATCCGGTCAATCTACGGACAAGCAACCCATTTAACCTTTTGATCACGAAACGGAAGCGAGGCTCAAAATGTCATTTGAATCCACTTTAGCAACATCGCTCACGCCTCGCTAATGAACCCGTTTGCACCTTTTCAAAAAACGCTGCAAGTAAATGAATACGGACCTGTAGCGGCGTAAGACAATCTCAAAGGTCGTACTTGTACGCATGACGTAAGCGAGCCGCAAAAAATCGCTACGGTTTTAAATGAGGCAACGTTTTCACTCAAGTATTCCTGGCGATGAATCACCACAAGGTTAAGGCAAAAATCGATTATTCAAACAAGTGAGATTTAGCCTTTCTTTCCGCTCAACTAGAACTCGTCTGTTGATAGCTTGTCAGATAAGCTGCAGCCTACTTAAACAGCGGTTTTCGTACAGAAGAACGCCAAGTTTCCTATTTTTCAACGTCCAACCGCATGGCGGATATCACGAACTGTATTTCCACTTCGAATAGCCACACAGAAGCCTTCAACGAAAGATCACGATGACTAACTGTCATCTTTTAGGTACTTCGTGCGTCACGTTGACAGAACGTTCGGGAACTGTCCACAACCAAGGGATAGTTAAAACTGTGCAGGCATCAACTGTGTGCATCGTTTGATTACGGTGGGCAAAACCCCTATAAAGACAAGTTAGAAAACCGCTCATGCATGAACACCATTAAGGTCAAGAGCACGAAAGCAAACGGACTTTTCCGCTGAACATAAGTTTAAACGTATGCGCTGAAAACGGTTTTTATTTGATGCACGATGGGCTGTTTTCTAAGAGCTTAAAAATATCTACTATATAGAATGGAAAGAAAAATTCACAAACGTATCGCTTTCTGATTTTTTATCAGAAAGTTCAAATTTGTCCCAGTTTAAGTAACAATGAGATTGAGATTATGAAAATGAGACAATGAGACTACAACCGTGAGATTATCGCAATGACATCAATGAAAATACTTTTCCACAACAAACTTGTGCATCAAGCTTAGGCTGAGGGTTTACGATAAGCCGATTACTTGAACAAAATATATTATTTTTTGGCCGTAAATGGTTGTCATTGCACATCACACATATTTTTTTCTGATTTTACCTTGCCTTAATTGCTGCCCGTCATTTGAAACCACAAGGATGCACATTCACGGGAAAGAAGTAACGTTACAGTTGCTTCACAAAAATCAATATGCCAGTAATTGCTTCACGGAATATTATTAAGTAAATAAAAGAGTTGTTCGTGTATTTCTCCGTTTTAGTATTTATTTTAATTGTGCTAATTTACTTTTCTGACACTCTTTGAGTGTTGCGAAAGGATCGTAAATTTTTGCGATACACTGAACAGGTCAGCCATGATGATTTTGACAGTATTAGTATAGTTTTGCAAACATGCAAAATAATACTGAAATGTTGTATGGCGGCAGCAGTCGCTATCAATATTAATTAATTCTTGGTCATGTTCGTGCACGATGCTTGCGGCGCTCTGGTGTATGTGCTGCGCAAGTGGTATGTTTACTATTAATATTGCATGGCGACTGCCTGGCATTCTGCTCTAGTGAACTGTTTGAACGCGCTTTTCAACACTCGGAGCGTGGATGGTTCCGTCTGCAAGCAAAAGCAAATTAGAGGGAAAATTTAACATTCGGCGAACAGAAGCAAATCTTCATGCATTCTGCTATAAAAATAACGACACAATTCATGTGGAAAAAAGAGGCCTGTTTCACGACAAAGCGTCCAGAAGCAAAGAAAAAAATCACCAACAACGCCCAAAAGCACCTTCAGGTCTAACATCACCTTCAATTAAATTTATTTTACGCATATGACGCAGTAACCACGTGTACCCGATCCAAGTTTTCGACATGTCGTTTGGAACACAGTCCCGTGTACTCAAAAAAAACCCTCTATTTTTATATTGCACACACAAAGTAAATAAGTGATGGGAGGTCATTCCGGTATCAGTGCATTGTGTGCATTCAAAAGAGTTAGAAATTTTGTCCAGAAAGTCGGTCCGCTCCAATAATGCCAACGAATGTACGCGCTTGACGTCGGGCAGTGCATATCTACATTTAGTGACGTCATGGGGCGATTTCGATTCATAACGTCAGGGACCACTTACCACGTAATGATCCTGAATAACCACGACCACCGTTCTGAACGCCAATCTTCTGATAGATTGTTATTGTTCAGGAAGTTCAGTTTCACTAAAACCGTTGCAGAAATAGAGCAATTATTTATCAGATTTGCAAATATCTGGAAATGCTTAAAATCTTTTGTCCTACCTCTCGACAGCCTGTCTATAAAACACCATGCTTATCTGGTAAAATTATCCCGATCAGGATCCGGATCAGATTTCATAATTGTGCTTTATTCTAGGTGCTGGTAATCAAATCAGAAATGACTAAAATTTAAAGTACAGTATTCATGTTTGCGCAATATTTTTACCCAATATAATTTATGAGTTGAGCTCTCTAACTTCAGTCTGCACTGTCACAGAGACTGCAATGTAAAGAAATGCGGACTTTTCTTGAGGTTTTCATCTGTGGAAACAAATTTTATGTTTTCAGCAGGGTAACCAGTTTTATTTTCGCCTAAGCTTTGCAGGTTGAATTGCGCTTTACTTTGCCATTCATCACTGCTTATTATGAGTTGCAAAAGAGACGAAATCAGATGTTTCCAGCTATTTTGAAAAACCAAAAGTGAACTTCTTGCTAGAAGCCATACTATGTCTTCTAACATACGGCTTTTACACACATCTTGTCGTTTGTGTTAATGCAAATGTGTGCACGTTGAGGTGATAGACTATGTGTTTTGCGCTCTTTGCGTGGTTTGGCTAGGCAGAGCTGTTAGCTGGCATGGCTAAGACTGCAACAGGCAAAGCATGCAACGAGTGCAAAACACTTCGTCGATTGGGCCGGACTGTGCCAAAATGTTCGCACACAAATGTTTCCCAACAGCCGTTTGCCAAACGGACGTTTTCTTGATTCCGGTCGTAAGAAATAACAAAAGGTCACCAGGCAATTACAGCAAAACCAGTGAATTACAATTAACTTGAGTAACGTTTCTGCTAGTAATTACTGTATCCTCTGAATCGTCTAAACCTGTGATTGCAGTTTTTCGCTGATTTTCTCAAGGTAGGAGCTTTAAGTAAAAAACTACCAGATTAACCAAGTCAAATAAGTGTGTTATATTCTTTTAGTTTTGCGTACTAGATATGTACAATTCATTTCCCAGTAAACTTGAGGCACACCAAAACCATGGGCGTCGGGAAGACAGTGGAGGGACTTGAAACCCCCTGGATTTTGACATTTGTCGTATTCCTGTAACATTTTTAGCAAAAAAGGTTGTTTCCTTAGTTCCCTAGAGGGAAAAGTAAAACATCACAACTTTCCCTCTTGAAAAATATTTACGGCTACCTCTGGAAATATCCGCTATTGTCCCCCCTGAAAAAAATCCTCCCGACGCCCATGACCAAGGCAATTGAAAATATTAATGTGTGTAAAAGAACAGAAGCCGGAGCCATGTTATGAAAAAAGAGAGCTCCTGAGCCGGAACTGCACTTATGAAACCCAAGAGCTCCGGAGCTGGGGTCACGTTCATGAAAAGAAAAGCTCCGAAGTGGGAGCAGTGCCATTTTCACAACGGCTGATGGTGAGTGATTACTGACTAGACTCGGGAAGAGCCAGTGACAGCACGCAGCAGTGAATGTGAATTTAACATTACAATGTTCTGCATAGACGCAGACTGTAGAAAGCAGATCTGAGTGAACGTTTCCTGATTAAGGTTGGCCTACTAGGCGTGGAGTCAGACTTAATCATCGAATAAATTTGAAATTCTTTGCAGAATAAATTTAGCTGTAGATTATTAGGCTGGAGGTTTTTGATAAGTCATAATGATAAATGATTCGGAATCGAGGACATAAAGTCTGCTTTAAAAGAGGGCTAATGTACATCCAAGGCATTGGAAAACACGAAAACAAGAAGAGCTATATTAAATATGTACTTTGTATGTAGTTTGATAAGATTTTATACTTATTCCAATTATTCGCGAAATTTGTAATCTGGGTCGGATCCAGCCAGTAAGTATAAGGGGGGCGATTTCAGTAGTTACTTACAGCGAAAAACATGAGGATTACTTTAGTCGAATTGAAGGGAAAGGTAAAAAGTCAATGATAAACTTTTAAACAAATCAATAAACCTAAATTTCTATATATAAATATATGTGTTTGCAGAGCTCCAGGGCAAAATACCCTTTTTTCGACCTTTGGTTTTTGCTGACACTAATAAAGTACTGTACTGTTAAGAGATTTTTCACTTATTTCCTGAAATTGTGCATATGGACATGTTCGTTCTGCAGACAAGCCAAGAAACTAACATGGCAAGAAAAAGCTGTTTTTGAATAAACGGAACCAGCTTTCTACACTAGAGACCCGAATGATCGGTCTTCATGTAGTGCACAATAAATAACCGCGCCAGCATGCAGCACTGCCATCAGTGAGAGGTGAAAGCCCCAGTGAACGAAACTACCATCGGCATGTAGTCGCAGTCTGTCTAATGAAGTGGCGAAACGAGTAAATCTTGTCTTGAAGTTGATTTTTTACCCGTGATCGTCTCATTTTTTGCCTAGTTCTCCTGAAAATAAGCAGCACCTGTCACAATTAATGACGCAATTAATGACGTAAGCACGCGCGATCACGCGGCGGTATCAAAACATGGATGCATCAGTGCAAATACTTTTGCATAAGCGTAAGTCCTTAAAGTTTTTGGAAATCAAGTTTCATAGCAATGACTTGTAAAACACGCTTTGCGGTCTTGTACGGCTGTCTGCGTAAAAGACCGGTTTAGCCGCAGTTTTTTATTTTCAACACAATGCTTTACAAAAAGTTGGTGAAGTATAGGTAGGTTTGACATTTTCGAAGCGTTGTTCATGGAAACGTACTACCGGACTGAGCTGTTCGCCAACACGCAGAAACAAAGCGGCGACTTGAAAGGCCATTGAGCGAAAACCAAAATTTCGTGCATCAAGATAAAGTGCAATCGGAAGTCCCGATGCGAGGAATTTATAGCGTGCTGGTCGACATCTTGTTCACGTCCACCAAATTACCGCGGGGAATTCTATGCCGGGATCCTTCCACGGATAAACCTTAAATGGAATTTTCGGCAAATGCATTTTTGTTGCCGAAACGTGTGGAGGCACAATTCGGCGTTTAAGTCTTGAAGGTTTTTCCAGACATGAACTTGTATGACCTCATACAAGCAGTTGAGCACAATGAAGCAACACAGTCATTGCAACTGTGTTGAAACACCCAAAAATCGTTTTTTTTTATTTTTCAGCTAAAGTTCTTTGAAATGACAAGAAAACACAAAACGCAAACGTTTCGTCATTTTGCAAGATGATATGCGTCCGCCAGTTAATCGAGTAAAACAATTACAAACCATTAATTTTGAAATATTTCATGTTAAGGAATTGGCTGCAGTCGGGCGCTCATCATCCCTTGTTAGTCAGATGTGAGATTGCCCCGGGCTATACGTCGGAACCTTTGACGCGTTTGCGTAGTAATAGTCAAGATTAATTTATGCTTCATACAGTAGAAACTGAGAACTCTAACAACAGGCCGGACGTCAAGCCTGCTACAAAGCACGGGAGTAACTTTAACAGAAGCTCATAGAAACGATTTCATCACCATTATCTGAAGACTCGTTGTTTGTTTTACCAATTTCATCTATGCTGTGTAGCCTCAAAATAATGAGAATAGGCCTAATGTACGGCTGTGGAATGCGCCTGGAGGCGCATTTAAGGCAAGGTGATAAAAATAGTCCGGGATCTAATCCTATTGCTATCAAACCCAGGAATCATACCAGGATGGATTTAAACTTGATTATTTCTCTGAAAGACAGAGCAATGTGCAGTTAGATAGACCTCAGAAATTCGCGCTCCGAATGATCGCTAAACCGGTTGTTCTAACACAGATCTCCGTTCTGCATCGACGCCTTCGTAGCAGAAAATACAACGTGACTTCTTGCAGTTGGTTGCACATCCCTGTTGGTGGCCGGCTGGCAAAACAGTATCAATTCAAACGAAGGCTAATTTTGCTTGACTGGGGTGCTGGACATTGCTCGCTCTTCGCGCCAAGTAAAATGGGGCGTTCTGCAAATGGTCCGCTGGCAGACGCGAACGCGAGTTCGCGTTGAAAAATATTGCACGGCTCTGCGTGACAATAGGAGTCGCCGTGGCGTTGCCGGCGCGATGCAGTTGACACTCGACGGCCTCTGCGTTTCGTCACAGCGACGCAGCCATGTCGCGCCTGCACCTCGTCAGGAAAACTAAAAAATTGAGCCTGTCGCGTTTCAAGCTGGCGCGTGAGGTGACGCAAAGCGAGTTGCGACAAAAACAATCACTTCCGCTAAACTGGCATCGGTAATGCGCGTACGCGCTGCTGCGCTAAATGCATCAGGCAGCGGCAGGTTTAAAATTACTATTGCTGAACGACGGTAGAAATTGAAATGCACTCGCGATTCAAAAGGAATCGGTTGCGAGACTCATTTGCTGCCTGGCGCTGGGCCCTGCTGCAATAACAGCACCCTTGACATTTTTCACTTCACCAGCAATATCTTTTCCTTTCAGGAATTTTTTCTCGGTTTCCTTTCTTGATTGTGGTTGGACGGGGAAAAACCTTGCAGTTATTTTAATCTTTCTTTGAAAATCTGATACGCCCGTCTACCAACGTTTTCTAGTTTAGAAAAACAAACAAAGAAACAAACAAAAAAATCAAAACAGCAGCGCTTTGCGAATATGCGCTTAACATTTGCTACAAAAGAAATTTACTTGACAAAGTTTACACGCTGCATTGTGGCTTGTGATTTCATGCTTTCTTGAGTGAGCTTTTCTTTACAGTCGATTTAATCAAGCTTTTCATTTTCTGTTTTTCGAAGTGAATGGTGCACAGATTACTTGCTCCGCAGATGTTTGTTCAACTTCAGCAAAAATAAAAGTATTTCCGATAGCACAGGGGTCAGGAACCTATGGTTCGCGAGCCAGACGTGGCTCTTTTGATGACGGCATCTGGTTCGCTTGATAATTTCTCAACACTATTGTTACGTATTGTTACGTGTGAAACTTTTTCTGTAATTTCCCTGCAAAGTCATCAGAAACACCATGCAGCACCAGAAGTCGCATTAACAGTAAGAAACGTGTTATTAAAGAGAAAATCCAGATATTTACCATTGTTTAAAGTTGTTGATTTTGCTTATAAATGCACACGCTAGTTAAGTAAGTTAGTTGCATTATGTGTTGAAAAATATTACATGGTTCTCACGGAAATACGATTAAAAATATGTAGGTTTCATGGCACCCTTAGCCAAAAAGGTTCCCGACTCCTGAGTAGCAGAATAGTGATATGCAAAATTATTTATGCTCCTGCGTTTGGTACATTTGCAGAACGTGCTGCGCAAACAAACCACAGGGGATGGTCTACCAACCAACGGGATAGGCATGAAAAGATTTATGCTTGTGGATGCAAACGATATACGCTGCATGATGAAACTAGCTCAGGTACTTTGCCGCATTACGCCGCGGTATGCGTTTCGGAAGCAAAGTTAGATCTTTGATTGGTCGGAACCCCAATAGAACCATTTCATTGCGCGTTTTGATGGGTCACGTTAGACAAGGCAAGCCTGCAGAAGATCGCTACGCGTAATGCACAATCTCTCTTGAGACACGGCTGCACTGCACAAGGTGTTATTTTAATGCCTAAGCGCAATCAGAAACAAAAAAAAAGATATTTAACAACAACCATTAGCAAACTAAATACTGCTGGTGCTAAAGGGACAAATGTCAAGCTAAATATTTAATGAGCATGCTTCTTCATACACTGCTCGCGTTAAGCGTTTTAATATATGTATATACAAGGTAAAAGGCATTAACAGCCAGATATTCCCAAAGGAATCGATCCAACGCCTTAATGCAACTCCAGTTCCTGTACATGGGTGGTACAGTAGAAAACATTGCTTTTGATTGGATTGCATGTGCATGTGTATTTTCTTTGCTTGCATTTCAAAACAAAATTGTTAACTTAAATTAAAGTTAACTGCAATAGGACGAAAAGGCTCTCGGAAATATGAAGTACACACTGTTAATCACGGCTTCTGTTTTTTCAAACCGCTATGAACTCTCGGTGTGACTGGCCGTTGGATGGTGGAACGAACTCATTCGACATTCCAGCAGAATTTAGCACGGCAGCAGTTAATTAAAAACCTGAGCTTCATTTTGATGTTTTGCATTTTCGTCAGCATGCAATTAATTTCTGCTCTTTGATACTCTTGTTGCATTTGTGTTATTTCGTGATTTGAGTCACAAGAATGCATGAATAAACCATTACCGCGCCCGGTGCAAAACTTACACGTTCAGCCTTAGCTTACAGACCACATTCGCCAAAAGCAACAACGTTCTCTCAAAATATATCAACAGACATGTTGCCAAAAGTGCAAAGTATATACAATACTACCTTGGACCTAAAAAACAAAGTGCAAATGATAAACATTATCTTTAATTTCAGGCGTTGCGTAACGAAATGAAAACTAGACTGGACGGATACCATTTTTTCTTTTCCAAATAATCATAATGCGTTTTTGCACCAGCAGCTTCGTCTTAAGCAAAGCTTACGATTGGTTAGATTCTTCTTCTGAATTTTGGTTTGATTGTGGCATGAACTGCAAGCTTCACTATGAATCCTATTAAAGTTGGAAGGCTGGTCTCACGCCAGAACGCTAACACTGCCATTTATATTCGTACTTCATGCTAATCTTGAAAAACACCTATACCAAAATCGTGGCAGTAAATTGATGATAAAATATTTTAGATGCTTGCAACCTGTTTTAGATGCAAGTAGATGAGCTGGCCAGCAGTGCTCAAAAATCCACAAACCTCTGCCCAAAAACTGTGCTGGATGTGATGAGCTTTGAAAATCAGTTTCTCAAAAAGCAAGGAATGAACTTTGAATAGTTCCCGGTCTCAATCGTGAGATGAAGAAAATAACAAGTAATAGCCAAGTTCAGATAAAGCTCTTTAATCAACTCCGGAATTTCTGAAAGATATCAGACGTTTATCAGTGTCGTACCAGTGATAGCGTTTTACACCTATAGGTCCGAGTAATAAGCACCTCTGCACCACGGATCGTTGTTTGCTAAATAAGACATTACAAGTTTAAGTTTCTCCTGCTTAGCGCGATAGGGTCTAGACGATTTCGAGCAGCTTCATCTGAACGAAATGACATGCTTTCGCAATAAGTCATTCCGCCATTTATCTTCGCTTACCCAACTACGAATCGACAGTGCCTGATGCGTTTGCCAAACAGAAAAGTCACTCACGGTCAAAAATAGGAAACTATTAAGCTTCCCTGGTTCTGAAAACTGCATACCATCTAGAAGTAAACTTTACTTGTTGACAGATCCGCTGCTTATGACAGACTTTGCAGAGTTTTATGTATCCTTTTCATGGCAGGGAAGCCATAGGATTTTTACAGGGAAACCGTAAAAGCGTTAGCCTACTGCTTCCGATTAGTTAGACAACAGCCTGAGGGTAATACCTTGTCAAGCTCTTGGAGTTCTCTTGTTTGAGACGAAAGTTTTAGTTAACTCAACTCTAAGCAAGTTTTGGTCAATTTCACATCAACCCTCTTTGACAGTGACAGTAAGAAAGTTTGCCACTACCTCTTTCATTTGAACAGTGGGCAACACTGCTACATTGACTTTTACTAACATTCAACACATAGGCGAAGCCAGAGGGGTGGGCCAACCGTTCCATGCATGCCACCCCCGAATTTCTAGCATATCTTGTCGTTTTGTGCTTCGAGAGGCGGTGTACCAAACCAAATACTGTTGCTCGCTTAAAAGTCAAAAAATTTAGCCTCTCCCAAAATTTTTTAGTGGCAACGCCACTGATTTAACACGGGCGCCTTGACATACGGCGTGAGCAACTGCGCACCTGGTTTGACTGAGTTAAAATAGAAATATAACCTCAGGAACACGGCACAAAATAACGGCAAAGGTTCTGCTAACAACTTTGGCGGAAAACAAGTCTACTTTTCCAGGAAAACAAGGTTTCGATGCTATTTTTTCCAATTCGTTCTTCTACGCTCAACATTTTCCTGCAACAGGTAAAGAATAGCGTACATTCCGATCGTCACGGTTATGTAGGCAGGTTGGCAGCATTATTTGCTTCGTTCGAACCGAACCAAAATAGACCAGCGCATGAAACGCTCTTGATCAAGGACCGTTCAGGCATGAGCAACTTCCACACGCAGCCGCGCGTGGGTCACATGGATGTTTTGTGAGACGAACGGCATTTTCAGGAAGGAGAGAGACGAACGCACGGCAAGCTCGTCAGCATGTAAATCTGCATGCTTATCGTGTCGGGCAACATGCTGAAAGATCTTNAAAGGAAGGATGCACGCCAAAGTTTTCGCGCAGGTTTCATTAATTAGTTGCGCGTGCGTGCGAATATTCATAACTTGCTGACAACAAATCAGAAGATTCTAAAAAACATTTTTGCGCCCTAGGAAGCTCAATTCAATTTCAAGACGATGAGTCAAGCGCCTTTTCGGAATTTAAACGAGCGAGCTCAATGCTCCCACGCAACACACGACGCACAGAATTTCCAACGCTCACCTGTTTCGTAACCGAGTATTCGCAATGCTCTGGCCATTGACTTGGTGCCGGTCTTGGCTGCTCCAGCGCAGATCACTTTCATACTTTGCCAAATTTGCAACCTCACACAGTTAAGTTTTGTCTTGTGTGCCTTGAGTGCTTGTCTGCGGTGTGCCCGTCTACTGCCTTCCAATTTATATTTGAATGCGAGGAGCAACTTCGACCTGTACTTTTCGAGCACCTTCCTTCTGGTTTCTGGGAAAGCGGCAGCGCCGTGTGCCTCGAAAAAGGCAGAGCCAAATCTCGCCTTGCCCGGTATGCGCGCAGCGAGCCGACGACCTCCCGACCTTATGGCGTGCGACGCGCCTTACTACGAACGCAGCGTGTCGCGCTGTTCATCAGAACGCCGCTCTATGTTTAATTTCCCCAACTTTTTCAATGACCTCGATCGTCTGCCTGAATACCTACTTCGAAGCCGCTAAGCCTCTGCGACACGCTCGATCTATGCGATTGCCCTCCAGCTGACATCCGTCTATTTTCGCCGAAAGCGCAAACAAAAGCGATCAGCGTTTCGTGAAGACTTGCCCTCGACCGCTGAGCCTTGCCGTGAAGAATGCATGTCCTTTCTGTTTGCTGAAATGCTGTATCTCAAGTGAGAACCTTTTCTCGTGCTGACAGTGGCGTATTTTTAAATCATAAAAGGGAGTATGATTGTGAGAGCAAGATTTCCCCAAAACGCTCTTGAACGCTGTTTCGCGAGAATGGAATTTCTTTAACGCAAACACTTTCGTTTTTACAGAAATTTGTTTTTATCTGATGTTTGCTTAACCGTGTTCTACAAGATCAAAGTTGCCGAAAAGATCAAAGAGGAAGGTTTAAAAAAGCTTATTGACAAATATGTCTGCACTGCAGCGACATACTCCTCTACTCTGCCGGCGCTGTTGTTCAAACTTGCAAATCATTGGAAGTTTTTTTTTCGGTTTTCATAAGAGTTGAAACTTTTAGGAAAAACCACGAACAGTTGCTTTTTCAACCTTTCGCTGCGCTTTGATTAAAAACAATCTTTACACAAAAAACGTTGTGAGTTAGTATCAGGTCATACAACGTACTTGCGAAACAAAAGCCAGTGGTTTGCTAATATGCATGCATGTCTGACGTATTTAGACTAATCATCTGTAAGTCTAGATCGCTGGTTGCTTCATGACTTAGCTGTGAAGCAAAGAAGTTTTGCAAACTTCTTTCGTTATTACGTTTATACACCAATTAATTTTAATGAAATCAGTATTCCCAGCTTTTTCACAAACCGCTTTTCCTACAAAAACGCAGTTGCAGCAATTGCGAGATTAGTTTCTTAACATTTTTTCTCCTTTCCATATACAGTACTAAAAAGAGGCAATAACTTCAGCTTCAATCCTAGCAAGCTAAGCCTATGTCTTACTTACTTTTCCACTATTTATCATCCGTCGAAGCCTGAAATAAAATGCAGAGCAACAAAGGAACAGAAACTACTGCTTAGATGCGCTTGCTGCGGAAGTGCAGCTGATGATTTGCTAGGGAAAAACAACAGTAAATGTTGCTTTTGGGCAATATGGATCTGACATCACAAATGGAACGCCGAGGGTAAGACCTCTTTTCACATACAGCTGCTTATTTTGACTGGCCCACGTTACGCACCAGCTGTTTCGCAACAAGAGCGCAGCAGAGATGTGGGCATCTGCATTGTTTGAAATACTGATCCGAAATGTTTTATGATTTTCAGGATCCGATTCAATTTTGATCCAGACATGTTGCATTACATAAACTGCATGAGCGTAGCCGGGGAGCCAAAGGGGCCATGCCCACCCCATAAAATTCTAGCTCTGCTCAGGTAACCAGAGTTGCGGCTGACCCCCCCTTTTTGTTTTTATTTATTTTATTTTATACTTAAATGTTAGAAACCTGTGCTTCCATGACTTTTCCTGATTTTCAGAGATTAATGGAATGGTGCCAGAGGTATTTTGCAAAAATGTCCGTGAAAGCCTATATAGGGGTAGAGGGGTACCATACCACACATGGTTACCTGATATGTATCAAATTTCGGACAACTTACTAAGTCAACATTTCAATGCAATTTTAAGTGCAAAACCTATTTGGCCAGGTACGACCACCGATACCTTATATGCAAAGAATCTTCCGACACCATGACTTTATATGAAAAAAAAA
>JGI24158J21664_10000632_pt1 | contig 33969 bp, 27 predicted proteins | sample Ectturendosymbi3_FD_21664 | JGI IMG/M metagenome (IMG submission 21664)
GGCCACGCCACTGGTTCACACAAACGCTCTTCGCGAAAGATCCAAACAATCCACCGTTAAAACTTCAAACATTAACTAACTAACTAACTATTGACAAGTCGGCAGATATTTCACATGTGACAATTGAACTGCATTGTATGCCTTTGCCACCCGTTCGAGTTAAAAACAAGTACGTGTTACATCAAACGCAGGCACCACGCGAAAACGTTTTGTCAACATGATATTACGCTTTATGCATTGTTTCTATGTGCCTCGTGCAAAAAAGCGCAGACTGGTCATTTTGGACCGTATCGAAGCGACATGGAAAGTATTTAGGCTGTGGTAAATGGCAAGGCCTGGTTAGTACGGAACAGCGACGCGTAATGTACCTTAAGTCAGTTTTTTTCGGGATAAATAAGGAATTTTCCAGCAGCAGACGATCTGTTTATTGAGCCTATGTCCGAACACACTGGTAACGTTCGAAAGCACTTCCTGACATATGCGTTGCCGCCGCTTGAGGTGCGGGAAACGATCTTGATTGAAATGTTAACCACCACCTTCGAGCTGCAATCAATGTAGTGCGGTTTCAGTAAATGATGCGCTAATTGTCAGCTCAGTTAATCTACGTGCTCAAAAGGTTGTAGCAAGGAATTCGTACGGGGGGATCACTGCGAGGGCTATCAGGCAAAAATTCATAGTGAGGCAAAGACGGAGGCATGTGCTCTTGGTTCTCCCCGCTAGCTACGATCCCGGTTCTGAACCGATTCCTCGAAGATGTGCCACTGACAGGTTGAGGCTCTCGAGGTCACTTATCCTTTTAATCGAAAGGAATTCCAGTGCTTGTCCGCTTTAGCAGGGAAGCCAGCCGCGGTTTCCTACTGGTTTGCTTTCATCTTGTTGCTGGTTACATGTCAGCCGCCTGTAGGCGACCGCAGGTATTTAAAGTAGAGTGCAGTTTTAAGGTCACCGAATCATAGTTTGCCGCGTGAAGCACTTGTTGCACCTGCCACCACATTAACTTAGTTCTATGCAACTATCATTGCTACTATAGTTCGCTTGTGGTAGTGATCGGCAACTTTCGTTATGGTGGCCCAAACTGCCCTTTCGATTGTAATCAAAGGCCCATGCTTATTTTTGTAGGCCCCATTTCAAACTTATGCTGTATTCAGCTACTTGATACATAACAATCCCAGCACGTTACTGTGATAAACTGTATAATGACAAACAATGCTTTGTTAACGTCAAACAATCAATGTTCCATAGTTGTTACAGTAAACTATGTTTTATCCCACGCAACCGGCACAGGACTGTAGTACTTGCGTACAACGCGGCCCACAACAGAGTGTTGCGCGGCCCAATAAAAAGTGATAAAAGGCCCACAATTTGGGCCGAGGCCCACAGTTTGCCGACCACTAGCTTAGTGCAATACCCTTATGCATCCGTTAAACAGCTCTGGAATGGCAACGACGTTTAACCCACTGAAAATGTCTTTGGACAGTTGAGAAACGAAACTTTTTTTTGCCTGTAGCTTCATTTTAATGAAGGTATAGTATGTCTAAATCACAGTTTTAGTCTCATTGAAATCGAAAGCGCTAGTGTGGAGCAAGAATTCAATATTTCTCTCGTGTTTTTTTAAGGGGAGTTCTTCTAAGAACAACGTTGAGGCTTCACACATTTGATGGCGTTATAAATATGCAAGCTGGGACTCATAATACACAATTAAAAAAAACAAGTAGAAAAGTGAAAATTCGAGGACATTGAATGGAGCTGCGCGCAACAACTGGGCACGTAACTTCGGTTCATTGGTACAAACTGTATGCGGGGAAACGCACAGTCAGGAGAAAAAGCTTGATTTAATGCAGTCAAAAGCAGTTTGGGATTTTTATGAGGTTTTCTCTAAAACAACAATGTAACTGCCAATGTGTTGGTGCTACAGTACATGGGTTTGCGCCGTTCGCTTTCAAAACAATAATGAGCCGCTTTCCCCCCCACCACCACTGGGTATAAAGCAAACTGAAGAGATGCGATGTCCAAAAATCAATGAAGGTTGCGTATTTGGCAGGATGGTAAACAGTCGCAGTGCTTTCGGAAAGCAACTGTCTTTTCCTTGTCATGGGTTGCAAACTTGGGCCAGTCTAGTTCATTTTAAAAAACCATCCTCGTGTCGGTTCTACATTGAAATTTCGAAGGTCTTGGCGAAATTTTCGAAAAGATTGGAAAAACAAGATTACCCGGTTGCTTAACGTTTTATATCAAAATTTTCAGAAATTTTACACAGCTTCCTTCTTTGGTTTCAATCGTGTGACCGCGTAGACTAAAACAGTGTGGGTCAAATGGACGTGGCTGACCCGTTGTTTCTGTTGATATCAAGTACACTAAAACGTAACAGAGCGTTTTTTTGAACGAGGTAAATGACCAATTGTTCAAAGAGTGTGTGACAAACCAAAAAGTAGCCATCGTGTTCTGAAATCTTTTTGTTGTAAGGGGAGAAATGTTCTTTGCGCTGATACAAATTATTCGGCTCCTTTATTTGGACAAGAAATTCATGTTAGTAGAGTGTTGGGTGACGCTTTTCCTGCGCAACCTACTGGGACTGTGCCCGTGTCATGGCGCGTGTTGGCAATTTTTGGTAAAAATGCAAGAGGGTAAATAGTTTTGAGGTCACATATAGCGACAGATACTTTCTCAACAATCACATCCTCGTTCCCCGGAGAGATACTACGCTCATTGAAGCGTGAACTGTTTACTTCGATCGGAATGAGCGCTTCTGTGGAATTTGTGACGTAACTTGAAAGTTTTGAGGCAAAGCTGCTCCTGTTCCGGGTTCACTGGATCGCAGTCCTGTCAAATTTCGAGTTTTTTGACCGGTACTGGACGGAATCTGATCTGAGAAACCTAAGTGCTGGTTTTAAAAGTAAATACGAAACTCGTTCCATTCATAACGAAAACAATTTTAAAGACACCGCGTACAGTTATACACTTATCTGCCGCGCAGTTTATATATCATCAGGTTCAATATCGATTGAATCGTAGTGCTCATCGTCTTCGTTGCTTATTGTCGTGAGGTATACCTCGTCGCACAGCAATTTTCACGAGGTTAGAACAAATACTGCGACACGCACTACCAATGTTGGAAAAAATCTTTCTTTGGTATCATATTTCGATGCTTCTTGCGATAGTTCGTTTCTCCAAGAAATTACTCAGCATCGGCTCACAATTGGCAAATGTTGCGATGTATGAGGCTGATTGTGAAAGCCGAACAACTGTTTATTTGCTTTACCTCTGCACTACCCACAGCACATGCGCTTACTTGTTTGTTGCTCTGCCTCGTGATTGAGCGGCGGTGCGGTCTGCTAAACATGGCCAGGCATGCCGTAGATCTCTCGCCACACGTTGCGTTCTTTGCCAGCGCTGAGCTGAAGGCTGCTGGAAACGTTGCGGTTAGTCGGGTTTGTTTTCCTCGCTGATGCTAAACAACCAGTGCTGCGCATCAGCACTTGCTCAACCTTGTTCATTGTGATGCTGGCTGCTGGAGCAAGTAGTAAGGCGTGTGTTTGAAAATCTTCGGTTCGGCCCTCCTGGTGATAACGCTGTCATACAGAGAAAACAAGTCAACTTCCATTTCGTGTGGAAGATTATGCTGCAAGAGAAAATAAAAGCCACCAGTCTCTTTTTTAATTGTACCCAGCACGTGATCTTTCACAGGGTGGAAAAAGATGCAGTGTCGGTAGCAAAGTGTGGACCTTACCTTGAAGTTCAACAGATCAGTGAGGGTTGGAACTGAGTGTGTGCTACGTCGTATTTTTGTTTGTTTGCAAGAGAAAAAATGATACCGACACTTGAGTGATGGAGGAATAGATGTAAATATCTCTATTTTCACACCCACCTTTGAGACCAGTTCATCGCAGGCTTGTTGATTAGAAGCAATTAATTTTAATGTCTTTAGTTGAGGCCACGTCGTTTCATACAGTTACTTGAGAACGTTTGTTTGAGGGTCGTTTTCAAATTTTGCTCAGTTTACTGGTTTCAAGACGAAAACAACGTAATATCTCATAAACGAAGGACGAGACCACACAGTCTGTAGTCAGGTGAAACCACCAAACGTACAGCATGCGGATTATAACGATGAAAAAACTAAATGTAGTTACTGGAGTTTTTTGATGATAATCAACTTCGTGCGATTGGGGCCAGTGGTGTACTTCCCCCCATAAGATACCAAGGAACACAGTCTGAACCGTATTAGAAGAAACGTAATGTGACCCGAAAATATACTTGAAGTAATAAACCCTTACTTGGCCACGAGTAATATCGTGGCATAAATCTTACCATGAGGTAACGTCAACAGTTGACAAGCTTGCAAATACAGTGGCAGACACAAAGTGATCGGTGAATTCAAGCATATTGTTGCGAAGTGCTGCTTGCAGGCCCGTAGCCAGCTCTGGACACCAGGGTGGCGAAGAGTTTTCTGAGAGGGGCCCAACTTTTTTAAACCATATCCAATAGTTTTGACCTATGCTCAACACATTTTTTGCAGGGGCGTTTCGCCCCCCCCTGGTTACGGGCCTGGCTACTTGTATATATTTCATACAGTTAACCTTCGTATAAGATTGTTTGAGAAATAAGGATGACGCCGGGTACTTTTGAAATGAACAACATCGCTTCAAAAAACTTACAACTGACAGGATACAGTCAAATGCTGTCCTGCGCTCTTCCCTCCTAAGACCAGTCTCACGTGATTGGTATTTGAAAAAAAGTGTTAAGTGCATTTTCTTTTATAGACGGTATAAAACAAACAGGTCTATATTTACTGTGGGTTTGCATAAACTGGTCTTGAACTTGTTGTAAACTGAATACGTTTCGCACGACCTGGTCTCAGATTGAATGTTTGCAATGAACAGGTCTGCTTGACTGCTGCAGGACCACACTTGGGCGAAGAAAGTTTGTTGCTACTGTGGTTGCAGTGTGACGTAATTTCCGTATTTCTTGCGTGTTGATATTGCAGCTGGTTAGAATCCCACCATAACATAGCTTCCTAGTTAGTATCAAACATTCTATTTTTTCCTGTGCCGACCTTGGCTTGCGCTTAACAATCAACCCATGGCGTATTTTTAACCGGAAAAAGCTGTGGGATCCTCAGCGCAAATCTGGTTGCGCCACACTAACTACTGTTTTAAGAAGTATTTCGATTTTCAAAGCGTTCACGTTGGTTGAACTATAAATCTATGCTTGTCACGCCTTGTCTTTGCAATGCGGAGGACTGTGAAACGAAAACCGAGCTCGTGCAATTTCGCGACGGAGTTCCACGCCGCAATGTGATTTATACCTGCGCGTGCTTTGCTGTGCAGCAGTGAGTGAGATGCCGACCACGAGTACAACGCTTCCGACTTGGTCACAGGATGTGAAGTAACAGTTTGCAAAAATATTGAAATACGCCGAGATCGTCCAACCGCCATGTTGGCCGTGCGCGCATCATTCACCACAGTGTTTCTTAACTGAAATAGTGTGCGGAATAGTGTATTATCTTGGTTCGCTTAACTTCCATCATAATTGTTCTTTCAAGGTTAGGGTTGCAGTATGGTAACCAACATGAGTTTTTGGCGAGGCTCTTGACCGCATTTTGCGATGGATATCCTTGTCCGGGTGCAGCCGCACCCTGGCGAGTTACCGAAGGTCATGCATGGCCGGACTAACAGCTTCCCGCCGCGCGGCAGCCACGCCCCCTCAAGGTCCAAGTCGGCCTCTTTGTGCCACGTAAGTTCTGATACGTTAGATTTGGAATAAAACTGAGGGTACAGCAGCGAGCAGGTGCATGACTCGCAAGTGAAAGCCTTTTCAAAGCAGGGGAGTAACTTCAAGACATCGAAAGCGTGTAAAACAAACGAATCGCTGACCTTCGCGTGAACGAACGGTGGTCACGTGACTTGTTGGAACACCTAGTGCAAATTTTCCGATGTTTGCTTGTCAAGACTTGGAAATATATCACTCAGTCTTGCCAGGACCTTGGAAAATTTATTGCGCAGAAAGAGCGGTGGCGACACTCAGCAAACGACCTTGCGTCAAACCGCAGGCTCACAAGTCTCGAAAGAGGGCAATAAAAACAAAGCCACTCTTGCAACTAATGCAGTGGATATAACAAAAATAGTCGCAAATGGCCCTGAACGTTACGTTATTGAAGGCTCCCAGCAAGGAGAACCTCACCCTTCGCTTGCTGTTACCTTGTGAGGAAAGAACTGTTGCGTTCTGCCTTTTGATAGCCACAGATCAGAAAAAGTTTGCAGTTGCAAACGTCGTTGTGTGCATTTTGTCGAGTGTAGCATCCCACATTATAGTGAGTGGGACCACGGCGAAAAATTACGTTGTTGACGAAGACATCATTAAATTCCTGTTTGCCGCTTTTTGCGATCACACTTAGCAGGCCGTTACAGAAATCTGCAATTTTAAGATTCCGATGTTGAAATTCTCCCTGTGCATTCAACGCGTCCAGAACCTTGTGAAATCAATGAGATTAACGAATGTTAGATTTGTCTGCAATCCATCACATACGCGTCACCAAACGTTTTTAGACAAATGTGGCAATAATAAAGTTAAAAATTTTGCGCAGGACAACTTTTCGTGGTCTTTTGCTTGGAAGGCTAATCAACGACGGCAGGCTTCTATTCCCGTGTAGTGACAAACGTAATGCGTGAATGATGGTGCGACACAAGAAGATATAACAATTACAACTGTTTTCGGGGAAAACAAAACGCAGCGTAGACGTTCCGAACTAAACGTTCTTTCTTGGCAAAAAAGCAACCGAGAAAGTGTTCAGTGTGTCCGTTGTGTGCACCGGAATAAGTTATGCGTTGATGAAAATGCACAACAGCAGCTTTTAGCATTCTAATTCGATTTTAACCAACCCGGACCCACTCATCGAACGAACCAGTGTCGAGGTCGCGATCGCGGCGCGGAAATCGCCGCGCACACGTTTGATGTCGTCTTCGCACGAAAATATGCGGTGCATTTTCACCAAGTCACAGCGCAGTAACACGACACCGGATGGCGCGTCGCTTCCTGCCGCACTTTTCACTGAAAGTTCCAGGGAGCCTGGAAGGCGAAGTGTGGCCCAGCGTTCTTGCACGTGGTGCACGTGGTATCCTGTCGCCGTTCGTGCCGGCTCTTGTCGAACGGTGAAGTCAACAATCATTTATCGATAACAGCAAACTTCGACATTTCTGTGCAAGAAGTAATTGGTTCCTGCAGGGGTCGGGAATCTATGGCTCGCGAGCCAGATGTGACTTTTTACGACGGCATCTGGTCGCTTGTAATTTCTTAACACGATTGTTACGGATGAAACTTTCTGTAATTTTCCTACAAAGCCATCAGCAACACCATGCAGCACCCGAAGCCGCATTAACAATAGGAAGCATGTTACTAAAGAGAAAATTGAGACATTTACCATTGTTTAAAATTGTTGATTTTGCTTAAAAATGCACACGTGAATTTAAGTAAGTTAGTCGCATTAAGTGTTGAAAAATATTTTATGGCTCTCACGGAAATACAATTAAAAATAGGTAGGTTTCATGGCTCCCTTAGCCAAAAAGGTTCCCGACCCCTGTGCTAGAACATGCATATCAAAATGATGTTCCATGCAGTCACTGGGAAACTTTCGTCACTCTGAAGAGTTTCAACAAGCAAGGAAAACGTTTTGATTTATTTGAACTTTGTTTGAAATTCTCGACGAAATCAAGCACGAAATTGTAGAAATCTTTTGCAAAGTTCCGAATTTTTGACACGCAAAAGCGAAGGAGCAAGCACCATCAGCTGCGGGCGGCCGTGACATTGGCACAGCAGAAAATAAGGTGAAGGCAGTGGTAGTCTGCCGAACGTTCGAGAATGTCACCCGATCCTTCTGTTGGGCACTTCTCAGCAGTCAGCAGACAACATTTCCTGACACCTGGCGGTAGAAACACATTTTTTTCTTTTTGATGCAGCGCAACCCCCCCAATTTAATTTTTTTAATGAGCATCACTGCCCCCAGAGGGTAATGATATAGGCGTCAAAGAAAAACTGATGTGGTGTATTTCTAGACGCAGAAACACAAAGTCCCTGCTGTTGTTTTGGTACTGTTTACTTTAAACCAGGGGTCTCCAAACTACGGCCCGCGGGCGAAATCCGGCCCGCCAAGCCATTTCATCCGGACCGCGAAGACATTTTGTCAATAATGAAACAAGAATAAATTTACAAAAGCTTATTGATTTGGCAATATTGAACATATCCCGAAACGAAGAAATTACGTAAGATGTCTTGCCCTCGAATTATTCTGTAAAAGCTTATGTGGCCCTCGGACAAAAGTTTGGAGACCGCTGCTTTAAACAATCCCGTCGTCAGATCCGGTTGGGGTTGTGAAAATTAAAGGGGTGTTTCAACTGTAGAATTTTATCCAAACAAGTATTTTTGCTTGAGCATGGTAAATGTTGTTAGCACAAGTTCGTCAATGTAGTTTACGTTAAGGACCGAATTGCCGTTACGTATCGTTTGTGTAGCGATATTCCGTTTGTTTGGAAAAGAAAATTGGAAAATATTGAACTGCCCCTAGTACCCAACTCGATCAGTTAGTTCAGGGATAAGAAGTCGCTCAAATAATGAAGGACTTCACTGAATGTGTGCCTAGCGGAATCCTTAAAACATTGTTGCAACTGTTCAACTTGGGTTTAATCGCTGTCCAGCACAAACTGTTTGTTTTCTGAAATTGTCGCATTTCTTCGACTTCATGCATGTCGTCATGGCAAAAGGAGAAAGCTTTGTGCTTCACTGCGTTTGTCTCTGAGCTGTGTTTTCTCAGTTATAGTGGTCTCATCTTTTTTTATGTTTGCCAGGCGCGCTCACAAACAGAGCCGTCGGTGAAAAAAAGGTTTATATTTTAGGAGAAACACGAAACGATAATTTCATAATAACATGGTGCAATCTTGAATATCGACATGAACTAAAAAATAGCGAAGAAGTCGTATTTCGCGTAAACGTTTTGCAACCGCATGAAAACTGCCTTAGTGGTTGCTTAACGTTGACCCTTATATGCGTCTGTGAAGATGGTGAAATGGTTCCTGACATAACATGCGATTTACGTGTTCCACTTACGCGCAGTCATGCTTCAGGGAAGGTGTTTTGTGCGATCCACAATCACTTGTTTTCAATCCGGCTTAATGTTTAATGTGTATCGGTCAGGATATACTTGTTTGTCTAGCTGTCCTAATTGCTGGCAGGCTGTATTGTTTAAGTCGAGTCTGTGATTGCATAGTGTCGTGTTTCGTTTCAGAAACAAGGTCCCAGTCAATTCAAGCCCGGTGGCTCCATGTGCATGCCCTACAAGGAAGGAAACTTGAAACTGGACGGAAGCAAAGTCTACTTGGCGACGAAGGGGGACCAGCTCGCGTACTACAAGAGCAACCAGGAGTTTCTTTTCGGTCAACCTGTAGCAAGGTAATTGCTGCATGTGCTCGGTATTGTTTTGCTTTTCACTCACATGAGGTACCACTACAGTCGGTATTGTGCAAAACTGCGTTTTAACGGTTTGCGTTGATGATTTGTAAAGATAACTACTGTTGCAAACTCCTGTGGTTGCGTTTGGGCGAAGGTCCTGTAATGGATGCGTTGTAATTTTGGCAACGGTCATTATGAAACAAGTGGCCTTGTGTTGTTTGCCTGTTATTTGTTTCTGTTTTGTCGTGCGACATACTATGACGTTGATAACCCTGACACTAACGAAAACTAGAGAAACATAAAAGGCCATGGATGACCCCTGTACCATTTAAGATCCGAGCAGGAAAGCGTGTCCGTCGGCCTTTTTCTTGGGAAATACTAAATGTAGGTCTGGACCTGATGCAAATCGGAAATAACTTATTGCCTGAAGTGGTTTTGTATTGTGGAAAGTGTGTTTATCAGACAGGCTTAGGAAGCTATCTTACGTGCGCACAATGCCAAAAGCACCTGCTGCAAAACAGCAGATGGTAGTTTCTTGTGGGGGACGTGCAGTCATGAGTGTGACTTACTGCTGATCAGTTCTGGCAAAATATGCCGCATTCTGGCAACTAATGTTTTTTTCCATGTGGTCATAAAGGGACTTCAATAGGTTGTTGCAGTTTCGGGTGAAGGCAGTTTCGTTGTTGCAGTGAAATCCACTGACAGACCAGACTGTCCATGACTGGGGAAAAAAGGCCTGCTCAGCTTTGCTGCTTGCATCACCGTTGGCAGTTTAAGGCGGTCTGTGTGAAGTAGATGCTGTTCTAGCTGTTTGGCCTGCAAGGCTGCAGCTTATGCGGCAGAATGAAGTCAGACTTAACGTTGTTTATGCTGTGCACACGCTGCCCATGGGTTTTGAGTAAAGACTTGTATCGTCCGGCGTAAGATTCCCGAAACGAATATGGAATGGGGAATGACCCACCATCTGTGCCAAGCCAGCTTACCCCGCTGGCATAGCTTTTGCTAATCAGTAAAACCTGTTTGGCTCACTTGGAGAGCTGCAGCGGTTCGGTTGAGGATTTCTGAATCCGCCTGATTTTTCTCATTTGAGACGAAATGGGAATCTGACCTGGCTAAGTCAATTCTTACGCTCACTGTCATCTGACGTTTTGAACTACTCTGCACGTTGGTGAAGTGATATCTATTTTCAGTAGAATCCATTATATTTACAGCAGGTCGTTGATGTCGGATTTTGAGTGCAGTAAGTTGCTATACGTGAGCTTGGAAAAGTATCATTGCATGACACATAGTGCACGGGTTCGGCTGCGTACGATCTTTTCTTCAACACACTTTCTTCTTGCAATCGCGTGGTGTTCGTTTTGTTGCAGGATGTCGATGAAAGTAGCCACAGTCAAAACCATCGACAAAAAGAAATTTCAAGTGATCTTTCCGTACAAGACCTTCACGTGAGTTGGCATGCCAACGGTTGCTAGGCTACTTTTGCGGAATCGGCAGCTATTTGGTTGTCTTTCTATCGAGAGATTCTTTTCCTTGCTGATGAAACCACAGATACGGCATTTTTTCGTAGCTTCGTTCAAAGCGTTAGAGACAACAGCTTTACGTTTCCAGCACTGCATAAGCTTTGGCGAAAGCGGCAACTTGAAACGACAACATTGATTGTTGCGTCGCACAAAATTATTGTGATGTCACACGTTGTAGAAAACGGCAATGCAGGTCAGAACGTTGCTTGGTGCCACGTCATCGCTGGCGAGTTGATTGTTTCACAGTGGCACCCCCAAACAACCTGACATTGACATTGAGTACAAACGGAAGGACTTCACTTTTTGTAAGGAAACTATTTTGTTAGCGCTTGAAAGATTGCGTATTTGCCTCTCATCGTGGCAAACTGAGGCAAACGTTTGAGAAGGATTGCTCTCTTGCCATGACGCCCCGCGGCCGACATGTCTGTTTTCTTCTTTCCCCTGAGTCTGTTCGAATTAACTAAACAAGACAGCTAAAGAAGGCACAACTTTCAACAAATCGCTTTGTGCTTTATGAGGCAACTGTCTCGAAGTTTCGAAGCAAGCCCCAAAACAGTGTTAATTGAAATGAAACACAGCGTCAGCGTTCCAATCGTTTGTTGTTGTTTTGGTTTGAGGTTTTCATATTTATGATTGCCAATCAGTTGTTTTCGTAGTAGTCTCCGTTGGTTATTAGGGGGAGAAATGAAGGGTGAAAAAATCAGTTTGTGCATACATTGCGAGTGATGTGACCATTCCCACAAACTGATTTTATAAAGATCTGATTCGGGGCTTGCATGAATCAATATTGCATCATTTGTGTTATTTGATGCTGTTTGAATGTTTTTATACCTATAATCCACTGTGTCACACTGGTACCTACACTGTTTTGAAAAACTCTTTTCAGAATTAGCGTGCAGCCCATCGCGGCATCTCTAACTTAACTACCAAAACAATTAACTAGGTAAGTTCAATTGGACAACGCACTCACAGAGATAACGTATGTTGAATACGGTTGCGAAGACATAGATCCCGACCGCAAAACGTGGCAGGCTTTCCGAAATAACGATGGAAGAATAGTATTTTGCGAAGTGACGTTGTGCACAAATGTGCGTATTACGTTTCTGCCGCGGGCGCTGAAAGCGACTCAGAGTTTGTAAACTGAGCCGCATTGGTCGACAACTTGGTCGTGGGCGTCTTTCAGCTTCATCACAGCTTCAACGACAATAGCCGCAGTTAACGCGTTGTGTCATTGCCGTTGTTACGTGACACACGGCGAAATTACACGTTTGTTTTTTTCGCAACAAGAGACAATGCCAAGCTTCCGGAACAGGTATTACTCATCACAAATCGCCTTGAACGTGGTTGTGCGCACGGTGCAACTTGCTGCTCGAATCGAGTCCTTTCTACTTGATCATTCCCCGTGCTAGACGGTCTGGTGTAAAACGAATGCCAGCCTGTTTTCGATGTTAGTTTCCCAAAGTCGTTCCTTGACCCTCAAGCAGTGGTTTTCACATCTGTGTTGGTTGCACTGGTGCAGATTGCACTGCACTGTCTCATGAATGCAAGCTCTCCTTACGTTTATTCGGGTCTGTTATGAGTAGGGCAACCAATTTTTTGACCTAAAACATAAAATTTTGACTGTATAATTTACAAATTTTGACTTTATTTTGACCTATAAATTTTCTGCGTTTGCAACTGCAAAACAAATCAGCCTTAGGTGTTGAGGTTAACCCAGAAGCATATCCATGCAACCTTCAAAATTAAAACAAATTTGGTTGTTTAATTTTGGGGATGATATATTGATAATCACATTAATAACTACAGCACAGTCAAACCTTAGAACATCACAAAGTTGAAATGTTATATGCATAATGGATTGAGCATTTACCAAAACAAGTACTGTAAGACCACATTTCACGCTCAACACGCCTATCCCACATGATGTTTAATCGTCCTGTGGTGGGCAAAACAACATTATTACGTCAGAAATCGCAACAAACCCATTATTATTACAGAATTGCAACTAAACTTGCAAAAGCGTATCACCATCTGTTGTTGCAGTTTCAAGAAAATATCGATAAAGAGAAAAAAATTGTGCTGCAAGAAAATTTTGACCCATCGATAAATTGACGTAATGATAAAATCTGACTTTGTTTGACCTAATAACTTGGGATTCCCTCATGGTATGAGCGTGAAATTTGGTTTGTGAACGTTTCATAAACTTTAGAAAACGCAGAAAAAATTTGACTTCATTGACTTTTGGTTGCCCTAGTTATGAGGAATTAATGCCATCTGCGGTCAAATGCTTTTTTAATAGTAGCAAGGGTCGTCGAGCTAGCAAATAATTGGAGTGGCATCACATATAGGTTATATGCCAAGTATTTGACTGGATACTTGTACAATAAGTGAGGTGTATGTTGCGCAACTTCATTGTTTAGATTCACTATACCTCGAGTGTATTTTTCGATTGTTTTTGTTCCAGCAGCACATGAAAACTCGTTTGGTAATTCATTTTGAGCGGAATTGCATGTTGAACCAAGTGCAACAATTTGTGCAAGTGCTTCAGACAACATCTATTGGTTAGATTTGTTTGCAGCAAGAAATTGCTTAAGTTTGACTGGCGGCAAACATATTCTACTCACATCACAAATCGAAAACTTTGGTGGTTGCCGACAGGAGCTTAAATGGGCACGAACAACCCAAACGAAAAAAATGTATGCATCTGAAACAACCAGATGATTATCGTCGAATTTGAAAAACAAAAATTGAAATTTTGGCGCAATAAAGTTTTTCTCATTTCATTCGAGGTTCGGTACTTCATCCACCAACTGTTGCAGGACTTCGACAGGTTTTAGCCTCGGTCGAATCATCAGATCGCTCGAGCGTATTGCGGGTTTGTTGGAAACCTTAAAAAATTTTATCTCCCGAAGAGAAAACGGTTTTGCAAGCGAAGCCAACGAAACCGTTATGATTCTTGTTGGTCGAAAGACCCAAGCCGTACTTGGATTGGAAATTAAGACGCAACATTTCTAATCCAATCGACAAGTTTCATTAAAAAATACTGTAGATTTTTTTCATCGACAACTCTAAGAAAAACGACTAACTCTGTCGATGATTGCTGTGGCTTGATTCATCAGATAATCTTTTGCATGAAGTGGCACTTCTGCTATTAGCATGAAATCAAGTGTTTCCAAGTAAAACTGTATTAAAAATTTCGAGGTAGTGTCTATCGCTGTTTCATATGAACTTTTCACCTCAAGCCTTGGCGCTCTCCGCCGCCGTTCGCAGAATTCCGCTTCAATAAAATTGGCCGAAGCAGATAAGGGACTACGATGAATTTCGAATTGCACGAGAGTGGCTTGGGTAGGTTCGCTGCGGCAATAGTTTGAAAATTTTAAGCATTAATTACAGCTAGTAATCCTGAGTTTGAAGGCGGGCAGTGCATCGACCCCTGGAAGTGTGGATGTCGCAGGTGAACAGTTATGCGCGTTGAAAAACATGAAATATGAAATCAATTGTGAAAAATCGTGGGCGCCTCACAGCGCAGCAGTGCGTCGTTTTCATTGTATTTGCTGCATTTGTGCTTTCACTTTTCAGGATAAGTAGTTTGGCGCGAATGTCGGGTACTGCGCGACATTGCGAACACGTCCTACTGTACTTGATAGTCACGTTTGGAGATTAGAATGACGAGGATGAAGAACTTCGTCAGAAAAGGCGTTGCAAACGCTCAGCAATTACGCGCACGCTGTGTTATCGGCAGAATATCAACCCACCAACAACACCGCGCTCGGGCATAAGCAACCTAATGCAAGCCCAACCTCGAATTCCGCTCAAATTCCAAACGACAATCACAGTATTCACAGGGATACAAGCGAGTGTAACAGCAGTTTTTTTCTACCCGGCGAACCTGACTTGAGTTTTCAGGAACCCTGAGATTGTTTGTGTCGGTTTCGCGGTTACGGAGCGCTCGGCGCTGATACGTATGAAAAGAGCTCCACAATCGCCATAAAATTGTGCCAAACGTGCGATTTTTTGTTTTCCTTTGCGTTGGCCGCACGTTCATGCTGCTTACATTTTTTCATTGACTGCGTCATTGTTGCTTTGCCCAATGCAAACCGCACGAAAATACGCTTCGAACGCAACAGTGCCTGCTGCACAGTTGATTGTTTAATGGCGGTATTTTCTCACGGATCAAAACTTTGTTTAAAGCAGGCTTAGTGAGATTTTTAACCATCAGATCATTGATCAACGGACCGATTTCTGCCTTCCAGTTTCAGCGCCGATAGTGAAGAGGACAAGCAGTCGTGGGTCGAAGCACTGAATGACTCAATCGCTGAAGCCCTTTCCGATTACAAGGTGACCTGGTCTCAAGGGTTTTTATTTTATTGCCTGCATTTTTGGTGAAAAGGGTGTCGATCTGTGTTTCTTTGTAAAGACCGAAGTCTCTGCGTTTAAGTTGTCGTTCTCTACGATCTTTGGTTAATTTTTGAGATGCAAAATGAAATAAAACATTCGTTTAGTTGGTGTGTAATAGAATGGTGTTGAGGTGGAAGGCCAAAGTTTTGCAACTTGCTGTTACGTAAAAGATGATGTTGCTTGGTGTGGAGAATGATCGAGAAAAAGAAAAACCATACCGTGCAATCAGGGCTGTGGAACCGGAACTCAAATTTAGGGCTCCGGTTCCAGCTCCACAGCCCTGCGTGCAACTGATGCGGCAACGGTCCAGTGCCCCCCAAAATACTTTCTTGTCAGCAAACCGTCGCCTACATAAATTCATGTAGCGAAATGAGCACTGTGCGTCGCGTTCCAAGCATGCAGTCAAGACGTTAGTGAGTGAAAAGGTTCGGTGTTTGTTTGTTTATTAGAGGGAGTGAACGATTTTATTCGCAATACGATTTTATTCGCAATTTACTCGGTTCTATTCAACGTATTGAAGCGCGACAAACGCCGTGCGTTTAGTTGGCGTTCTGTTCATCTCGCGATTTCCTGTCCTCTCATTTATTGCTAGTTGCATACGATCAATGTAAACTTTTCCGGAAGTTTCCCTGTGTCCAGCTAAGCCCGCGTGAAAATATTCGTTTAAACACCAAGATCTGTCTCGAGCAAACTTCACGCTCAAGATAAAAGTTTGTGCAACCATGCTGAACTATTGCACGGGGCAAAAGTTAGAAATAACTGAAATGGGATGGTTTTTGTTTGCACTACTAACTTCATGTGACTTCTCAAACTAAAGTGGCAAAAGAATATGCACTCTTGAAAAAATCCAGCATTTTTGCTCTCCACCGTTGAGGTATCGCAACTGAATTATGACGCACGCCAACACGTTTCAGCCTTGTAGCAATAAGATCTTTAGTAGCTTACGTCTATCCTTGAAATAACCTCAAACCGCCGCTTTTGCGGTCAAAGCTTAAAGCGTTGGGAAGTCAGTAGCGCGACCGGAGGCTTGTAACTTGGAAGCATATCTTGCTTGGGATGAACTTATAGGTTTAAGTGTTGTAAATATAAATGGCTACGTGTTAAATTGTTTGCGATCCCGCGCACCTCCCTGTGTAATTTCAGTAGACGGACGTTGTTTGTGATGGTTGTTAAGTTTTTTTCAAGGTTTTTACTTTGGCGGTTGTCATAAACCAAGGTTCTTCTGCATTTTGAGAAATCATTCGAAAAATGTGAGATACCGTTTCGGTGTCTCGAAACACCTTAAAACACTGGTTGTTTTAATTCAAAGGTGATTGGAGAAATATGGCAAGTGGAAACCAATCGAAAGTGCGCGGACTGTGGCAGAGAAGATCCTGATTGGTCGTCACTGAACCTTGCAATTGTCATCTGCAAACACTGCGCCGGTGTCCATCGTGAACTGGGCGTGCACAACAGCAAAGTGCGCTCTCTGAAGATGGACGTAAAAGTGTGGGATGACAGCATGAGGACGGTAAGTGATACTGTTACACAAGTCTAACTAATCTTAAATGAAAGCAGCGTTGCAGATTTTGAGAAATACAAAAACTGCAACAAAACAAATTATCGTTACTTGTCAAATGAATTGTAACGTGGACCTTTGGTAATGGCAGTGCCATTATTGGGCAGCTTTTGCTTGCAATGTGAAGAGCTTTTATTAACAATAAAACGGTGCTTCTGAAACGTTTAAGATGCGCGACGATGCTGTTCACCCCTTACCCTATTTGCGGGCATTGATGGGCAGTTCAACTACCCCGCACAATAAGACCCAAATAAACCACAATTGTGGTTTAGTTGTTACCACAGCAACATCCTTTGCAATCTTCTGTTAAAGCCTTCTTTTCTGCGCTGCTGAAGCAAGGTATGCTTCATTCGCTGCGTAAGTCGCTGTCGCAGATTTAATTTCTTAGCAACCCTGCGCCTCAAATCACGAATTCCGGTCGTGTTGACAAGTTCGCGTTGTATTCTTGTTGCTGAACTTTGAGGTAAATTTTAAAGACATTTCGGGCAGTTCAAGTTTGTGCTAGCGTGTATGTCAGTAATGAATAATTCTGTGTTGTATGTGGTATTACAAGTAAAAGCCGTTGTCATCGTTTGACTTTTGGCACATGTGTCTTTAAAAAGCAGTAGACTTCGCGTCGTTTTGCCGATTTTCAGTTTTGCAAAACACGAAAAAAACAGTTGATCTTTCTTTGACCGACCGATCGAAATGTTGATGAAACTGAAGGACAGTAAAACGGAAATTATGAAACACAAGTTCAAATCAATGTTAAAAGTAAAGTAATGTTACTGACATCATTGTTAATTATTTTATTTGTAAATGTTTTGTGGTTTTGGACGATTGGAACAAGGTTGGCGAATGGGTGATGCAAATACGTAACTAACATTCCATTTTTAACCCGTGCTCTGTTTGTGTTGTGAAACTCGTATCAAAGTAATTTGATGGTGGAGAGGACAAAGGTGGAACTGTTTTCTTCAACAATGCGATCGATAGTTTTCTCCAAGTGATTTCTGGAATGCTGAATAATGTTTTGAATTTGCAGATTCTACTTGAGATAGGCAACGTCGTTGCGAACAAGTTTTGGGCGTCTCGACTCCCGGCCAGCGAAGCCATAACCGACATGGCCGACAAGTAAGTCCTTTTCAGTTGCATGTGACATATGCTTTGCGAATGGGACGTCTGATGAACGGTATGCTTCAATCTCGTGCTTTCGTGAGGGTCGCCCAGGTTTTCTGAATTGGTTCCATTTCTACATTAAAAGATAAGCTCAAGGGTGTTGAGTGTTTTTTTGCTTCGGTTCCGGTTTCAGAGCCTGGTTGAAGACGTTCGCTTGAAAAACGTGATAGATGTTTAACATTTACAGGATACAAAAACGTTTATTACTTCCATAAATTTTCTTGTCTCTCAAGAAACTTTCAAGGTGGTTTGGAGCGTTTAGAAACGAGTGATGCACACAGACGTGTTTGTTTCCAATAACTTGCTCAATCTTTCTGTTCAAGTTAGAAGTTTAGTGGGAGGGTCTCTTCGATGTGGCTATGCTTCGGGACGTGGTCGCCCCTCCCCCTAGTGCCACATTGCGTTGTATCGCAGCGCAAACACTGACCCAGAAACGCAACCTGCCTGCGGCTGAAATGAGCCAGGTTTATCTCCTGGCATCGCGAACAGCTTGTGCTGTCCGAAAGAACACAGAACCATAGGGTAACCCGAATGACAGCCTTAGGCAGCGGATATTTGTCGGGCTCCGTGTCCTTTGCAATGCTCCATGCTTCAACGAGCGAGATCACTAGTCGCGCAACCGCAACAGGTGGCGATTTTTTGACGAGTCATTTTCGAACCCCCTCGACTTTAAATAACCGGAAGGGACTTATTCCGTGGCCAACAACAGCAAACCGTATTCGAATCGCAATTGTATTCGAAATATTCGAATCGCAATTGCCTACAAGCCGTACGTTCAACCAAACCGCTTCCGCCCGCACTGACTGCCCACAGCCTCACCAGTGTCCTTCCGTTGACTTTACAGAAAGCAACGTGCTTGGCACATCAACAGCAAGTATATCGAGATGCAGTATGCAGACACTCACCGACACACCGGGAACCAGGGTCAGCTGAACCAGGTGAAGTCGACGTGAAGTAATGCAGAGTTGTCGTTGACCATCTTGTTGCAACTGACTGGCGGAGCTGATGTTCTGTTAAACTCAGTTTTTTCTGGACCTCAATTCAAAACAGCAGTTCATGCTTCGGAAAATGCTTCTCTGGTTTCGATAAAGGTGTTCTTTACATCGAGCTAATTGCAAAACAAACTGGAAAGCCTCGTTCAGTCATTCACAGCGAAAAGCTCGTCTCGAATTTCATCGATACGATACGCTTCCTGTAAAGCGCGCTGACCACATTAACAACGCAAACAGATCCCGATTTTAACAGCTCTGGCCCACGGTGGCTTGGTTTGACTGATTAACTGATTTTCAAAACAAGTACGTTGTTTTCTTCAGGCGTTAATAAATGCGGTACGTAACAATAACCTGGCCGAGGCATATTCGCTGGTATTCAGTGGAGCGGATCCAAACTGCGACACGGGCAAAGAGCACGCCAAAACACGTGAGTGAAACACTGCAGCACGTGCTGGTGGGATGTGGAGAAATTTTGCTCTCGATGTTCTGAAAGTGGAATGCAGTCTGTAGGAAAATAGCAAAGCGCATTTATTTCTATTAATTTTGCTTCGTGGCGTTTGTAGTGATTGTCCCTTAGGCTTCGGTCTGGTTATGTTATGCTGTGATTAGTTCGTGATTAATGTTCCTTGATAGATACCTTTTTAAGCAAACTGTGTTTGTTTTGTGTTCCACAATGTTAACCTTGGTTTGAGAAACCTTAATCTCCAACGTTTTGCCTACGCAACCTCGTTCTTTTGGGCTAAATTGTGTGAGGAAAGGATTTGTTCGAAATCTTCATTGTGATAAGCAGTCCTATTGGAACACCAGCCAGCTGAAACTTTCGATTCGTTTCAACCTCAAACAATAGGTCGGCGTGACCGCAATCTCCTTGTGCACTCAAAGGTTGATAAAGCTGCAGAATGTAGAACAGCGCGTTGAATTAGTATGCCTGTAGCCTGCTGGTTGGAGAACACGTGTAATACTCACAACGTCATCTTTCAATTACGGCCAAGCCTGTTTTAATGCTATATAAGTAGCTCATGGTTAGGTTTGACACGACTTCAACTCACGACGGACCCACGACCGCCACTTCTCGGTGGCTTGAAGCGTTGATGTCGGATTATGGCACAAAATGCAAATGAATAAGAGAAGTGTTTGGATCAGTAGCGAAATGTTTAGTCTACATTTTTTAAGCGAACGGGATGACTCGTATGTGTTTGGTTCTGAACATAAAAAAAAGAATTCTTAGCTTCGGGCATTGATGTAGGTGTCTGACTGTATCAAAAGTTAACAGATTTCATCCTGTAAGCACTTCTTGTGTGAAGTATTCGACTGTCTGCTAAATGATTTGTTTTGTTTTTATCAGCCTATCGTCTTGCACAACATCTCAACTACAACGCTTTGGCCGTAAGTTGTTGTTCACAAACTTCCGGTAGGCTTTGCGGCATGTGTCACTTTTGCTTTACTTGAAAAGATCTGCTGCTAGAGAAACTGCGCAGCACAATGAGTTTTAGCACATGTGCTGTTTGCATTAACATAACACTGAACGCCCTTTCTCGTCCGCTTACGAACTGCAAACAAGTGCAGTAGTAGGGTTTACCTTTCCAATTGTCACGCTGCCCACGCCTATCCGTGTACGTATCTGTGAACTGCTTTCAACAACAAGGGGCTATAGACGAATGTTTTGAATTCACTTGATTGTCGAATTGGAAAAAAAATATTGTCACGCAATGACGTAACCAGCAAACAATCCGTATTCCTTTCACTGTCCCTGCAATTCGTGCGATATGCTCCACCGCGCAATATACGCTGCCCCTGCTTTCAGCTTTCACTGGTGGTTTGCCGATTGATCTTTTCTGTGCTGAACTTTGAGGTTTGGGGAAATATATGCCGCGAGTCGAAACATCGATTCGGATCAACGCCGATGTAAAGGTGTGTTGCGGAAAGTTTAAACCGAGTTTTTTTTCATCACAGGAATTACTTCGGCAAAATGGAGCCACGACCGTCGTCAGCCCGCAAGGTCACGTGACTGATCGGGTGAGAAGATTTTTGTTCCGCTCACTCCGGCACAAATCAGATTTCCGCGTGCTCGAAAAACCTTCAGTGACAGCGAATATGAGCAGAAAAAGCTGATTTTGCGCGAGTTACGTTGTCGGACATTATCAAGGCGTAGACGTTAATGTTTACATTGCCTTCCTATGGTACTTGGCGATTGTTATAAACTTTATTATCTGGCTTGCGTTACAGAGTACGAACGTCCAGAAGAAAGATTCTTTCCCAAAAACGCGCGCTAAGCCTCCGGTCACGCTGCGCGACTGCCTGTGGAAGTACGGCGGCGACTTCAGAAACGCCACGGAAGAGCACTCGTCTTCGAAAGGGGGATTCACCCGAATCAAGAACGTGCTCCAACAAGGAGGTAGGGACCGGCAGACAATTTCCTCTGCTTGCAAAACGTGCGGTCTTTGCGAACGGATTGGATCTTTCAGTTGTTGTCGCTTGTTTGCAAGTGGCACCATCCCCGGTTGCGGATTCCCTAGCGAGCGCATTAGTCGTTTTCACTTAACAAGGAGCCCTTGTTAAGTGAGGAACTAGTGCAGAATAATTCAAAACCAAAAATGGTTTGCTTTCCCATTGTTATTGCAGGTATGTGCAGATGAGCAAACTTAGAAGAGATAAGAAATTGGGAAAGTATTCCAGGCAGGCCAGCAACCAGGGGGGCAACCGGACTATCCTACCGAAATTTTCAATCGTTGTAATAACAAGTTACAATCATTTTGCCTCCACCGAAAATAGTATAATCATTCCTTCTCACCGAAAATATCGGCTGGTTGTCCCCGGTTCCAGGAAAAGGCTGGAGACAAACTGCAAAGCAGCAGTTTTGTAAACAGCTTGAAAGTCGATTTGTTCATCACTGCCATAAAGCACTTGCATTTGGGGCATAAAGGTTCCTGGAATACCAGTTGGTTTCACGTTTGGCTCCATTTTGAACACGGTGTACCGACAGAGGGGTTCCGAAGAATTCTGATATATTTCATCAACGTTTGCCAACCACGTATTTCTCAGATTTCCAGAAGCGAATGTGCGTGCTCGAAAACAACATCCTCAAATATTACGATCCGGAAAAAACGAACATCTTGAAAGACGATGTCGACTGCTCCGAGCTCATCAGTATCGGCATTTGCCAACCGGAGCAAGCAACCAAAGCTGGGTGAGTCGCGAATACAGGAAACTAGCTCTGCTCACAGTTGATCTGACTGGTGATTGCATCAAAAACGACGGCTGTCAAACGCGTTTCGGAAGTTCTGTTTTTGACCCTGACCTAAATACAATTCGCGGCGGTGAACCGCTTGTACATACGTTGCCCGTACGGTGACGGCTGGCACGGAACGTAGGAAAACTTTCCTTCAGACTATGAAAAAGTGGCCACTGCCCACGTTCTATGCCGGCATTAGGGTCGAAGTTGCTGGCTTAACGCAGTTTTCTCAAAAAGGTATCAGTGTTGCACAATTTCTCTGGTTGCGTGCTGTTGTTAGACGTGGTCTCACATCAAAAATAAATTTCGAAGCTGGTGGTTGTTGAACGGCCAAGATGCATGCCAACCTAACCTCTGCGAAGGTAAAGCAGGGGACACTGCTGCGAGTTGCAGCCTCTTATACTGGTCAACAACATCGTCCCATCGCTAAAGATGATATTACTATCTCCATGGATGTTGAAAGTCTGTGGACAAACATTAATGAGCGGGGGGTTTGCGAGAAAAGGCGTCCGAACCCCTGTGTTACGCTCTTGTCGCGTGTTCATTACACGTCAGCACAGCAAAAGTGTGGTTTTATTGCAGGTTCCAATACTGTTTTGAAGTTGGGAGGAAAACCGGCCGCACTTACTTATTTTGTGCTGAACGTAAAGACGTGTTTTTGAAGTGGATTCGCGGCCTTCTGCAAGCAATCCTCCCACCACACGTGCAAAACGCACTGCGGCAAGATTTTGAATACGATCGTATGGGATACATCACGATGAAGACCCAGCACTGGGCTAAGAAGAGCTCGGTACGTATTTGCAAACGTCTTGTGATTATATTTACAAGTTATTTCAAAATTTTGAAATAATTCATCCCTTCCAAAAACTATTGAATAAAGCCATCTGAACGCAAGTGCCGGTTGTTCGACTTACTATAAGAAATCCTAAGGACATCTTTAGGACATCTCTGATATTGTTCAGCAAGGGCGGTTGGCAAAGCCGGATACTGCCAGGTGCTGGTGCCGCTTTGTTGTTTAGTTAGTATCTCAGCAATAAATTAATTGACTTTGGCGCTGTAGTGCAGGGCAACTCTTTGCAAACCACTCATGTGTCGAAACAAAGAAGCTGGGGCGAGAAGGCCTGAATCTGTTGAAATGGATGCAAGACTTGATAAGGGTGTGCAGCAAATGCTGTAGTAGCTACGAAAATCAGAGAACTATGTTTGCTTGCATCACTCAGGAATGGGCGGCCACTTGGTGCAAACTGAAAGGCAAGAATCTTCATTATTATCACAACGAGTCACGAACCATGGAATGCATCGATTTGAGGAGGCTGGTCCAACTCGGTACGCAAAAATGAACCGATATTTTCTTCCATTGTTTCTGGTAATAGAAGAGTTTTCTTGCATCGTGTGTTTCTAAAGACTACAACACATCGCTAAGCATTGAACGCACGAATCGAAAACGATGGGCGCTCTAGTGAGATAAGTACTTGAATACACAACTTCTGTTTGCTCGTGGTATGCGCAAAGATTAGTTCAAGCCAATCAATTTTGTTATAAGATAAAGTCGATTTTTGTCATGTCGAAAGGTGCGACGAGGCATTAAAATATTTCGCGGTTTGTTAGCAAACAGAGCGAAATTGCTTTGACATTTCTTTTGCTTCTGTAGTGCTATCGAGCAAAGACCGCAGTCCGTAGATCTGTGTCGTGAAGTTAGCGATCGCGTTCTAAAATTGATTCTTTGTTTGTCAAACCACAAACACCTACAACCGCAACAATGCGGTACTGTAATAGCGAAATCTATGCATTTTCTGCTAAAAAAGACAGGGCTAGAACGAAAGTCTTCCTCAATAGATTTTTATCAACCTTATGTACTCACCTTGAATGATCTTTTGTCAGTAGTGCTGAAGAGAATCAATAAAGATGCAGACTGTAAAAATGGTTCTCATTGACATAAGACAACATTTAAAAGCAATAGATTTGCTGCAAGCTTTCGAGGAATCTGCAGAGCGGTTCTGCTTTTATGACTTTGCGACGATTCAGATTTGCACGTGTCTGTTTTCAAGTAATTAGTCTCCGTGAAGGTGATGAAGTTAATCATCAAATCAAAATCAATGAGATTGATTGCTAGTCTCTCTTTCTGTGCATAAGATTCGAACCGGGTGTGCTGTTGAAGTACCGGTCGCAAATGCTTCGAGTGTTTTGTTATTAATTGCGCACAAGACGAAAACATGACCTTACCAAATGTTCACAAATTTAGTCTTAAAAGTTTGATAAGGCACGAAGTATAATCGATAGACACCGTGATAAGTAATCATGTCATGACGTTGTACTGGTTTTGCTTAAGGTATACGTAGGAGTGAAGTGGCCAGCTGCCACATATTTACCGCTGTGAAACACAGCGACAACACGTTATTTGCCATTCCCCGCGTCGTTTTACGAACTCTGAACGACAGACATCCAAGTCTGCTTCGCGCCACATCTGTTCGGTTATTCCCACATCTGTTGATTCTTATTTCCATCCTCGTCTACAGCTTCCTTGTTTATTTCTAAGGTTTGGATCAAACTCAAGACAAAGCTAGTTCAGCTGTGGCAAGCCTGCCCGCGGTCAACCCCGTCTTTATGCTCGTCTTCAGAGAAAAGTGAGGGTGTTGGAGAAAATTCTTTTTTCAAGACATGACCTCCAAAAGACTGTTTCGCGCTGTTCTCGTCCAAGTGACGCTTGAGCTGATGTCAACATTTGAAACCAGAAAAATGTTGTTTCAGACGTGTGTGACAATAAAAAGGATTGTCAATGGTTTTGACGAGACCGGGGGTTCCCCACCTTTATCTTACCACTTACCTCTCCAGCATTTCGACAGACGAGCATGCACCGCTAAAATTTCTTACGAAAAAAGGCTGAGTAAAATAACAGAAGTCCACTTAATTTTTCAAAGAGAACTTTTAGATTTTTAAAACTATAAAGTTAGACTCCATTTTAGTCTCAAATTTGATATATTTGACAATAAGCGCAAGATATATTCGAAAATAATATTATATTCAAAAATAATATTCACTGAAATGCATAAATATTTGGAAGTAGATAATAAATTAATGTGTCTTTCCCTTCTATTGCTAGCCTTAATATGTACCTCTTCAGATAGGCAATTGTACTCTTAGGGGTACATCTACCCGAGGTTAGAAGCCCCTGGGCTAGACCGTGAAGTCACAGGAACATAAAAACATTCATTGCAAACGATGCCGCAATGGCCAGCAAAAATCGAAAAGTAGAAAAAGACTCTTTTATGACTCGCCGAAAGTGTTTCCTGAAATGTAACTGTGGAAACGGAGCTGTCCAAGCGCATTTAAACGCAACACCGCTGGCCCCATACAGATCGATGCATAATATCCCTCCCCCACTTCCCGCTAACGCAAATTCCGTATGCGAGATTTGCGGTAAGTATTTTCCGCGCTATGTCGTTCCGTGCACTGCTGTTGCTTTGCCATGACGCAAACGTTTTAATTTTGACCACTTGGTCCTTTGCGAATCCGCTTGCAAGGAAGACAGGTGTCAGCTAAAATCTAACCTTCAAGCGTGTAGTAGTTTGACTCAGGCGTAGCTGTATCTTTTTAAAACGCGATCGTATAATGTGCACTTATAAAAGATTCTCCACTATTGCTTTGATTAAAACTTATCCCCCCACTCGCACGTGCTGCGTGTCGCAATTTTCTCATCGTCAGGTTTCGTGTTTATACCAGTATGTTTCTTTGAACAGGACCAAACTTTGCATTTGTATCTGGGGAAAAACATCTAGTTTTTTTGCCAACAATTGCTGTATGTTTTTTCGTTTTGCAGAACGTACTACTTTCAATCGTGCACGAAACCAGACACGGAGTCATGGTTGGCCGCTGTCAGAAAAGCTGACGGGGATTGCGGGCCGCGATTGGATGATCAGCAGCTGACGTCAGAGGGAGTGCCGATCATTTTGGAAAAGTGCATGACATTCGTTGAGCAGTTTGGTGAGCAGTGGTGGCCATAATTTGCATAGACATTTGGAAATGTAGTGTAATTTGGAAAATGTGGCTTGTTAACAGGAATTTGTGGTTCGTATCACGTTGTATTTTAGGATGAAACGTAACCAGTCAGAATTTCCTTCGTCAAAGCATTTTCGTCGTCGTTGTTGTTTGTAGCGAAACATAAGACCTGTGCTCCCCTGATGAAGGTTGTAGTGTTATGAATCGAACGTGGTTTAAAGATGGTTGCAGACGTGTTTTCTTTCCGCAGACGACAAAAATTTCAAATTGTCTATTCCGCCACCAGCCTCGACAGCTGGTTTCAAAAATCTTGTAGAAACGACTCTTTATCTCATTGAGTTCACCGACGTTTATCAGCAAAATGTTCCAAATCGTTTTTTCTAAGGACATTCGTTGTGCAGGTCTGACAACGAGGGGGATTTACCGACTCAGCGGGACCCATTCCAAGACCTCCCAACTATTGAGTGACTTCAAACAAAACGCGCGAGAAACCCAAATGCTCGAGGGGGAGGTGAATGTTCACGATGTCGCTAACGCCCTCAAGCGGTGGTTTAAGGGTTTGCCGGGATCCCTGCTCACAGAACAGCTGCACGATGACTGGTTGAGAACTGCCCGTAAGTTCTTTTCATGCTGTTTCGTGCAGGCGTTTTGCTGTTATTGAAGTGTGAAAACTATGCTGCATTGCTTAGATTGCGTTAACAGCAACATGGCGCCCTCTGGAAAACATCAAGCAAAAGCTTATATATCGTACTTGTAAAAGATGCAATATTTTCATTTGTTATGCGTTTCATTTGATGGTCAGCTATGATTGAAATAAACAAAGTCTTTATTTAATTGTTATTTCGCAAGACACGCAATTCTACGGAAAACGTCTCTGAACAAACAAAAATTACGGTCATCACGACTCTGTACGTTTCTCAACCAACATAACACTAGGATCTATCAACAGAGCGCAGGTTATTTACGGTTGACACTTCAAAATCCACGAAATTTTTAGCAACAGAGGACTTCATGTGCTACACTTTTAGTTGAAAGTCACATGAAAAGGTGCATTACAATTTAAGGGTGCAATTAACTTCTGCAACACACACTGCAATGTGCACAATCTTTGCTTTTGTATGTATCACTATTTTGTCTTTGTAACACATTGTGATGCACAGGCAAAATACTGTGGGCCAAAGGCGACTAGTTTGTTACAGCAGCAAAAGGTGTGTGGCACTAGAGTAGGGAGTATCATTTTGTGGTGAAAACACAGGCAAAATGCTGTGGTACCACAGTAGGGCGTGTAAGTTTTCGGAACAACAAAAGCAAAGTACTGCTGTGCTACAGTATTATGCCACCCACCCGATTGCTACGCAAAGTCGAACCAAAGCAGCACCTTTTTCGAGCTTCGAAAAACATTATAAAGTGGCTTTTGATGTTTAAAATTTGGGGGGGAATTCGGCATATTTCCGGAGTTTTCACTGGATACTGAGTTGTGGATGCGTTGGAAGCACCATTGGTATAACGACCTTTTCATCCCCATGAGCCGATAGTTTCAGACAATCAGTACGTCAGCGTGAGTGGGCAGCTGACCACTTTCCCTCTTCAGCAATTGCGTTTGCTTCGTCGTACAAGTTAAACACGAAACGCGCCACACAGCGTCTGTTAGAAGCTCGATGCCTAGCCACTTGCAGGCGCTCGAGACATACCGTGATGAACGACTTCTGAAAAGCATAAATTGGTTTGCAGAAATTTTGTCTTAATCGGCGGCGCGCGGTCTGTTTCATGCGCATTGCTTGGAACGCTGAAGCTGTGTAAACGCGGACGTAATACCCCAGCAACAACACCCATTGCATTATGTTCGTTCCCTGTTTAACAGATATGAAACAGGAACAACATGAGCAGAAGTTGAACTGGTACAAACATCTGGTGGAGAGGCTGCCAGACATCAATAGACAGACGCTAAGGGTCGTTCTGGTTCACCTGAATAAGTAGGCCTGACTTGTGGATGCCATTTGTTTAATTTTTACAGCAATGAACATTGCCGGATTTCATGTTTCAGAAAATACTGCAATGCTTTTTCTGATGTTATGTTGTTTATGGATCTAATGTATGCGACTGTTATCAGCTATTTGACATGCTTGGCCAAAATTCTGCAAACAATCTATTTCGCGAAAGGATTTATTACAACTTCTGTGTATCTTGATTTGGTGTTTTTGAGACTGAAATTATTGAAAGTAGATTTAAATCGTCTTCACCTTGATTGTGAAATAATTGAGTAAATATCACACGAGTCACGTTGCAATTGTTGGTATGTGACAGCGTGGCCAGCCATGCAAACGAAAACGAAATGACGCTCCACAACCTCGCCATAGTATTCGGGCCAACCCTAATGGAACCTCAGGCCGAAGACGGGAACCAGTTTATGGGTCAAACGTCGGAGGAAATTGCCTGCATCGAAGACCTCCTGCAGTATTACGGCTGGCTCTTTGACGTAAGTCGTGATGACGTACTGTGGTTGGTACCGAATTGGGGTCTTGACCAGACAGGGAATATTTCCGGCCGTTTGTAAAAGTGTTTGCTTCACTGTATCGATCTAGTGTTTTTGCGGAGATTTGATGTGTTGCCCGCGCAAGAACGAATTTCCGGGGGAGGGGGGCACACGTGCGATCGTCCTCAATTATCAATTTGTCCTCAAGAGTCGGAAGCAATTATTCGCTTGTTGGATGTGCCGGTGTCAGGAAATCTGATTCCAAGTGCTCAGTATTTACCATGTGTTGTTTTTTTACAGTTTGTTCAATTAAAGAGATGTTTGCAGCGTTTGGTTCGCGACTATTGAACACAGTGTAAAACAAACACGTCTATGGAAAATCGCGTACTGCAAAAAAAAGAAACTGAACCGTACTTGCTCCTTTGCTGTGGTTCAGCCCCCTGTCATCATATGTTATCTGATGTCGAGTTTCAGCATACCGTGTCTAACGCGTGTTTAAGTCAAATACATTTCTGCACGTGTGGATTGCGTTGCGTAATGGTGTGTGTTCAGTTTTGAGTTTTTGTTGAAGTTGAGCATACCTGCTATACCATCTTGATACCGAACAACAGTTGTATTCCGAGGTACATGGTAATTACGCGCTGCCACGCTCAGAGGTGGAGGATCTCCACTGGAGACTTTAGTTTCTACGTTTGGCAGCATCAGCCAGCTGCAGCTCGATCCTCTTGTCTCAAATGCAGCAACCCGCTGTATTTGTCCACAACGCAAAAAAAACTTACCGACGTGTTTTCGCGACCTTTTATGACCTTTCACCGCAGGTCACGGAGCTGGACCGGGAAAAAGAACGGTTGATGTTAGAAGCGAAGAACAAGATTAGTCTCGCCACGCAACAACAGAACATGGTAAACCCAGTTTGCGACCGGAACGTTGATGACGATCAAATCACGTAGCGAGGTTCAACTGATGACGAAACGCCGCATGTCCGAGAATAACCTCGGTTCTAACGTTCTGACTTGCTTCGCAGTTATCTTGAGCGTTTTCGATTTCGGGAACGCTTAATGTTTAGATGTGTATATAAAGAAACAAAAGAAACTTTCACTGCACGTTTCAAAGTCCACCTTTTTTTATTCAGCTGACGACACTCGACTATGACATGATGGTTCCAATTTATATCAACAGCAGAGACGACAAATGCGTAAATTACAAGGTATTTCATTATAAAACAAAACAGGTGTCGCTTCTTCTGTTTAGTTACTATCTGGCGCGGTTTGAAATTTAGTCGAACGACATTCCCTATATCGCTCAGGTATAGCGTCCACAATTTCTCACATCACTTTCTTGACGGTCTTATACTCCTCTGACGGTTAATTTTGTGATTTAGAAAATTTCCTAAGCTTTGTTTTTGTGTTGAGAGAACGTTCATTAATCTTACAGGTGAACATGACCGCGGGTGAACTCGTCGGGCGCATCTGCACGACCCATGGTTACCCTCCAAAATCGTGGGGTCTATACGAGGTCATATCGGACGGAGATGCTGAGCGGCCATTGCATTACAACGAGCACGTTCTGTCTGTCATTAAAGCTTGGGAAATGCCTTCGACCAACTATCTGGTTGCCAAGCATGACTACATCCGCGATAAAATGCGGTGGTTCCGTCAGGTTGGTGTGCTGGTGGTTTGTTCCGTCAGGTTGGTGTGCTGGTGGTTTGTTCGCTTATTTTTCCGGAAATTGTGACGCGCTCCCATAGTTGTGCTTTGTAATGAGCGCTTTAAACATGAAATCAAAGAGAAGGAACTTTGTTTACAGAATTTGTTCAGGATATAGCAAACGCAACATTTTTTGCATTGTTGACATGATCTGTTGAAACAGCTGAAAAACAGGAATTGTTTCATGAATTTCCCTACTGCGCACGAAGAAAGCGTACACAGCAAACGGGTGAAAGGCATTTCGCTTGCCAGTTCACCCTCTGCACCCAGCAGCGCATCGGGAGTTGGTAGAACTGGGCGTCTAAGGTGGGCGGACAATGACCACCCTTTTTAGAAAAAGGGGTGAAGAATGACATTTCCTTTGTAGTCGCCGCTTCTGGGGGTTAGGTGCTGGGGCCTGGTCATTTTTTTAGAGGTGTTATAGACGTTACGCTGTGAAAAGGGCGTAAGCTCTTTATAGACGTGAAATTCAGTTTGTTAGCCGAATGGCTTCCGCAAGCTCTAATGTAAATAAATATTCCTGTTTTTTTTTCTCTGCATCGAATTATCGACATCTAATGCCGTAAAGCTTACCAATCTTCAGCTTTTATGAAATAATATTTATGGTGCGACCCACGTCTGAAATTCTTTGAAACGGACCCACAATCCCTGATTGTCTTTGCTTGGGAGAAAAACCTGTCCTTTTCAGACGAAAACTTCCGACTCACAAGCATTGTGCGAAGGACAGTTGAAAATGTACGAGACCAAGAAGAAGTGGTCAAAGGTGACCGCATCGATGCGTATCGTTGACGGCGTTTTGACCCTGCAGTACGCGAAGGTGGGTGATGAGTGGGAATCGATTGGATGCACAATGTCCAGCAGAACGTCGACCGGGGTCACCAACCTTTTTGAAACTGAGAGCCACGCCCTGGGCACCGATTAATGCAATGTGCTATTAGTTTGACAAACACTTGTGAAGTAAAACACTTGCCCAATTTATCTTTGGATTATGTAATCATTAATAATGTTAATGATATTCAACTATGTGAAGAAGCTGATCATGTTCCGCTGATTTCAGAACAAGCCCGCGGGCGACCGACGTGGTCAGTGCGGGCAGCTTAGTTCCCCCGAGGGTACCATGTTGGTGACCCCTGGTGTTGCCGTTTAATATGCAGAAATTAGAAATTGAAAATCGTTGCAATCAAGCTATTGTCAGCATTGCTCGTCTGCAGGGCAGTTGAGAAAAACTCGGCGTTCGAAAATGCTCCAAATTGAAATAGTTCCAGTTATCATTAAATGAACCTGGGTTTTGTTGATGATAGAAAAGCTTTGAAAATCTAATGTGACAATACTGCGTCTGGCTACGGTTTCTATTTGCCTGGCGGTTAAGACACATTCAATGACTTTTCTTGATGAAGTATGATACGAAAAGACAGAATTTGGGCCTAGGAACTGTTTCGCGAATGTTTTTGAATATGGCTAAATAGCTGTTTTGTTTCATTTGACGTAACAATCAGAGCAATATTTGTTTCTTGGCTCACATGCAGTCATCGCCCCAGCATGGTGAGCCACTTCCTCGCTTGCGTTCCTCGCGTGCGCGTGTTGTTTTACTTTTCCCTGATAATCTAAACGATGACTTGCCTGAGTCGAAGGAGAGCACAGCACTTTGTGTGTGTGAGGGCAACTATGACTCGTCTTGAATATCAGTGAAACCGTCAGAGTCGCACAAAAATCGATGCGACCTACATGATTTTTTTGTTTGCGTCGAAAGTTCACTCGTGCTGGTTTAGTGTCCACACACTGCATGTGGCTGGGAGTGGATTCACACCTTCGGTCACGTGTTGTTGTGTTTTGCTGGAAATCCCCTAATTTCTATCCCATGTCGATGACTTAATGACGTTTCGGCTTAACGACGTTTTCATAAAAAATGAGTCGACTGTTGTGGTTGGTTGGCTTCAAACATTGTTTTTTCGATGGTTTTGTTTTGGGGCAAGAAATACATTTCGTACTTTTTCCGAATGGCGGAGAATCGATTGTTAAATAAAACAGCCCAATTGAAAATAATATGTATATTTACTATTTTTTATTGAAACGAATGTTTTTTCTCTGTAAAAACCATAAATACTATAAATACTGGTGGATACAATAACAACAATTTAAAAGATGTCTTTGTGTCAGATAATATGTAGCTTTCATTTGTTGCGTCGTAGACCATGGATGTATCATCTGCCCGGGACATGAATTGGCGAAAACGATCAACTAAAGTTCAACGACCCTTTTCCTCATATGACGTAATTGTTTGCATCCAACCAATCAGTTCAGCCCTCTCGCGCGTCGACTGCCGATGCGTGACGGGCTGCGTGCATGGAAATTTTTGAAAATGTTTGTTTTTCGTTTTCGTACAATTTTGTTTACGATTAACAATCATAACCATCCCAGTAAATCCATTTTTTGAAAAACGTTTCAACGTATGTTTGAAACTGAATCGTCTTTGATAACATGCACCATTTTGATGTGAGCTAATGATGATTTTGTTTTGTGAAGGTGCTTGGCTAGTAAAGATGTTGATAATGATTCATCAACCTTTGCTTTCATCTCTGTCCACGATTTGTCACAAACTAATGAAGCGTTTATATATCTAAACATTTCCAGGCACTTCCAGTGATAGAGTCCTTAAAGTCATCGTGGACCGCATGTGTTTTTAGTTAACACTTACAGTTTTGTGTTGCTGCAGAATTGGGTATTCACCCTGTAGATTAACACTACATTACAATGGAAAACAAACGATTATGATGTCACAAGCATTCAACTGCTCCCGCACACGAGAATAAGGAAGCGAGTTCACTTTCCACTTTACGTCGCGGAGCTGGTGATGAATCGGAAACTTAGAACTTATCTGTAACTCATAGAAAGCCATAGGTTGTCCAGAGTCACAAAGCTGTTAAGCAGTCGTACTTTCAGTAACTGCTTTATCCGAGTTTTGACTTGCTGGCAGTGAGGCCAAAAGCAAAAGCTGCTGTGTTCCTGAATCTGTGTTGTTGCACGGTGTGTTGTTGCACGGTACGTAGTGGTCAAGGATTTTAGCCAACCTCTGGCTCAAGTTGGGTCACCTGCTGATAACAGCCATAGTTAATCGTGGGCTCGATTCCTAGTTTTTTCAAGCGACTGGCAGAGGAAAGAGGCTCCGTGATTCGTCAGAAAGCAACGGAGCATGTCAAACACTGATTGGGTGTTTTCATTCAAGCGTGAACGCAATTGGTTGTTTGGAGGTTGGAGGTTCCTCACTCGGGTGGCGAATGTCTTTTCTTTTCATCTTATTTTGTCGTTAAAAACGTCCTATGATACGATCGATGGGAATTAGGTTTGTCACATCGCTGGTGATTTAGTGGCCAACATTTGACTGCTTGGCCTTGAACCATCTTTCTATGTTATTATTGACCGTCAGCGGCAATGCGTTGTTCCGTGGTGTTCAAACTGCTTTAACTTTTTGACGAGCCACGGCTTTTCCTGACAGGTGAAAAGTGT
>JGI24158J21664_10000633_pt1 | contig 33968 bp, 17 predicted proteins | sample Ectturendosymbi3_FD_21664 | JGI IMG/M metagenome (IMG submission 21664)
ACGTCAAATTGTGACGTCACAAACAGCGCACAACAAATACAAATGACTACCCTATGCCACTGAATGAAACCCCCCCCATGAAAATTTTCTGCGTACGGCACTGATCAATAAAACATCACATAGTTAATTGCCGACGGACTTAATAGGTTTGTTCAGCGGGTAGCCTTCTTCAAACTTGTTGGCCAGCGAACCCTAAATCAAGGTACCTCGATATCTGCGTCAACCATTGATGTATTACTGACGATTGAAACACGTTTGATAAACGCCCGGTGATATGTTCAAATTTGTGATCTCCGCGTCGTCATTTTTAACTTTGGCCTTGCGTTGAGCGTTTGGTTAGTGAATCGATTTTGGAATCCCTGGATAGTGTTAGCCATATTATGAGCAAAATTTGATAAATATTACTTATCGCTGCAGTTTTTGTTGCCGTAAGATATGGCGGCATTCAGAATAAGGTGCTGAAGAGAGTCGTATTGTCAATGCGTAACACTGATTACTTTCAAACTTCCAGTCGAGAGTCGCTCCAGTTTCATATTTTTTTATGTTTAATCCATGTTTTTCATTAGAGTGCCTGTTCGAGTTACTACCTTGTTTTATCCACAAAATAACTCCCATCAAATCATCAGGTGAATTGAAAAGGTAAAACATGATTCAGGAAGAAGAGCCTCAAAAGAAAATAAGAATAACTCGAGGAAACCAGTTTGAAACGTTTCAGGCTGAAACAGAAAAATCGAAGATGAAATCAACCGGAACCAACCACGCCTTTTCTTGCAATGTATCATTAACCTTCTCCAAACCTGCTGGAAAATCGCTAAAAATGCGGTAAAAACAGCAGTGGTTGGCAATCAAACATCATTTGTAGAATTTCTGACTGCTGGATAAAGAAACCATTTCTGTGTTGCAGGGTAAAAGGCTTTGCTTGCATGAAATTAATACAAATTATAACCGGAGAACTTACACTGTCGCTGGGTCAGAACAAAACATGGAATTATGCACGTTGCAAAAACGTATTTGCCACATAATGAAAATAATGGCCGAAGAAAACGATGTAAAACGACAGTTTTGCAGACGTCTTGTTAACGCCTGCTACAATAGGGTTCTCGGTCTGGCGAAGCAATATAGTGTTCCGGGTGTAGGAACCAGTGTGGAGGTTCGGGGCGTTGCCCAACGTAGAGTTTGCTTGCGAGGAAGGTCGTCTTGCATGCAGCATTGCTGGTTTCCCCAAACGCTACCAACAACGAGGCAGCCTAGTCGTATCAGTATTGATCTGACTCCCGACTAAAGTTGCTGAGCCGACTACGATCACCAGTGCATTTGCAGTTGCAAAACTCCTGCTACCATCATCACAGGTCAGACGCGCTCGCGCTCTCTGCGATGGTTCGCCATTCTCGTAGTTTTGTTACAAAGTTATTTACGCTTCACTGGTTGGACGTCTCGTTTTGCTCTTTATTTACACTGCTTTACTCATTGGTAAGGTTCTTGAGTTCGAGGTTTAACTCACGATTTGTTCAATCATCAGCAGTTGAGGTTACTCGCTCAGATTAAACAAGCCCATGACAGTAGTTTCTGCAATGAGGTTTTGATGAAGACTATTTTTTGTCACAGTTCCACATCGTGTAGTTCGAAAGAAACCCGGAAAAGTTATACATGAAGTTTATCGCGGTGGTTAAAGAAGCTATAAGAGCTCGGTTTATTTCACCGATAGTTATATTTCGCTATTCAACTGACGTTGGAGATTGTCACTTTCAGTAGAAAGTTGTGATTTTCATGCAAGTCTGATCCTATAAAACGTTTTCGAAATTTATTGCTCATCGTTTCTTCGCACAGGAGTTGTTATGTCACAACAAAAGCTGAGTACCACGAACGTGGTGCGTTCATGAGCTATCGTGTTTTCCCGAAGAAAATACTGAATGAGAAAACAAGTCATTGCTCAGTTTTTCAGAATGATTGCAGCAAAAGTTTACAGGCATATGGAAAAGCATTTTGCAGGGGTTTGGTGAGAAGTCGCGTGGTCTGAAACCTTTGCTATTGACACGATTTTATGACGATCGCTGTGATGGACGCTTTTTCTGGATAATTCGCAACTTTTGCCGTAAACTACAGTGGAGAGCCAAAAACGTAATTTGTTGCTTTGCGAGCCGGTAAGTTTAAAATATGTCAGCACTTCACAGCTTTCAACTTTTCATCTTCATTCTTTCCAAGTACACGCTTTCTTTCGCAACTGCCACAAACGTGGCTTTTCCTTTGACGCTTTTCCTTTAACGCCAAAGCTACTTTTTGCCTTGTAGGTTTAATATTCAAGAACACTGCTTGATTCGGTTGACTTTAAAAATTTTGTAGCGCTAGCTAGATGTTGGACTTCTTTGCCTGTTATAATTTTAAGTTCTGTTTAATATCTCAAGTTTACTCAAATATTTTTGTTAAAGTTTGTACATTTTCAGTAAACGTTTACTCCACATTAAAAATGAAAAACTCCCTGCGTTTCAGTGGGTAATTTTGGGGTGCAAGTTCATATAAAGCTTGTCTCACATTGTAGAAGCAACATAGCAGTGAAGGTCATCTCATTTTTTAAAACCTTTTTCTCATTTTTCCCTTTTACGTAAAATTACCTGTTTGGGTTTATGGAGTCACATCCTTGCAAGAGAATGCACTGATATGTCTCGCTCGGTGTGTTTCATTAATTCATTTTTATACCCGCTGTTCCTCTCTGCGAAGGGTCGCGGGAGCAGCTCTAGGAGGACTCAAAATACCTCTCGGTTTTCAGCAATCTTAGATAGTTGTGCTGGCTCCACACCAAGACGGGACTAAGAAAGGTTGGAAAAGTAATCACGCCATCTGCCCCGTGGTCGACCTTTGGGCCGCTTCCCGTCGGTGTAGCCAGCATAGCTTGCCTCGCCGATCTTTAATGAGAGATTCTGGACACATGGCCGAACCAACGTACGGCTGGGATCTCTATTCGGAGAAGTGGCTCGACTTTCAGGATTGTACGAATTTCAAAGCTGAGCACTTCGTCACGAAGTGTCACGCCGTAAAATCTTCGCAAAAAATCCATCTCTGCCGCTGACACTTGAGATAGCTCTTTTTCAGTAATCAACCAAGATTCATGACCACAGGTGAGGAACGGAACAGACCGATTTAAAAACTGAAAGATTTGCGGTGTTTGAAAGCTCCCTTTGTGTGACCACAGAGCGATAAATCTCACGCAGAACTACGTTTGCCTTAGCAAGCCGTATATCAATCACCTTGTTTTGTCTTCCGCCACTCGTGAATACCACCCTGAGGTGCTTGAACTTCTCGACCTGCTGCAGTGTATTGCCGCTTACTTGCAGGCGTACACTTGATTGTGATTCTGGTGAGTTGTGTTTCTGGAGAGACATAAACTTGACCTGTGTTTCTGGAGAGACATAATACCTCGGTCCAGTGGCGTAGCCAGCCCAAAAATTTGGGGGGGCAAAAAATTTTGGGGTGGCCAAAATATTTGATTTTCAGCGAATAACACTATTTTGCTTAGAAAAACGCCTCTCAAAGCACAAAATTACTATATTTTCTAAAAATTTGAGCGGGGGGGCATGCCCCCTTTGGCCCCCCCTGGCTACACCTATGCCTCGGTCTTTTAAGCGGTGCTTTTAATTCTGGCTCGGTCGCACGCAGCAGAAAACCGAAGTGCATGTTGAAGACCCCGCTCAAAGGATACAAGCAGTACCAAATCATCTGCAATAAGCAAACGGTTGGTCTTGAAGGTTCTAACAATGACCCCTCGTCAAGTCCACAGTGACTGTCTATCCACTTCATACTGACCATAAAGAGGAGTGATGATAGCACACACCCTTGTTGGAGTCCAACACCCACAATGAACGGTTGTAATTTAACGCCTCGATTTGCGACATACCATAAACAGACCATTCCTATGGTTGTATTTCTGTTCTATTGGTATGTTAATAACTTTGTGAAAAATTGCAAGACATCACGAAAACTTACGTAAAAAAATAAACATTAAAAATTTAACATAGATTAGAAATTGGAGGATTGCTTGGATATTAGCAGCGACCCTCTAATTTAAGGGAAACCCTGTTTTAATTTATAAAGTGTGAAACCTGTATAGCGACGAGATGACCGGTCTGGGAACCATTTGTGGCGACGAGATTGGTAACCTCTGGAGTCTAGTAGTTGGGATCTATTGGCACAGCGAGACTGAGTTTTACGTAAGCAAGCTTGTTTATCTTAGCTGACTTTATCTTACTCCACAGACAAACTTAAAGACATTTCGAAAAGAAGATTTGAACATAATCAAACGAAAACTCGAGACGTCTCCAAACCAATGCTAGTGCAAACAGTAATAGTGGCTCTCACCCCTTTCCAAGATTACCAGGTAGTCATAAGTAAAAAAGGCCAGATTAAAAGGCAATATATGAATATTTTATACAAAAAAAATAAAGCTCACTCCATTAATTAACTTCTCGAAACTTTTGATCTTGCTGAAGAGTAACCTGAAACTGCAAACCTAAAAGCATGGAATAAGCAAAACAAAAAATTATGAATTCTCGTGCAGAGGTACCAAAAAAATGTTGTCCTTCTGTGTCCAGAAACGGTGTCTACAAATCTGCCAGTAACCAGAAATCTGCCAAAATCTTCTTTAAATCTGCCAAATCGACGTAAAAAGTATAATTGGCCAATGAAGCCCAAAAAATCCAAATTTCATTTGGCCTTTTTCAAAAATTAAAAAAATTCAAAGGAGTTGAAAGAAAGCCAAGAATTACAAATTTAGCCTCACAAAAGCCAAACTGGCAACCCTGCCCTTTCGCGCTTGTCGAGCCTGGTGTTTTAAGGCGTATCGCGACATCGTGCATGAGGTGCGTTCGATCAAATAATCTGCGCTGCACTCTCGAAAACCACGCTGCAGGAAGAAACCAGTGACCGCTACACCTGGGACTGTAGGTAACCCCCAGATGCGCTTTAATTTTGAAACTAACGAATTCAATCCCACGTTTCAAATTTTTCATGAAAAACGTAGGACCTATGCCTTTTAAACTTCTGTTCGATTAGCGCGTGTCTCCCAAACTTAGTACATGAGGTCGCAACCGTGACTATTTTTATATTACTAGTATTTGCGTTTGTCTTCTGCGAGTTGTGCTGATACCATGGTGCCATGCAACAAGCAAGGTCTTTAGGCGTGCACCGTCGTAAAACATTACGAGTGTAGGACTGCTAAAACAGGCTCCTAAGCCCTTGCTATAGGCTGCATGTTGCTCTCGAAGGCCTTTTCTGCGGCAGAGATGCTTTGTGGAAATGAAATTTCGAATACAGTAATTACCAACGAAGTGATCTTATCCGCCACTGTTTAAAAAGTGTCAAGCCAGCGAATCAATAAGTTTCTTTCGGTAAGATGACTAGAAATAATTTGCCTATATCTCATACCACACACGATACCTTTTTATCGACTATTTCATCACTGTAATGAAAGTTCACAGCATGTTCACCTAGGAGTTGCTTCAAAAGTCCTTATTTATTTGTCTCTCGGAGCAGTTAGAGTTTAAGACCCAAGGTTTAAATCGTAATTTAGAAAAGTTTGCATTCCTCCTCTGCATTTTGAAAATGCTTTCCCATTTGGTTTCCTATTATTTGGCAGGATTCACGAGTGTCCTCTACTTTTCCAGCATCACAACCAGCAATTCTCAACACTCTTTTGCTTCGAGCAAGTGTAAGGTACGGTTTATTGTCAAAAAATAACCGGACGGCAAACAAAACTGTCATCAATCACACGTCGATCCGATCAACGATAACGTCAAAAACTGAGATAGAGGAGCACGTCTTCCTATAACGTGAAGAAGGTTGGGAATTTTTCATGGAGAAATTCGCAAACAAAGAAAACGACATAACTGCCAATATGTTCGCGTCGCGTAAGGGAACCGCGTCCACCCATGTACTGTACCTTCCGACTTCACCAGCAAATGTGATTAAATTGACGACTTTTTAACGACTAAGTGCTTTTCTGCAAAGAGGTTGTAAAACTATTTGATTCAGCGTGGCAAACACCAGGAGCTGCAGGGTAACCACAGTATACCAAATCCAAGGGTGGCTAAACTTTTTGACCCGAGGGCCGAATTCGCCACTGCCTGGCCATTGGAGTGCCGGATACAGTGCGATTTACTTGACAAGCAGCGGTCAATGCTGTTTCACTGCTGCCCACAGTCGGAAACGTGGTGCTTGAAAAAATATGCAAGGTATTTGGCGGGCGGCAGTTTGGCCACCGCTGCCATAATCCAAAGCCGTTGCTCAAAGTTATTGACGCTTGCAGATTTAGGAAAACTAGAATTGTTGCATTTTCTGCTTTTTTGAGAAGCTTATGGAGTTTTTTTACTTAACGGAGTTTTTAATTGCATTTTGTGCTTTTTTAGGTATCTTATAGAGTTTTTTACTTTACTGATCAAGCCACTCGTTGGCTAGATCTGCTGCACGCGTGTCTTTATCAAATATAATCATACAGTATACGACCATGACGGCAAGTATGTGTTACCAAGTGTTTTGCTACACATCGGAAACTAATACAAGTTGCTGGTNGAAAGTTGTGCTGACTGAAACCAGGGTTTTTTAAAGGAAAATATTAGGTACCTGGTGTGGACCTGTAGGGACCCGATTTATCTGATTCTAAGGACCCGATTTTCTCTGATTCTAGGGACCCGATGATAATTTTCTCTGATTGTAAGGACCCGATTTTCAATTCTAGGGACCCGAAACGGGTCCCTAAAACACCTTAAAAAAACCTGCTGAAACTCAATGTCACTAAGTGGTTTTATGTTCCACAAAAGTTTGAAGAAGTACAGTACACACGTGGTTGTTGTGCATGCACCGGGCGTGCAAAAAGAAACAAAGGACTATCAGCGAAAACTTTTCTACGTCGTATACTTTCAAATGTAGTTTTCCACCAACTAATTTTTAAAATAATTTCATCTTTGAAAATTTACAAAAAACACCAGAAAGTTATTTTGTGTCATGTAGAGCATACCGCGTGTGAGATTATAGAGTATTTTCACCTTTTATGGCGAAGGTGTCGGTGTTAAGTCAGAAATGTGGAACCAACGCTGACATAGATAATAACATATTGCAAGAGAAGTTTTGCCTGTTGCCACGGTTGACGCTAAATAGTTTTCCACCAACAGTTTTTCTTGGAATAAAGAATTAACGCAGGATTGAAAAATCTGTGCTTCATTGCTGAACAACCTCGTAAACTGCCTTACACGAGCGTTACGAAATCAAGAGTAAATATTCTGCGTCGATTGTGAGCACTTTGTTCTAATGCGGATTGCCAACGTGCTGCTGAGCAAACTTTCGTTGCCGGGACGTCGTTTGGTTGCCAAAATGCGACGCTGTTTAGTGTCGTTCAGTTGACTATCCCAAACGCGTTTGGAGTTGTCAAAAACCGTTTGCTCCCAGTTTCCCTTTTGTTGAGCCGATGCACAAATGATTGCACAGTTGGAGGTATTGTTGGTTTGTTGATATTGTTGACATGCCTTGGCCTGCAGTGCATATCATCCTTTTGTTAATTGACAATGAATGCGTTTGCACCAGGTTGAAAGCGTTAGAAAAGGTTTTCAGATGAGACGTGAGGCTTTGGTGAATGCAAGAGGCTTGTACTGTAGAAAACAGCTGACGCTGATTTGTCCACAAACATGGACGCATCTCAACGGTGTTGCGTTGCGACTTTCGGGGCCAGGTGGGTTTCGCCCACATTTTCCATAGCTCACAAGGGGAAAATTGGATGCTTGCAGTTTTCAGGCACAATTTCAACGAACTGCTAGATAAAGACGAGAAGTGTGTTTAATACTTGCCCGTAATGTCGGTGTATGTTTAAGATGCAGAGCTAATGAACGGTTCTTTTAAACCTTTTTCCAAATGAATACCGCTTGAAGGTCCAGTAACGTCATCTGTAGTTCCTTTCCGTTTGGACAAAAGTCTTTTTGTTTAGGTATCTAATTATTTGACAATAAATAGAACATATGAACTAAGGTAGAAGAGCGTGTCACCTGAAAAGAAAAGTCTAAAGTCTGTCGAGGTTTCTGAACTGAACCAGCGAAAAACTAAAAGGCATTTTCGATTGATTTACCCAAGGAGAATTTGCAATTATAACAAAGTTAACTTCTTGAAAATGGTCATTTTACTTTCTAAGGTTTTCGGGCACTAAACCCGTTAACCTCATGTACGGACACTGGTATGTTCTGCGGTGATTTGGCTTGAGAGCAAATCAGATTTCGTAAAAAGACCTGACCAATGGCGTAACGCGGTCCATCGAGATGAATTTTTGTTGGCGGAAGGCTGGGAGGACAAAGACTTTGTTGTTAGGAGTAAATTTATATGTAAAAAAGTAAATTTAAATCACGTTCAATGTTTATGTTTGGGACAATTTGTTCTTAACAATGTAACTGTCGCAGTGCTGTAGTGCCGTATTTTTAGCACATTTTCAGGATGTATGTTTCTACATCAAACTGGCATGTTTATCGAGTGGTCACAAAACTTTAAAACGGCGCAAGTAGCGGAAAGGGCGGATGAATTACTCTATGACATTATCAGGGGCGGATCCAGGGGGAGATTGAGGCAATCCCCCCCCTAAAACCTACGAAAGTAAAACTTTATTCACGATGATTTGTACAATTCGGAAAACAGCAAACGCGATATAAGGCCATTTTTTGCCCACTGTGTTGTCACAGGAGTGTTGTGAAGTAGCCCATACTTCATCCTTCTTACAGTAGCGAAGGCGGTATGAGACTTGACTAACAGATAATACTGAAACCGCCCCCCTTAACCTTACTGGCTGGATCCGCCCCTAGACAACATGCAGTTTTTCGTGCCACTTCGTTGTCAGTTATTGTTGCGTTAAACATGAGAACATCTCATGTCTTTTTTAAGCAATGAATGAAGCACGATCTATCGTGTAGCAAAGGTGTCTTTTTTTAACTGATCTTTTTATATAAGCATTCATTTATTTGTTTTTTTTACTTGATGTTGACCCTTATTTAGCCCACAATTCCGGCTAAACTTTCTTGTTTGAACGTGAAAACATCCTTGTAGTTATTGGTCACGCTTTACATAATTATTAGTTGTAAGTCAGAATAATCTCTGGCGGGGATCTTTTAAGGTTTGACCCTGCTGACCACAAAGACATTTTTAGAGACAGCAGCTATTTTATCTGAATACTGAGATGGTCGTAAACCGAGGTTTTAGCGTATTTTGGTGGTGGTAGTAAAACGAGTTTTTACGGTATTTTGAGAGACCGTTGGGAAAATTTGAGAGGTCGTTTTGGTCTCCCAAAACACTTTAAATAAGCACTGATCGCTCTGGTGCTGAGATCATTTAAAGCTTATACTTTTAACGCACAACTTGGACATTAATAACAAAAACATCATCAGTGTTTGCGCAGTAATATTGCTTGTGCAGATTGTAAACGCACTGCATTCTAAGCACGATTCTTTTATTTGCTCGCATGGTTTAACAGCATTTTTTGTAGCATAGGTTCTAGTTTAACGATTCGTAACAGCACTTGGCATTGATTTTCGGAAATGTCTGAAGACTTCAATAGCTTGTCTGGAGGATCATACTCTGGAAAGAAAGGAATGAAGGGAAAAATCGTAATAAGCAAGACAGCTGCAATCATTTGCGTTGTCGTCACTTTACTGATAATTCGTAAGTTTGTTTATAGAGCCTCTAGCTAGAATATCAGTAGCATCAGAAGAACACCTATGTTTGTATGTGGTCTACTCTCCTGGTCTTTTTGCAAAGAAATGTAAAAAGTATTACCAAGAGCGTTTTCAAAAACTGACATTCGAGCTATAGTAAAACGATATTATGCTGATGCTGCTCTTACAAAGCTGTAGTCGATATTCTTTGGCTTGGTTTTGTCTTGTGGTGCAAGATGAAAAACTTTGTGGGAAACACTTCAATCATTTTGAACAGGTTTTCGTTGCAGTGTGTGAAGAAGTGCTCAAAATTTGCATTGAAAAGTTTACATTATAAATAATTCTTTAGTTCCTACGTTACTAGATAAAGATACGAATTTATTTTACCGATAAGCAAATTTGTATGAATGTGTAAAATGTAATGATGGCAACTGGTGACAACGCAATCTACTCTTGGTATCCGTTTTAAGTATGATGCAGAAGTCGTAGTCTCATTGCCAAAATAGTTTTCCCGAGTTGCTGCAATATTTGAAACTTTACTGTTGTTTGTAACTTGTTATATAAATCTTCTTCGCTCATAACTCAAACGCGCGCAAGCTTATGCTGGAATACTGATGTGTGTCGATTCCATTTAAAATGGTCCCTCCTTTCCTTAGTTTGTCTCAAGCTGCTGACTTCACCGAGAGGAATTGTGAGCTTGTAAATCAGGGATAACGATACTTTTTCAGTTGCGGTTGGTCTGTTGGCTGGTTTGGTGGGACGACCAAAAGTAGAAGAATGTAACGTACCGGATAAAACTAGTTCCACTGCTGCCACCACCACCGCTGCCAGCACCACCAATGAACAGACGACTGCGTCAAGCACAACTGCCCAACCAACGGGACCATGGACTGAAATTCGTTTGCCTAAAGCACTCATTCCCTTTCACTACGATGTGGATCTATGGCCAATTCTCAAACCGGATTCATCCGGTAATTACTCTTTTAATGGAACAAGCAAAGTTTTCTTCACCGTCAATGAAACCACCGACTACATTTACATCCATGCCAATAAACTGGACATCAGCAAAGTGGAAGTCAAGGATAGCAGCGTAAGTAGGTTTAAGATCTGACCAGAGCGGATTTTATGAAATTTTGTGAGAAATTTTGCGCAAACGCTGAAACGCTATTGATGTGTTCGTTTCTAAAAATTAAGCCACGGTTAACTTTTTCAAAGTTAGCTATACACCCTAACGCTGTTTCCTGAAACAACAGTAATGGTGGGGCAAATGTGATTACGTTCGAAAAAGCCACTGGGTTTTTTTCGGTGCCCTGGCGTTTTTGCAATTGCTATGGTTTCCTTCTCGTCTTTGAAATTCTTAACTTTCGCCAAATAAACTCAACTCAACTCATTGTACGCTGAGAGCCAATAACAGGCAAGAAAAAGTACTGATGGAACTGTAGAGCGTACAGAATACGAAAACGCTCTAAATTTCGCAAGCATGGGGTTTGTTTCGACTGATATTAGCACGGTGTTTATTGATGACAAACGTGCCGCGAAAATGAGAAAACTATTTTGATTAATTTGAAGTCTACAAAATACTGACGCACGATCGGACTTTGCTAATTAACTCAACGTTTAACGGCAGGTGTAAATTTTCGGTAGCTGCACAGTCGTGTTTGCGAATAAATACACCACAATAATTTTCTGAACTGCGCCAATGCTTTATTAGATATTTAAGGCTTATACACTCTGCGGCGCTGTTTGTGCTTTTGAGTGACGCTAACAACGTGGACATCGCTCAACAAATGCCTAATAGTTTCGATACTTGATGCTACTGTATTACCGCTTTTTTTTCTCGCTCTAATCACTGAACAACCATGTGTGAGTGCGAGCAAAACCGACCACTTCGTTCTCTGGTGATGCTTCTAATCTTTTGATGTATTTCAAGGTGAAACGAATCAAATGAACAGGCTGGCAACAACAATTTAACGCAAGTCGCCATTCCGCTCTTGTGAATCATTGTTTTTTCGTTAAGCACACCTGTCAACGTGACCAGGACCAACCGCGCGTAAAATGCGCAATGCATACAGAAATGCTCGAAAAGTCCGATGCGCCCGAGGTTATTTTTCTGACTGCATTTGCAACTCATGGCATCAGACGAGTTCAGCTCTTGTGTTTGGCACAACTAGAACAAAATTGCTTTTTGGAGCAATGCTTCTTTGAGTTGTTCGTCGTTGTTTTCCATGTTGTTTCGTTTGATTTTCTCACTCCTCGTCGTGGTCACTATTTTGTTTGACGCAGTTACTTTTTTCGCCAGCTAGGCGATGCACCGGAAGTTTCGAACAAACATTCGCAGTTCAAAGCTGTGCTAACAAAGCAACGAAGTCTTTTTTATCCTGAATGCCATGTTTTTGTGCTATTTGGTAGACTGAAAAAGTAGTTCTAATTACTAAATGCAAATACATTTAGGGGAAGAATGGTTCATCGATCCTACCGCAGTAAAGCTACCCCGAATTTTCTTTGGCCGTTAAATGGTATAGGTTTTGATGAATGGCGGACAGCAAACCGTTTAACTATAACAAGTAAGGGCCGAGCCTCTAATGCATAGGCGTAGCCAAGGGGGGTCTACGGAGCCATGCACCCCCAAATGTTTAGAACATATAGTCATTTTGTGCTTTCAGAGGCAGTTTTCAAACAAAATAGTGTTATTCGCCCAAATATCAAACATTTTGTCCCCCAAAAATTCTTTTGGCTCCCCCGAATTTTTTAGCTGGCTACCCTGCTGCTGTAATGCAGGGATGGGGAACTAATTTACTATCCCGGGCCGCATAAATTGTGGATTATCGCTGGCGGGCCGCAAATAGCAATTGAATTTATCCTAAAATTCTACCTTTATCTTAATACGAGGATAAAAGGCATGTTAAGACAATATTATCTGCTTATCATGGAGCTTATGTAAAGAAAATTCTGATGCGGGCCATATCAAATGTTCACGCGGGCTGCAGGTTCCTCGCCCCTGCTCTAATGCATGGGCTCCCAACCTGGGTACATGTACACTTAGGGGTACATTTGCCTATCTGAAGGGATATATTTATTGAACAGCCTATTAAAATTCAGTGGATTTTTGTTATTTTACTCAGCTTGTTTGTTATAAGGTATTTTAGGGGCACATGCTCATCTGTCGAAAAGCTGCAGGGGTATGGTCTGAAGGGAACCCCTGCTCTAATGCATAAGTGAACATTTTCTAAGATTATACACTCATGCGCATGTCATCAAAGGTTTATAAGTGTTTGTTTCAACGCGTATGAAAGACTGATCGCAACGATTTTCTGTCAGTTTTTTTCAATCTTTCCGGCGCAGTAACCATAGGTTATTAATGCATGTTTTTCAAAAAACTGCACAGTTCATCAAAAGCGTAGCCAGCCTAAAATTTGGGAAGGGCCAAAACGCTTGATTTTAGGCAAATAACCCTATTTTGTTTCGGATACCGCCTCTTAAAGCACAAAATGACTATATCTTCCGAAGATTTTTGGGGAAAATGGCTAGGCTCCCTGGCTACGCCTATGCTGTTCATAAAGACGAATAAATCTACCAACTTTGTGCTGTGTCAATCTTTCGTTTGAAACTCGCTTCTGAAAAAGGCGGCGAGCACTCGAGCACGCGTAAAATCCTCAGGGAAGCAGTGGAGCATGTGAAAGGTTGCACCTCTTTTAATTGGGCAAACAGACTCGCGTCGCATTTAACTTTTCTTGAGAGCTGCAGAAATCTTACAGTGAGAATTCTCGATCATTAAGTTCGCGGGATAAGGGTAGCTTTGTCTCACAAGTTTGCAAACAGCTTTTCCTGAACGGCAACCGAATCATCCACCTTGTAAAAGTCCCTACCCCGTCTATAATCTCATCTTAAAGTCATTGCAAGAATATTGGCTTGACATCACAGTTTTAAGTTCATCCTTAATGAGAACAACGATCAAACTTGTTTTTGGTGAGGAAACACAAGGTCTGAAACAGGGGTTTCAAACACGCGGCCCGCTGGTCACATGTGGCCCGCGAGGTCGTTTTGTGCGGACCGGGATGCTTTTTGGAAATTTTCAAATAATTAACATTGACGTCATTTAGTTTATTCACCTGTGTAGTTTATTTACAAATGCTCGGTTATCGATTAAACAAGTTCCTTTCAAACGAACGTAGAGACGGCTATAAACGATTTGCTTGATATCTTTCGCAAGGAATAAGATGTAAATGCTGTTTCTTCCTGTAGATTTCAGGTACCTCCATTGTTGCGTCAGCGTCATAATGCAGTCCTCGGGTTACTTTATAAGTTCTCATTTGGCCCTCGGATCAATTTGAGTTTGATACCCCTGGTATAAGACCTCCTTCAACAAAAAGAAGCAATTTTTCTTATACAGTATTTAAGGTGCTGTTGCAAGTCGTGTTTTTTGCACAGTTTTTCGAACTTCATTATTGCTGGCTGGTAAAACTTGTATTTTCGGTGGACACAAATTCATATGTTGTTGTTTTTCTTTTAGGATGCCATCGTGGAATGGAATGATTACTGGTGGAATGAAAAGCACCAGTTCCTGATCGTACCCTTGAAAAGTAAAATGACGGTCGGCATGAACTACTCACTCTACACTGAGTTCGAAGGCAATCTTGCTGATGACCTGGGCGGCTTGTATAGAAGTTCATACGAGAAACCGGATGGAACGTCATTGTAAGTGTAGCGTGAAGGATCAAGTGCGCGTATGAATATCACGCGGATTGGATGATTTGAATGTCGCCAGCAGTCGTTACAATGCTTTCCTATACGATAAAGATGCAGTTCGAAAGACTGACGTTAACTGATTTCAATTCGCGATGAACGCATTGAGTACTTGCGCAAAATGTTAGACCAAAATTTTATCAACATTGTGGGAGAAAATAAGCGCAGTGCGGTGGCGCCGCATGCAGCAGTAGTGAGATGTTTTAAGCACTTAATAAAGCACAATTTTTTTAATATTTTCAAGACTAGTGTCAAATGTTCGATTGAAGTCCAACGGTGCTTGGATGAGCTGATATTTGCGTACTCTAAGAATCACTCCAAGAGAAAAATATTCGCTGCAAAACAGCGTTGGCTATAACTTCTTTGCAATCTGTTTAGCGTAATTGCCACAACTCAGATGCAGCCTACCGATGCTCGCAAAGCATTCCCGTGCTTTGATGAACCTGCAATGAAAGCGACTTTCAACATCAGTCTGAGGCATCAGGATCCCTACTACGCTCTGTCGAACATGCCTAACATATCAACTGAAGTAAGTTGTTTTTTTTTCAGAGTACGTGGTAATCCACTTCTACCGCATTGCTTGCGTTAAAGAATGATGTCATGAAGTAAGCGCGAGGTTAACTGTTTGTGAAGCACACGATTGTTCAACGGGCGTTTTCCTCATAAAACTTGGTTGAATCACTTTTACGAGCTCGAGCTCGAATCTTTGTTTTTGGCGAAGTGTGGAAAATGCTTTATATATAATGGTTTGTGTCATACTCTTGTGAATTCATTTTACTTTTTTCGTGTCATTGAAAACGATTGTCAGGAAAAGGAACTTTTGAGCTTTACTATTTGCAAAACTATTAGTTTCTGCAACCGCAAACAATCCAACAATTTAACAAAATTGTGAAAATTGCTTGCAAATGTAAGCGTTTGCCAAGCGAAGTTGTAAAATTCGCATTCAGTGGACAGAACATCTCGCAGACCTCTTCTTGTTCAAAACTTTTTATGAGGTATAACAGAGTTATTTTGTAAACAGGGCTAAAACCAAGTTTCTCTAATTTGCAAGAAACGTAGGTTCTAGAGAACACGTTATCACCAAAATCGATTGATAAATTTTAGTAAACCATGTTATTAACAGGAAAACATATGGGATCTTTCATATTGTAGAACACGTTTTTAATCTACCATTACAAACTCTGGAGTGCGTTCCAAACACGAAAAGAAACTTTATTTGTGCAGATCTTTTTCTTAAACCAATTTTTTTTGTGGCTACTGCAGAGTATATTTCATAAAATAGACGTTGACAAGAACTTCGGTTGCAGCGGGACTCTTCGCGCGATTAATAGTTAATTCAGAAACTTTTTGTGTTTTGTGTTCGGCATAGGATGTGCAAGAGCAAAACGCATTTTGACGATATAAAGCCGCGGGCAGCCCCTTTTCTCGCTTTTTCAATCATGCTTGCTTCTCTGCATATTGCTAACGCGTTCATTTGTTGCAACGGCAGCCGTTTTGTCTAATTTTTTTTGCTTGTAGGAAGCTTTTCAGGGAAGAATTAAGAGTCGTTAAAATAATTTTTGGTTGCGTCAACGTACGTGATTGAAGGCACACTAATAATCGCATATTTCTCTTAAATCAGTTGAAAAAACAGCATTATTTTTTTCGCAGGCCCTTGATGCAGGATGGAAAAGAACTAACTTTGAAAAAACGCCTAAAATGAGTACGTATTTACTTGCTTTCATTGTCAGCGATTTCAACTACGTGGAGAACTTTACCAAAGACCATATTCAGGTATGCTCGTTTCTTTTCATAAATGCAGTCGCATTTTTCAGAGGATTGCTGAAGAAACAGCTGAACCGTTTTTTTGTAACCATGCTGCAGTTGGTGCCAACAAAAAGGAAAAAGTGCTCAGTGTTTGCGGTGTCCGCTTTATTCAAAACAACGTTTTCTAATGCACAGACATGAGCGTCCGCAGGGGGGAGCAGCACGGCAAACGGGCATTTTTCCCCTGTGGTAATTGGGCCTTGAGGCCAATCCACACTGAGGACGTGCCAGGAGTTGCCAGGCCTAATCCCTTGTTTGTTTTGTTGCGTCGGGTAGTTCTGCGCTCGTGCACCGCTCGTGCACCGCTCGTGCACGGCAACTCCTGGCAACTTCTCAGTGTAGATTGGCCTTAAGAACCAAAAATGTCTAGAAAATGTCAAGTCAGCAGCTTAATTCCGATTAATTGATCCCAATTTTTACAACGACAATTTATTTGCCGCTATGACACTCACACTGCAAAAGGGGCAGGTTCAATGTTCTAAGTGTCATGCAGTGATGAGCTTGTAGTTCACGCATGTCCGCTCCTTTCTCTGCAGAGGCAGGATGCAAAACTTGCGAGCAAATTGCTCTACTGTTGGTCTTTATTGCGTAACAATACCATGGCAACAAATCTTGAAAGATTCACTTGAAGTTACGGCAGCAGGCGTTTTGTTGCATGTGACTGCTGAACGCAGATAGGGCCACCCGCAACTAGTTGCTATTTTCGGAGAGGGGTGCAAAAAATTGTAACCTGTTGTTGTACCTAACAACTGAACATGTTTTTGAAATTTTTGGGACGAGAGCAATTGCTCGTTTGCCCCTCTGTTTGCGGGCCTGAATGCAGACTTCTTTGCACTTGGCAGGTAATGCAGCGAGACTGGTGATTGCTGACAGCGGTAAGCCACGTAGTTTTATACTGTGAGAAAAGAAGCATGAGTAAATCTGCAGCAATGCTTTCACAAGTTTGAAAAATCCATTGCTAGTGTGAGACTGAAAGCTTGTCCAGTTCATGTATGATGAGCATTTATTGCGAAAAATCACCCAAAGTCAAACAAGGATTTTTTGAAAGGGTGATTTATCGCTTTGTACGAGAACACAGACGTTTACAGATCTTGTTTCTAAGTGACGCTGACAAGTCTCGATAAGTAAAATAAAATCATAATTTGTGGTTTCGTTGAGGACCATGGGAATTCGTCTATGAAAAAAATTTCCCTGTTTGAAAAATCTTCAGATGGCGTATTGTGTAACTGATGTGAATATACCTGGATATTGCTGCCATTAACGACGCGNATTTTTTGTGACTGTTGCCCTAACATGAGGCATTTTCTTTGTGGTGTAGTAAGGGTAAAAAATTTTGNGAACTTTCATTTGCATTGCATCGTCAGCAAACTGAAAATTATAAGCATAATTTGACGTTGCCCCTTGAAAAAATTTTTGGGACGCCCATGCAGAACAACTTGTATGCATGTCGAAAATTCCATTTTCAGGTTAAAGGTATACAGCATTGATTAGCGTTTAAATGCAAAAGCATTTCGTTTGCAAAAGGTTGCTCTACGTTATTTCACAGATCATAAAGTTGGCAACTAGAGAACAGGGGCACTAATTAGTACGTTGCGACATCGCCAATAAAGTTAAAAATATAGATATAATCTGACGATGATATTTATGTCAAGGGCATCTTTTTCTACAAATACTGCAAAAATAGGTTGTGAAACTAGATGAAAAATTTTGTTTGCTTGTCAAATACTCGAAACATGTTTTTACAGATATGGTTTCTTTTTGCAGCGGCAAAGGAGTAGCTGCATAGGTTTACCATGTGGCATTCTTTAAAATAGAGCAGGGGCTCCAAAGCTTTTTCTGGCCATGCACCTCTTCAGGATTTCGACAGATGAGCATGTACTATTAAAATTTCTTATGATCAAAAGGCTGAGGAAAATGACAAAGACATATTTACCAATGAGGATAGAGTGATTTTTTAAAATAATATTCACTGACGTATGTAAACATATTTCGAAATTAATAATACATGTATATAAACATATTTTTCTTCTATTGCTAACCTTCAATGTACCCCTTCAGATAGACAAATGTACCTCTGGAGGTACATGTACCCCAGGTTGGGAACCCCCGGACTAGAGGGTAAGATGCCACAAATGTATGTGCTGCTCATAATTTTGAGGGGTGAGATGTTTGTTTGAAAAAACAAGCTCCCCGAACTTCCCGTCCCTAGATGACCTTTTAATTCGACTAGGTATGTTCAACCCGCTGCCCGAGTGCCACATGCAGCCCAGTAGAAAGTTTCGTGCGACCCGCTTGAGGTTTTCGTTGTAGTGTATATACAGTATAATGACAACCTGTTGTCATTTTGATCATCTTAATTTTTTGATGCAGTGATCCTCAGTGCTACTTTATCACCTCTGGACTGCACTGGCTGATTCCACGTTTCCATTGACACCTCCGTGCAAAACGTCTTTCTTGTTTTCTAATCCTTTTCCCTATTTTCAATTTCGGTGTTTTGAGAGGGCCATCAGTTTCAGTTTAGGCGCCTTCAAAGTTTTGTGCGTTTTCATTTGTGATGGTGTTTTTGTTTCATTTGGAATCACTTTATTGAGTGGAAAAATCAGTTGTGTTTAACATGTGACTTTGTCTATTGAAACTGGTGATCTGTTTCCCTTTTATTTGTCTTTAGAACTCCACTACAGGGTCATCTAAGTTACTAACACCACTACTGGATTAAACTAAAGTTTAATTTCTGAAAACAAAACAAGTCATTGAATGTTTGGCTCCAATTAAAATAGTGACCTAATTGTTCACCCACGCAAGATTTTTCGGTTGGACATTGCTGAAGTAGACGTATAGACGTATTTCAGTGCAAACCTGGCATACAAATACAAAGCCCGCACATTGTTACGTTATTCGCAACGCTTTTGGAAATACGGGTGTAGCTTGTGCTGCATAGGAGAGAATTTAGGATCGTTACTTAAGCATATCCATCTTGTGTCAAGACTCGGATTTACGCCAGAAATGAACAAATTGCGAAAGGCAATGCGGATTACGCAAAGCGCATTACACCAGAAATTCTCGAGCATTTTGAGGAATATTTCAACGTGTCCTACCCTTTGCCAAAGTCAGGTGAGAACAGTTTTGTAAATATCAAGGTAGAAATGTCTGAATGACTTCGGAGCCGCCCACAAACCTCCTCCGCTTTATCGACAACAGACCAAGTGGCTGTAGCAGACTTTGCTGCTGGCGCCATGGAAAACTGGGGATTAGTGATTTATCGTGAGACGGCACTGTTATTCGAGCCTGGTGTCAACTCCGCGTCCAACAAGCAGAGAGTGGCAGCAGTGGTGGCACACGAACTCGCTCATCAAGTAGGTTGTTAAAAACCTTTTTGAAATATTTTTTGCAGAAAATTTAATTCATTTTAAATGTTTGTCGGTGAGAAGCGTAAAGTATCTGTGCCAATCTCGAATACTCATTTGCACATAGCTTTCAGGAAAAAAAAACAACTGTTGTTTGTTATACATTGCCGCAAATGGGAAAAAAGCGAAATGATTGGGTTTTTACAAATATATGTTCAGAATACGCTTTCGTTTTTATGGTGCTAAGCTAAAATTTCGGCGTTGAGATTACAAGTTAAAAGAAATCTTTTTACAATCTTTTCAACAGTGGTTTGGAAATCTGATTAGCCCATTGTGGTGGGATGAGCTCTGGTTGAACGAGGGGTTCGCAAGCTACGTTGAATATCTCGGGACCGATCACGTTGAACCCACATGGAGAATGGTAACGCCATTTTTTCGAAACTGAATGCTTTTATGTTGATAAGATCACGGAAATGCTTAGGATTTCCATTCTAGCCTTGAACGTTTCATGGAATTTAGGTATATCAATTTTTGAAATATTTTATCACGAATTTTAAGAATTAAAAAGAGACATTTATCGTACCTGAAAAATTCCTGGTAAAAGCTCTGTGCTGGAGAATTTTGCTGTTAAGAATTTTACAAAGTGATTAGGCGTTACTTATAAAAACCTAAGTTATGACACAACTGAATCTAGCACTTAAAATTGCAGTGGATAAGCTTTCATTGGTTTGAGTACAGGCCTCGACGATTTTCTATTCAAATGTGTTTGGATTTATGCTATATAACGGTAAAACTTGGTTTTAACTTCCTGTTTTTCAAAGAATGATGCAAACAAACGACGTAGTTGACGCAGTCCATAAAACCCACGAGATTAATTCTCATTGTTTTTTGGCAGCTCGCATTTATAGTGAAGTTGAATGCAAAACTGCTGTATTTTAATGATGTTGATTATTCTCTTCGTGTACGGTAACTATAAAGTTATTTTTTTTCATTTCGAACTTCTCACTAAACAAGACTGATATTTTAAACTCATTTCGTGAATACGCCATTTTTATCACGTGAGGTTTTTAATTCTTTTGTTACAGGAAGATCAATTTGTAAATTCTGACCTGCACAGAGCGATGTCGGTTGATGGGTTGGTTTCATCTCGTCCGATTGTTCAAAGTGTTGAAACCCCAGCTGAAATCAATGCATTGTTTGACGCAATATCTTACAGCAAAGGCGCTTGCATCATTCGAATGATAAGCGCTTTCACCGAGGAGCCTGCCTTCAAACTTGGATTAAAGGTGATTAAAAGCATCTGACGTGTCACTTTGAGAAAATGATAACAGAAAGCTGTAAATCGGAAGCATCAATTATTTTTCACGTGGCAGAAAACTTATATTGGAATTTGAACATTCAGGTAATATTGCCCTTTGGCGAGTTAGAGAAACCTAATAAAAATTGGCAGCATGCTTAACTCACGATCTCCATACAAGGACTATATGCGTTTTCAGTAACATTAAAATGTTTTGCTTAGATCGATGGTGCCTTTGATTTATGCTAAAAAAACAGCGTGAAACTCAAGTTGCCCCCAGAACAGTGCGGCGGGATCTGCCTCCACAGCAAAATTCTATTTGGCTACGTGAACGCATTTTCTGATTTGGCATGAACAGACATTGCTGCAAAAATTCCTGTAAAGCGAACTGCGCAAATCGAGCAATAAGATATTTAAAGCTGATCATTTGTTGGCTTTCGATAATGTCACATCGATTGGAAAGATGTTTGAAACCGTGTGTTGATGTTTTCATAACATGCAAAATCACAAAAGTAATTAGAAATTTTTACGCTTTGTGTAGGTCAGGTTCCAACTTCTCACACATGGCTTGAAACTGACTGTATGACGCACGTAAAAGTTGTATAGTTTTAACAAGATTTTTTAAATCGTAGCTTTGCAATTGTTAAAGTTTGTAGAAATAGAATATTTATTAATGTTTCTTTTAACGGATTATAGGTCAGATAAAGGATTGAGCTGTTAATTCGCTTTGGTAAATTAAGCATTGAGATAATATCAACGTGCAGTATTAACTAGCTTAAATATTATGTGTTTAAACAGAATGCCAAGAGATTGTTGCAAATATTTTCAAATACCTATAACAGTGATATTAGAAGATATACTGAATAAAAAGTTTTAATTGCAGAACTATTTGGAAGCTTATAAGTACGGTCCAGTTGAACACACGCAGCTGTTCGCGTACTGGCAAGATGTAAGTGAAAATCTAATCGTTTGTTCTGACTTATGATAGTTGCTGCAAATGCAAAAATTTCGTTTCGCTTTCACTGGTTTAAAATACGCTTGTGCTCTCTCTGCTATTACGTTCCCTGCATGTGCATTTAAATTGGTTCGTTGTTGCCGGCGATGATGTTTGCTTGTAGTATTTGCGGCATTTGGCTGTCGTACGTTTTTGTAATATTCGACAAGTGACTCAAAAGTGAAATTTTCGTGAAGATTTAGTGATGTGTTACTAAATGTATTGATGCGGTTCCACAAATTAAAACTGACTGCGTTCACGATCGGTTCGTGGCGTTCCAGGATATCCCTTAATGTTTATTTTCCATTACGCAACGGACGTGGCCGCGTGCGATAAACTACGTAAGTGTCACTTTGTTACTTTTACTGATTCCGCAAATGGCCACTCCGTTCAGACAATCACCAAGTGCGTTCTTTAGCTGATTTCTTTACTGTGGTTTTTCCTTTGCAAACCAGGCGATGAACGCCACCGGAGTTTCACTACCGCCCAACGGTTTTGTTAACTCTATGAAGTCATGGACGCTTCAAATGGGTTACCCAACAATCTATATGAAACGAAACGGAACAAATGATGTAAAAATAACCCAGGAACGCTTCCTGCTGGATCCTCTGGCAAATAAATCAGAACCAGAAAGCCCGTACAAGTAAGAATAGGGAACGCGCAATTTAGCAAAGAAAATAATTTGCATCAATTAGAGATGCCTTGATCTCAAAGTTTTGACAATCATTCCTAACAATAATACGCTGAAAAACGATCAATAAAACGATTAAAGCTACCCTTATGCAAAAAGGATATGCATGGCATGAAAAGACGCTAAACCTGATCACTTTGAAACTGCCTCATTATTTGCAACTTTACTTTTTGACGACATTTATGCATGCTTTTAATTGAGGTCAGTAAAAGTTTCTGAACTTCAATCTTTTACAAAAAAAATGCAAAGTGCGTTCTATGTGAAGACAGCACAGAGAAAGTGTTTTGCAAAACTACTTCCAGTTCCAGGCCTCACATGAAAGTTTGCTTAATTTTTGGAAAAAGTTTGGTACGCATTTTTCGTAGGATAATCTATGTTTGCTACGAAAGGCATTTCTTGTTGCAAGAGTGTGATCAGGGTGATTCTACTGCAGCTACAAGTGGACTGTACCTCTGTGGCACCGGGACGGAAGTCAATCTGATGTTACTTTGACTTGGGTCGAACCAGATAAAGATCGTAAGTCAAGCATTTTCGATTTTTTTTCGTACTCCAGTTACTTGCTCCGTGTATACAATCCCTAAACGAGACGCGGCTTCAGTGATGCCTGTAAAATTGAGATCAAAACAAAAAGTGTGCGTCAAAATGTGTGTTTTATAGTGATAAGCTGCTGATTTGCTTTTGGCTCTCTCGTGGATGCAGAAGAAATTATAGCAAATTATGCAAAGTTGCCTCAGACAGTGAGCCCTGAGGGGATAAAAGGAATTTTTAGGAGGGCAAGATTTTTGTTTTTATTGTTATATGAAAAAAACAAATATTTTTGTGCACAACAAAATTTGGGAGACATAAAAAGTTTTGAAGGGGTACTGCCTGGAATTCTCCCCGTGACTCCGGGCCTGTAAGCACATAACCAACCTTGGTGTACTCTTTTCATAAATTTGCCTCTTGATCCTAACAAATTCGATACCGGAAATATTCAATGAGACCTTGTACTGAGAGAGGCCTGATTAGAGTTTTGGTTGTAAGCTATTCCCGATGGGTAAACACGGTCTTCTGACAGTGGATAACTTAAAATGCTACCTTTTCTCAATTTTTCGTTTTCTTTATATCTTCATCGAAACGATCAGGTACAGCGAGTTATACTATGTTCACTCAGCCATGCAGCCATGTACAAAATGGAGATTCTTTCTACAATCAAATATCTGTTATTTTTAAGTTAATATAAATGTCCCTGAAGACGAATACTTTCTTGGAAACGAAGGAGCATATGGGTACTACAGGGTTAACTACGATGACGAAAACTGGAACAGAATTATTAAACAGTTGGACAACGACTACACGGTATTTAAATGGTTTCTCCACAGAATTGTGTTCGTGACAAAACGTTCTTCTGTTTCTTTGGCTACGTATGTCTAAAGTTTGTTGAATTAAGCAGTTATCAAGCAAGACTTCTGTTGATATGCAATGTCTACGTGTCAAGTCACTTTTGGGAACACTGTAGTTAAAAAGTATGTTCAAGCCTATTCATTCTACCACGCTCGGTCAAAATGTCATGGAGTTTGTGATTATCAAAGTCTGCATTATATGAAATGTTTTGGCTTAAAAATATTTTTGCCTTTATGGTATTGTTCAGTAAAAAATTTCTCTGCCACTGCAGCTTTATAAATCAGTGGCAGGTCTAGATGGGAAGGGCTGAATATGATGCAGTTGCTCACAAAAAAACAGCACTCTCGGTAAATAGTATATAAATATATGCCATCGTCATCCAATTAGGTTGAGCTAATTAGTACCCAATCCGTACGTGATGAAAAGTTCAACTTAAAACGATGTGAGTTATTATAACAAAGAGAATGTTGTACGGTTTTCACTAAAACGAAACGATTGTATGACAGGCAAATACTGAAAAGCGCTTAATTTATTTGCGAGATAGTCACTGTCATGCTAAAAAAATATTGATTCAGGTTCGATTCAGCATACCCTGGCCAGGGAAAGTATGTTTCCGCTACTTCTCATACTTAATCTTTGCTTTAAGTTTTTCCTATTTAAGACTTTTTCCCAATTGATCTTGCAGACAAGAATACTGTTGTTGCTAATTGTTAATTTTCTTCCCTACTTTGGAACTAAAAGTTGCATACTACTTTTTTATCTAGCGAAAAAGTTTACTCTTGTCCGGGTATGCAGAAGCGAACCTGAATCAACGTTTTGAAAACTATAAACGGTACTGAATAATTGGTCAATGCCGCTTAAAAATCACACCAGGCCATTTCATCTAATTTTCTATCGTTTTGTATTGGCATTTTAGTTTTGCTGCATCGCGAATTCTCAAATACCGAACTCAAAATATGAAAATGTTACTAGGGGCGGGGCATGTGAAAATATATCTTCTCGATATTTCTTCATACGCACCAGTCTTTCATGTTGGTTTCGCTTGCGTTCGTTTCTAGAACCTGCTGGCGTGAAACTTTTAGTAAAATGTCGGAAAACCGACTTTTTGTTTTTGGGATGAGGCAGAGAAAAACATTTCCCTAAAGTTTCAATATCCTTGCAGGCTATCAACGTAAAGACAAGAGCTCAGCTTATCATGGACGCTTTCAACTTGGCCAGGTTAGTCGGGGTGTAAATTTGATACTGCTTTTGTTTTCGCTGCTAATATGCTGTGAAATTCTACCTTGGTCTAGACTCAAAAAAAAGATTTATAAAATTCAAAGACAGAGCTTTCCACACAAAAAACAAACAAGTTCTTTTCGAGTAACTTCACTCCACAGGAGAAATAAGCAAGGAATCAATCACAAATTTTAATAGGAAATCGATTTCACCTAAAACTACCCATCATCAGTCCTTACGTCTGCAAGCATGCTAACAGCGAAACGTTGAAAAGCTAAAGCAAGGTCAGAGAAAGTAAACAACTTCAAGACTGCAGTGTAACATAGCACAACACCAACTGCAACAATCAAAACTGGAAATAACCGGAAATTTCGTCTTGCTCAACTGAAAGTATTCACTGCAACTTCAAACTTTACTGCAAAAGTTCAAAAGCATGAACTTAATAAAACTCAACGCAAGCTACAAAGATTTACAAAATAGAATACTTCGTTCTCGAAATAATGCAACTACTGTCAAACGGCACTTACAATTTAGCTTAAACCAACACGTTTATGAATCAACATAACTGCAGCATGTGTAAGGTAAGTTAGCATTTGGTAACGATGGCAACCACACGTCAGCGGGTGCTATTGAAACGCTGTGACTGACGAGAACCAAACTCAATCACGCCGGCCACGATAATCAAAACACATCAACGGTCAGTGCAGAAGCGAAACAAGAAAACTTTTCTCACGCGGGGGATGATCATGCTGTCAATATTAATTTGTGCGTCAAGCCGGTTGCACCATTTGTCTTCGCAGATGTTCAAGGAGTGAAAATGTGGTTGTTCAACAAAAGTGAGGATGTAATCTTCAGGTATAGGTCGTGAGGATGTGAGCTTCATGTATAGGTGGTTTATTTACGTTACCATGAAGTAAAGCATGGTGCCGCGACAAGGCCACTTCCTCAATTTTGTCATTTTTGCAATTAGGTCTGTTCCAATTACTGCGGCGCGATGACCATCTCTTGTAAAATTTATTCTTGTTCTTTACGGTGTTGAAAACTGTTGTACCAAGTTCTTTGCGGTGTTGAAAACTGTCGTACCCGTGCACGTTGCATATCCAGGATTTTCAATTATACACAATCATCTTTTCCTGACAGTGACAATAGGCTCCTCGACAATCCGGCTTGGAAATCTTGTTTTGCATAAAATGTTCTCTTTTGTGTTTAGTTTTGTTGCTATTAGCTACGTAGCAAATAATTATTTCTGGATCAAACGTAACGTCTAACGTCGTTTTGACGCGATTTTAGAGAAGCGGCAAACACCCTCCAGTAATGAATACATTTTAGGTTTTCAAACACTAAAACATTTTCGAAGGATCGTAGTTGTTTTCAACTCAGGCAAAGCTTGTACGTAGATGGCCAAATCGCTAGGTTACAAGGTTTTCACTTACTTGACAGGCATGGTGACGACGAAGTTGATCTAGCTGATCCGTTCCAGTTGGTGAAACCCTTAAACAAATCACATGATTTTTTCCAGGTCTGGAGAAGTCAAGTATGAAATAACGCTCGGTCTTACTAAGTTCCTTCGCCAGGACTTCGATTATGTGCCTTGGGAAGCTGCTTTGGATGAATTCGAGTATTTTAACCTGGTTCTTGGGAGGTCGAAAGTGTTCGGAGTTTATTCGGTAAGAGCTTTGTAGTACAGGCAAAGAACAGCAACTTCGTGCTAGGTGCAGATATGGTGCGTGAGTCAATTCGTACTGCAGCATTTCTTCTTCGTCTTGCACCTTCGAGCGGTAATTTTCTTTCGTGTGGTTGGAACTAATCTGAGTGGCCTGGTTCAAATACGCTAAGAAATATTTCTTTACAACAAATTCTATTATACAGTACATACTTTATATAGCATTCATGGATTTGTTTTTTTAATGAATGCAAAAACTGTGCTCCAAACAACATTCTTCAAAGCATCGTTCGATTTGAACTGTTTTCCAACGTGTACTTATACTGTGACAAGTTCTCCTCTGTTGCTGAAGGCTACTGTAAAAGTTATGCTCTGTCCAATTTCTCGTTGTGTAACCCTAAATAACTCCAGGAAACTGTTTTTGCAGGATTACATGGCGTATATTGTTCAACCTGTGTACGACAACCTGACGTGGACGGACGGGGGAAGCCACTTGGAACAGTAAATCTAATCATGTTGCTTCTGTACTGTAGCATAAAAAAGTTTTAGCGTGTGACTGACTGTTTTTCCTTTTTACACGTACGTGAATGGCTGAGTGCGTGCATTAGCATAAAACCATTAAAGTTATAAAATCCTACACACTTCTCCCGAGCATTTTTGGTGCTTGCCCTTTTAATATTTTAATAAACTGAAGCAAACAAACTAAAAACATGCTTGCAACATGGAATTCGTCTGCTTGGAAACAACAAACCCAATCAGATACGCCAACATCTGTTCCTTGCACATGTCTTTATCCTTTTGTCATCAGATACCAGCGCATTAACGCAATTGGAGCAGCATGCACCTACGGAGTACCGGGATGTGCGGAAAATGCCACAAACGAGTTTAACGGATGGATGGAAAATCCCACAATCAACACGTGAGAAACGACAGGATCAATCATGCCAATTAGCCACCACAAAGGCGACGCAGTGGAATTTATCAGCAAATTTTTGATAAATGCAAATTATATTTGAATACGATTTTAGTAGTGATGATGCGTATTGTTACGTGAAATTGATTTCCTATTAAAACTTTTGAGAATGGATTCGACTCAATCGCCTTAGGTCAGGGGTCACCAACACGGTGCCCGCAGGCACCAGGTCGCCCGCGAGGACCACGCGGGTCGCCCGTGGGCCTGTTTTGAAAATAGCATGAAGATGATGAGTATCGTCACACAGATTACGATCATTAATAATAACATAGTAAAAGTGAATTGAGCAAAATTTTTATTTCAGAAGTGTGTATCAAACTAGGTGCGCTTAGCGTTAATCGGTACACAAGACGTAGATCTCAGTTTCACAAAGGCTGGTGACCCCTGTCTTAGGTTGTAGAGAATAGTTACTTGAATACAGATATGCATAAGTTTGAATCACCGCAAAGCGAAAAAATCAGAGCCAAGCCGGCTGATTACTCAAAAGCTTGCAACAAACCTAGAGGTTTTAGAAATTTTTCTATGTCATAGAAAATGCCTTTGGTCTGTTATATGTTTAACCACTTCATCCCCAGAGAAAGAAGCACCAAATTATTGCTTTTATTTTTCTTGGTAAAGCAACTTGGATGTGATAAACTGCAAAAAGAGAGTAGCTGGCATTTTTAAACAAATAATTGCTAATCTACAATCGAAAAGTTTACTCAAAGATTTCTAGCACTGGTTTTAATTAAACCTTGCGCTACTGGAATGATATCTAACCATACAAAGGCGTACCGCAACTAATTTTAGTAGAAGGAAAAGGCTGCTATCAACCTTTCAAAATGAAGTCACTGTCGTCACTTATAGAATTTTCCGACAGAGGTAGAAACACTTTCCCACTTTTGTTTACAAGAAGACGTCTGGTGCTATGAAAAGTCACTTTTTCTTGGGGCGAAAATATTGAAGCAATCGTATCAACTTTAAAATCATAAACGGTTCACAAAATCTTTCATAGATTATTGTGTGTTCGATGTAGATTAACGCGACATTTGGTGCAGATTGTTTCCAGAAGCCAAATCTTACTGCATTGTATCCAAACTCAACACTGGATGCAAATGATTGAGATTTTAAAGTAAAATGATTGTGGCATGCTTTGGCATACTTTGCAATTGAGCCATTGCTTTCTCAGATGCAATTTTCGTAATTTTATCTGAATCTTTTAAACGCTGTGAAGTCAAGAAAGTTTTCATTCTACTTTGTTCCATCTTAAATCCGCTCTTTTGACTCATGTGTCTGTGGTCACCTCTGTTTATTGAGAGCTTTGGTTCAGAATTTCTCCCAATCTTCGCACGACTGTCTATTGCCATGCCATTGCGAACGGAGATGCCAAGGAATGGGATTTTGCGTGGGAGCAATACCAGCAAGAATCCAACTCTCAAGAAAAATCTAAAATCCAGTATGGTTTGACTTGTACCAGATCTCCTTGGATTGTCACTCGGTAAGACTGACTTATCAACCACGTTGTGTCTTTTTGGTTGGGTCACTGCCAAAATTCTTTCCAAAAGCAATAAATTAATGCCGATAGTCAGACGAACTTAAACTAGCAATACTTTCGCGGTTGGCAATTGAACAGAAGGAACAAACAACCCGAAACAGTTTCTCAACGTTGGTTTTCACGTTTTTAACTAAATTGTACAAACTCGTTATGCCTTATGCTCCTATGCAACACCAAGTTTTTACACCAACTTACATTTTCGCGAACATCGTGAGTAATCAAAAGTTATCATTCGTGACCATTTCTGACACAATTCGAAACTTGCTTTGCTTTGATCAAAGATTCATACTGAAATATTTCTTTTTTGCAATTTTCTTTTATCAGTGACTCATATTTATTGCACGTTTTTTTCATTTACTGTCTATAGCCGTGTTTCTCAACCAGGTGACATTTACTATACAAAGGGATGCCGCAGCTAATGCATTTTTCAATATTAAGAAAAAATATTATTTAAAAAATGAAAATGTCATCAAACGTATCTATCAAAAGGAATCCTTTCCCAGCAAAGAATCATATACTAAAGATCTTACAGAGTACATATTTCGCCTACAAGGTAGGCATCATCGGCTCTTATTCAAATAGAATTTGTCATCAAACCTTAAAGCAAATTGCTATGGGCTCTCCACTGGATGCCGCAAATAAAATTTCTTTCTGCAGGGTGTCGCAAGCTTTAAAAGGTTGGGAAACACTGGGCTATATATAGTGTGGGAAACAATGCAACCTTTGTTAGAGAAAAGATAGTGTTATGCGCCAGGTTAATGCTTCTGTGTCTGTTTTGGTAGAAAAACATAAACCAGAATGCATCCAACGACTCCCTTTGCGTGGTTATAAAATCTCCTCCAGCTGTTCGTTGCGCCCCAATGGTGACATCATTATATTTCGTGTTACGTCAACAAATTGTGGTGAATTTTCCCGATTGTGATTATCTATAGGTGTATAAACGCAGCTGCCTTCCAACAAACTGCAATTGTTTCACCTCACTAAAGCCAAATACATGTTTCAAAGTAGCGTCGCCAATTCTAAAAGTTGAAATATTTACTCTAAGTGCGACAGCGCAATTGACGCTCATCTGCTCCTTGCATGATATGTCAGGACTCCAGTCCAACATAATGGAGTAATATTTAGCGCAGCTTTGTCTAACCCAAATGGTTTTCTGAGCCAAAAATCATGTCACTTTCCTATCCTGGGCCGCACATTAAATGACATATTAATGAGGACCGCACATTGAACGGCTTACTTTGATCTTAACAAACTAAATTTAGCTTAAACTAATGTACGAAAGCGTTCTAATCCTAACTGTGATGTTGACAGACGTGATAAAGTGGCACTGAGGACCACCTGCATCAAAAATGTCAAATTCAAGATTATCAAAAAGGACAGGTTGTCAGCATGCAGGCTACTTATACTACAGCGAAAACCCTAAACTGGGCCACATGAAACCTGCGACTGGGCCGCATGCGGCCTGCGGGCCGCGGGCGGGACATAGCTGATTAAGCGTTTCGCAATGCTGCGAGATTGGCTTTGAAAACTGCATTGACAGCAAGATGGGTGACTTTGTTTTGAATGTCTTTGCTCAGATAATGACATTGCGCTCGTGAGCGAGGCACGGGTTCACGCAGGCGTTATCAGTGGCGTAACTAGAGGTTTGAGCCAGGAGGGGCAAAACTTAGCTGAATGGGGGCCCATTGGTCACCGCAGGGGGTCCACCAGCCAAAACTTAGTGTAAAAGGTTAAGAAATGTTAGTGAATTTCTGGATGTCCATACTAGATAAAAACAAGAAAACACACCGAAAAACGCAAAAAAAACAACAAATTAAAGAATGCTAAATATCAAAATGTCAACTAAAGGGGACCCAGTTTTTACATTTAGTTTGCCAAAGGGGGCGGCTCGCCCCTTTGCCCCCCGTCAGTTACTCCACTGGGCGTTATACTGTACTTTGCTAGAAATTCGAACATACCAAGAAAATTTCCAAAATGAAGAGAACCAGAAACTTCGTTGGAACCACGAAAAGCAAGGTTCCCTTCCGTCAAATACAAAGTCATGTTGTCTATCAGTTTTTGCAAGATAGACTCCTAAAAATGCTATTCGAAGTGTCCTATAGGTTCACTGGTTTCGAATCTATAGTTGTCCTCATAATCATCACAAAAATAACAGTGAAAATTGCAAGCAGATTCAAAGATAAAACTATTATACGCGAAAAAGGTTAGTGGAAAATTGTCAGGAAAAAAGTAGCTATGAATCATATCAAGGTTTATTAACTTTTCAAAGTTTGTCACATGTATCAAGACATTCGAAATGCGCTATTCGATTTTCATGACCTTTCAACTATTTCGAAAGCCCTTCCCATGAGCTGATGTTTGCACCAACAGAACATCAGCTGACCTGAACAGCTTGTAATAAAAACAACATATTGCATCTACTTTTGTACTAACCAATGCCTCTGTAGTTTTTCTTCATTGGCACGGTGCGAATACAAAGCAAGGCAGAAAATCTCGTTCTTGGTTCATCGTCGTGGAAAATCGAGTAAAACTTGTTGAAGCGGTTATTCGCGTAACTAAGTCGCATCTCTGAGCATCCGATAACTTCTTGGACACTCCGCTGGATCATCCGAGATTTGAGGCGGTGTCCAAGATATGCGATAGTTCTCTTTTGCATTTANCACATAATAACAGACATGTNTCGCAGATTAATGAAATTTACATCCGATACACGTAACAAAACACCGGCATTAAACNGTTGAGAGGCCACTAATGTGTTTACTGTATTTTGGTTTGGATTTCACTATTGCATAAATCGTTGTTAAGCATCTGANGTGGCCTTCACTCTAGGCTTAAATCACTCTACTACATCCAGTTGTGAGTGCCATCTACCATGAATATCTTCATTGTTATGCACTTTATTCGTTTTTTTGCACTGAAACTTTGTATTTAAATGAAAACGTATGACTTGCTGATTGCTGGTAAAACACGGTCAATTCACTTTAAAAAGACCAACGGTCAGCCTTCAAAGACAGTTCTACTGCATTAAAAATAAAACCAAGTAAATAAGCAAAAGCTATCAGTTCACTGTAACATATTTCATACAAATAACGCTGCCATCTAGTGCCTAATATGGTGAATTAAGAAACGAATTTTATTTCAAATCGCGAGAATTTTCCTCCGAACGTTTAGCAAAGAAGCCTTGTGACTTGTGACACGTTGCCATCTTCTTCAGAATTGACGTTGCTTTTAAAAAATTAAAAAATATTTTTAAAAATATATAAAAAAAAGAAATTAAAAAATATTTCCTTAATATTACTGATGGTACACATTTTTCTTTCACTTGACTTTTCCCAAGCTTTTTTATGCAAATACTTGTTTATTGTGTCCAATCACCATAAAATCACGTACTTTCATAATGTTATTCTGTCACAAACAACGTGTTTACTTACCAAAATAATTTTAGGTTTCTGGGCTACGTTGTAAATGAAAATCTCGTTCGGAAGCAAGATGCATCGGGTGTGATTGAAGATCTCTGCTACAACGAATATGCACGAGATATCACCTGGGACTGGCTTCGAAACAACTGGGATTTCATTTACGACGTGTAAGTGGCTGAAGATAAGACGTTAAGCCTGCCTTCTCTTCACCAGAAGCAATTTCATTCCTGTGCAGAACTGCTGCCCACACCATCGAATATATCTTAAGTAGTCTCCTGCAAACACATTGCTCAGCACATGCACTTTTAGTGGACTTCGTAATAGCAGGAAAACTTCAGTATTTTCTGTTACAATCATTGATGTTTTTTATTTAGTGCCATTGTTTGTGTGGTTTTTTCCTTTGTGAAATGTTAGTGCGTTAATTGCAATGAACGTCTAAGTTGCTTCCATCCAATTAGTTTATTCGATAGCTTCATGTATTTGAAGCAATCGAAACTCTATCTTTATGCTGTAGCACCATGGATGTCATTAAGCACTAAAGCAAACAAATATTAAGGAAATATTTTTTAATTTCTTCGCATACTTGTTGCACTTTCCCTTGGAAACATTGGCCAGTGTATGGCGCTCGCGAACAAAAACTGGTAAATTTGGCCCCGTGGTATTTGGATCAAAACGGAACAGCATCATTGTGTTGCGTTGGTGTGGAGCGAACGAAGTGAATGTCCTTGTTGTGCTGCAATATCTTTCCTGAATTTTGGGAGACGCTATTCCCGGAATGGCAGCTCGTCCTTTGTATCTGATGTGAAGACAAATCATCGTTAAATTTTGATTTGACATTGAAGGAATGTGCTTCGTGCGAGGCAAGTAGAATCAGCGACGGATTTAGATGGTGGGGGCCTGAGGCCCAGGCGTGGTGGGAGGCCCCACAGAACCTTTAGGTAGAGGATGATCGATGAAGTCACTATTATTTCCACACACCATTAATATTTATGACTTAATCTTGTGACGTCACCTTTGTTAACTCAACTGCAACGGTGTAGGAGCAGGGAAATTTTTGGGGGTGCGAAGAATTTTTTCCCGAATTTTCGCAAACTTGTCCGAAACAAAATCCATAAGAAAAAGTGACATCAAAAAGAAGCTCTTCATGTTATTTTGGGCGCCATTTTTGCTCATATTTTCAAGGTTTTGCTCAGATTTTCAGGAATTTTGTGAAGGTTTTCAGAGATTTTGCCCAG
>JGI24158J21664_10000634_pt1 | contig 33948 bp, 21 predicted proteins | sample Ectturendosymbi3_FD_21664 | JGI IMG/M metagenome (IMG submission 21664)
TGAGGCCCAAGTCTTTTGTTGTAAAACGAATCACCAATAAACCAATTTGTTTCTTAAAGTGTGTGTCTATGAAACCTAATTCTGTATTGATCGCGCACAGTGCCCTTAGAAGGGCATTATGCATTCGCAAGATTGCAATTTGCAAGATTTGTGTGTGTCTATGAAACCTGTGTGTGTCTATGAAACCTAATTCTGTATTGATCGCGCACAGTGCCCTTAGAGGGGCATTATGCATGTGACCCTTCGCAAGATTGCAATTTGACTCCGTGGCCAGTGATTTTTCGCATGGCAGTCACGGTCCAGTGGGTTACAATAGAGTACACTGATCATACTCGGCATAACGGGCTGGGTCGTTTTGAAAAAATCCCGTTGCCCGAATTCGTCTCAACGATGCCTTCTGGTATGAAAGAAATGGCTCGGCGCGCTAATGATTTGTGGTTAATCGTGGGCACAACCAATCATCACACCGACTACTCAAAGGCAGGCTAACGCCAGCAGGAATAACATCTGCTCAGCAAAAACAGAAAGCACTGCAGCAATATTTCACCTGCAGTATTTCCTTGGCTAGATCGACTGCGCCACTGGAGACTTCGCTGGTGAGATCCATCATTACGAAGAAAAGGGCGCGAAGAAACGCGTACTGCTGCTCCAGAACCCACTTGACTGGCATCTTTTAAAACATTCAAAATGCAGTCAATGCGGACCCTGCCCTGGAAGCCCACACGGTGCGACTGGCTCAGGGAAATCAGCATGGTAGTGCCACGTCACGCTTAGCAAGCAAAAGCAAACTGCGCATGACCAACACGAGGTTGCCGCCATTTTGACGTGTTCGCCACCATACGCTATAACAGAAAAAACATACTAGTCGTTGAAAACGACACCTCGCGGAGCGCACCGGAGTATGCAGGGCTTTGCTGTGCGAATTGATGGACGTAATAAAAGTCTTTGTGCTTCACGCAACTAAAAGTAGACGCATAACTATGTCATTCCGTATTGACATTCTGTTGCCATCATATCGTTCGGATGCCGACGACAGAATGGAAAAGTTGAGGACCATCGATTTTATAGCAACCTGCGACGCTTAATAATGGGAAATTTGTATGGAACATGACCAGGAGGAACATAACCGCTCACGCCATTTTAAATCACCACGGACCGAGAAATATTTAATCCGAGTAGACCAAAAGCGAATATTGCAATGAAAAGAAAAGGAATACATGCAGGGAGTTGTGATGATCCAAGAGAAATAGGACATTTAGGTAGCGATGCGTATTTTTCGCCTACATCCGTGTTCTTCAACCTGTGGGCCACAAACAGCGCAGTTTTCGCGTGGGCCACGGAGTTAGGTATCCAGACATCTGCTGATCGCTACAGCGTGGGAACACGTTGTGTTCAGCAGCAAGATTCACACTAAATTGTATACAGGAATAACTTCGCCACTTAAGAATAACGTGTTTGTTTATGCATATAAAGCATAGCCTATGCTAACAAGGTAGCGGGCCACGCAATTTTTACCAAAGGTTATCTGGTCCACGTAAGGGAAAGGTTGAGAAACACCACATTATACAGACTCCACCTTTTTAAGTCATAATAGCAGGCTTCGCTATGGCCATGGAGAAAAAATGAACAACAGCACGAAAAACACGTGATTCCAACATCAGGGCTGCTTCCATAGCCCTTCCTTCCGAACTTCGCAACTGTAAACTTAAATTTATGAAAACGCAGCACTGAGACGGAAGCAACCGCTCGTGACTTCAAAACGAAACGTCATCGTCACACCGAGTTAACGGGTTTTCAACAAACAAGCGGGTTAAAAAGGTGAAGCACCATCCGCCGCACGGCTGCTGTGTCACACATACCATTTCCATGAGGTACTTGATCGCGCTGCAACCTCCATACTTCGAGTACCAGGCCCGGTCGTAGCAGCACGCGCACATCCGTTGGGCGATGTATGAGAACAGCGGCAGGTTGGCCGCCCGCTCGCTCGACCCCATGACCGTCGCTGCAAAGGTTCATGAACTTCAGAAACAAATGCAGCCGCGACGATGCGCTAATTAACGCCTGGCTTCGCGCAACTGGTTCGTGGACAACGTCGTCAAACAAGAATGTGAACGGCAGTGCACGGTTAACAGTTGGAGCAAGAACGAAGAGACGCCGGGATGATCAAGACATCGATTGACGTTATGATGACGTACCGTGCGTTTAAATCAAAAGAGTTTGGTTTCAACATCGTTCTTCCGACCAAATAGGACGGTACGGAAGAATTGAATTGAAAAAATATTCGCTGTGGTTCTAGTGTTTGGATAACGTGTGCGAATAACTACACCAAAGGCAGTTAATTGGCCTGACCAACAAGAATCTTTAAAGGATGTTTTTGGATCTGAACTTTTCTTCGTTAGGTCTGATTCTTGCGATTGGCTTCCTATTCTGGTAAGTTAATTGGATCAAAATAAGAACATAAAGATGTAAAGGTTATGTAGCTTCTAGCGTTAAATATGCAGGGCGCATTTAGTTGGATTATTATTACTAGACTGAAAAAACACTCATTAATAGAAATGGTTGAGCACGCTCAGAAAACGATGTCAAAGAGGTGCGCGCAAGTCAATGAGAAGAACAGTAGCAAATGTGTTCATTGCGATGGCTCGCTAAAACATGGTGTTTTCAAGAGATTGAGACAAAGGCCATGCAGCTGCCCAAACACTAGATAAATTTGAGCGGTTATTGATTTTCGTAAGTGCTTGGCAAAAGGCTCATTATATACGAACGACAACGACAGTCCGCAATCACTGCTGAACGCCACCGTCCCTTTGCAAATGTTTGTTTCATTGCCATCTTCATTAAGTCCTTTTGTTCAGAGCCAGTGGTCATCACGATTTTAAATGATGGCGTCGGTTTGCTGCATACTTGCGGACAAATATTCTTTTAATTCAGATAAGTTTTGCTTTTCATCGCACCGTAGTGGAGATGACTGCTAGAGGTTAAAGGTCATGACGGCACGAAAACCCGACAAGCATACAGCGAATGTGTATAACTTGAGGCTACATGAACGATGTTTTATTAATATATGCCACGCGACCGGAGCACAAGATGCGCAACTTTCATATTAAAAGTGGCAACATAGTAAAAGTTAGGAAATCGACTTGGAGTAAACGTGCGATTTATGGTTTTAGCACCCAGAAAAGGTCCTAAATTGCCCTATAAGAGTTTCAGAATGCCAGGTGTCAAATATTGTGTACTGACCAATGGTTAGCAAGTTCGGTGTAAAATTAATATCTATTCTACTTCTTCACTGTGTGAAAACAACTCACCAGATACTTTGATCATGAGCAGGATTGCTATGTTACCGATCTTGCACAGCTCTTTTTCTTCGTATGCCATGCAATCCGCCACAGCGTCCACCAGCACCAGGGGGTCCATACCCGAGCAACCACTCGATTTCGCTCCATATCCTGTGACGCAACTGCCGTTGGGTTATATGGTCGACGTTACCGGCTATTGCGGTAAGTTATAGACACGGCACCAGGAGTGATTATTAAAAGCTCTCGGTTTGCTGTAAGCTTTCGAGGTATCAGCCCACAGAGCTCTATTTTCTTCTTTTTGCGATGATTTTAACTTGCATGATTTTAACTCTGCATTCAAGCAACTAGTATCCACAAACTTGAAGGGTTTGAGTACATCGGCAAACTTTTAAGACCGGAAGTGAATAGAAATCGAACTAAACGCCACAGCACCCAAAGCTTAGCCAGAAATCAGGTTAACAGTGGTTATAGGTGCGTTCTTGGTCGGGAAATTGTTGACATTTGGTCTGTGTGGGCAGTAGGAAACTCGCCATAACGCACAACAAAAATGGCGCATATCCGCGCATTTTTAACGCTCTCGAGCAAAGTGAATGCAGCGTCACGTAACAAATACCTTATATTTTGAATGCACCAAAAATGCTTAAAAACCAGACCTCCCATTTGCACTGCTTACAGTTTACATCGTCGCTTAGTACCGAAGCACAGAGACGACCGTCAGTCACAAGGGAACAAGGTCCCATAACTTGACTTTTCATGACTTCTATCTACGTAGTAAATGTAATATATCCTCAATATCTACAAATGGCAGTGTAGAACCTCGTTTTCTCACTTGTTTACAGGGAAAGTCAATGAACAACACTGTTTCAAGTTTGCATTTTGGTTTCAACAAAACCCATTTCGCATGTTAAGAAAAACCAAAGTTATTTGGGAGTACTAGGCAGCAGTTTGCGTCAGGATTCCGAAGGAAGCGCAAATGCCGAACAACCAATTCTCAGCAACGAAACAAATCGCACGGTTCGAATTTGTCCCAAGCGATTGCTTCTTCCTCTCCACACAGGATCGGGTCGGCCACAGCCAGGCTTAAGTTGTGAATGACGCCTCGCAGACAAACGGTTTTCGGGAAACACGTTTTCGTATGGGAGGCGCGCTTCTATCGTGACAATGTTTTGGAACGTAGCCATGAGATTAACACGCAGCGAAACGTGACTTGAAGCTGACGAATCCGGAGCGAAACAGAAAACTGGAGCCATTACCCGACTGGTTAGAATGGACCCGTGTACATTCGATAGAAACATCGTTTCATATGCCACTACAAAATTTTTCCCATTTTACCAAACAACCAAAAAAGAATTTTCGGATTAAAAAACTACCCTACATGACGTTGCATGAGGCAACACAAACAGCGCACTTCAGTTCAGGGTTCCACCAATTTCGGTCTCTTGGACTACACTTTTACCGAAATTTATCTTTGTTATAAGAAAACAAATAAAATCTGCCCGGAAACAAATAAAAGCTGTTGATCAATAGTAAACCATCCGTCAAGCTTTCCCGGAATGAACAACTTTTACTAAAAAGGCAGGGGAAACTTCAAAGTTCTTTGACTTTTTCCGTATCGCTTCTGACTATAAACGAAGTTTACCCTGAGCAGCGTGTCTGCATGTAACGCTTTCATTTGAATTTTGCCATCTTCATTTAACACAGAAAACATGAAAAAGTCGGTAACAAATGTGAAAAAATGTACAGTAGAGAAATGAAGGCTGCGCAATGTTGTAAGGTTCAGGCACGGTTCGCCAGTGGGGCACATCAACTGCTGGAAGGTCACATCCAGGAGTCACTGTAAAAGCTCACACAGCAATCACTAAAGGTTTGCTACGTTTCGCGAAAAAATGCAACTGGAGTCTTGGGCAATGGATTTCATACGAATTTTTTTAAATTCTGATGCGAAAAACAGAAGTTAGCATCGACAATTTATTGCAATGACAGGTACGCTGTGAAGGCTGCGCCTTTAACCGTGCAGTGACGCGTGAATCAAAATATGAAAACCTGCCAGAAAAGTTTGATTGAAAGCACAGGGATAACAAGACTCCTCTTACCCAGGCTTCGATGTTGTCTCCGATGCCGTTCAGTAACGGGAAATGGCCCGGCTTGCTGAACGATCGCAACAAGCGTGTAATGCCGAACTATGTGCGCCACGAAAGGCAGAGCTATCTTACGCAGATCCTTAATAACAGCACACACTGCAACAACAAAAATATAACAAATGAAAACATAGTAATTCCAAACCTTCAATGAGAAATTTGGATGTTCCCACTTTCACTGGATATTTAAAACAAGACTAGCGTTATACGTCATGGGAGTCGGAAGGTTTTTTTCCTGGGGGCCAACAGTTGTGAATTTCATTTTACCCTCTTAAAGCTAAGAGAACAACCTTTGTTTCTCAAAATATAATATGAAAATATCTATTTCAAAATCCAGGGGGGATAAGACCGTCCTGCCCCCCTTCCGACGCCCTTGGTATTATTTCGATCCTAGCTGATAATGTTTGCGCAAGCTTGCGTCTCACTCAAGTTATTCAATCAAATCGATTTAGGTTTAAACTTAAACCACTGCTGCGTAACTGTTCTTGTTCTCAGACGAAGAAGTTTAACTGAGTTGGGTAATCGTTGTATTGCACTCAGAATAATCGTTCTGTATAGCTCTCAGAACATGCCCATTCGTGTAAAACAGCGGTTCTAATCTTTTCTGTACCACGACTCCCTTAACTGACCTTTGCTGCAACTAAACCCTCCTGACATTAAATAAGTTGTAAAAACCAATGTATTCATTGGTAAATTTCTTGATCAATCTATCGATGTTGTAGAGTGCGAAGGGCTCGCGCCTCCTAGAAATTTATTGACGCCCCTTGGGGAGGCGTGCTCCCCCACGAAAACGCGAAATCAGATAAATCTAATAATCAGTGCATTCCGCTTTCAGTAAGGAGAGGTGCTATGTAATAACTTTGTTCTAGAACGCGAGTCATTTTGTAGCTTATTATTTTCATGAATCCTTGATTAATTTAGGTTTACAAAAATTTGAATTATTTACTTATGAAAAAAAAGTTCCGATAAACAGAACGATTTTACTAACAAGAAGTTGCTCGAAAAACAGTTTCCATCTTCCAGAAGCTCGCCGAATCCTTGCTATCTGCACAATCAGCCAACCAATTCCTGCCTTCTGCAACAGAAGGTCCAGGAGAAAATCTAACCGCTCCGCCATTTTGATTCGAACTTTTTGAAATGAGGACGGCAGACACCACATAGGACTAGTGCTCCAGGTTGGTGACATCCTTCTACAAGCGACTGCTCTAACACTTAGCCACCAAATCGTAAAGGAAAACATTTTGCTGATGCTACGAGGCAGCATCGGGAATAGTATGGAAAATACCGGAGCATGAGATTTAGTGACTGCGTCAAACACCATAAATGCGGATTGACACAGGGGTTGCAACTGCTATTCAATGCAGGAAAAATATAATCTATGCTGATTAATATTAATGCTATACTTCCTTTCTCTGCACTTTGAAAATCAGTCGTAGGGGAAAAACGAAAATAAATATTTGAAGGTCTTAATCATCGTAGTAGTAATCAAAATGTCTGCAAAGCCTATTGACCATTTTGAAACGTCAGAATACAGCCTACTAACCGTTTAAACCACATTCATAGACCCCTTAAATAACCTTCACGGACCTCTTAGGAGTTAACGGACCTCCAGTTTGGAACCCGTGGTCGAGGGTATAACTCTTGAACTGCCGTTCGGCCCCAAAACGAGTACACCACAGACTCCACACCACGCGTTAACGTGCCTGTACGCCAACCAAGCATTCCACGCGTGCCACTGGCAACTTGATTTGGGCGAAAGGGCATTCACAATCGATGCTGTTTCGACCTGCAGTAGACCGTGTAGACTGCGTGACATCACTCCTATATCTTATACACAATGCAAGCTTTTTCATTGTCATTCAACGTATCGAACGGCTCTGCTTGAAGGCTTGGATTAAGAGTGCTACAGTGAATAGATCTTCGCTCGAAGAGTAACAACCTTTTCCCAAGTGGGAAGCCGTAAGCGAAGTTGAACGTTAAGCTCAGCCTAAATCCGCCACTAGCATACAGAGTGCATTGCTTCATTTAAGCAGTGAAAACGTTATGATGCATAACTGCACTCATTATCATTACATTCGTACGAAACCGTGGCATTTATTCAGAGATAATTTTGAACAATACATTGACTCAAATTGGCAAAAGGGGTTGGACATCCCTGTATCTAAGGTGTATATTATAGATATAAAACCGTTGCTGTTTCCATTGTTTCTACGACCAACTTAGTAGACAGTACCACAGAGACTTTCGCACTGCTTGCTCAGCCTAATGCTTTGAAATAGGGTCCCCTGACGTAGACACCTTTAACTGGTACGCTGAAATATTGAACGTGATCAGACAAAGGAGTATTTCTGGAATCTAATTTTTCTTCTGTACAGTCCAACCTGGCAGCCATATCAAAACAATCGTTTTTCCGCTCACGATTATGCCGTCAGCAACTGCGTGCGTTGCATTCGAATGATAAGAAACAGGAACTTTCAGCCGAACTAAACGGAAGCCTCAGTGAAATCCAGTAGCTCCATTTCTCGTAAGAACACCCAGACGCAGAATGTACAAGAAACCGCGCAGAAAATGGCATAATTGCTAATCCTCACTGTAAGTCGTACCGTCATTGATGCTGCCCGTTCACCTAAATTTCAAAAAAACTTTTTTTTACAAAAGATCGTCGCAAAGCTTCTCATCGAATGACAATTCGCTTATGCCAGCCAGACGCCTTTCGTTTTCTCACAGCCGCTTCCAAGAATTGCAATTTCAGGCAGAAACAGGCGCGCGTTAACCCGTAAAGCGAACCTGTCTGCAACAATGTGCCACATCCTTGGCGATGCAGAAAAAAAACAGGATTCCTCAGGTAACACCACGGAGCACGCGGTCGCACTTACTCTGACCAATCACACTGTGTCACGTGACCGTAGTAGTTCGACACGCCCGCGACGAAGTAGTAGGTTACTACAGGGCAGTTAGACTTCTGGCCGTAAACAAGTCGGCAAAAGTCGCTCTCTCGTGAGCAGCGACCGTCTCTTATCACCGTATTCGCAACACTCGCGGCGGGCGCCGTGCCTTTTTCCCAAAAACAATATTTGCAAAAATTTACAAAAGCGAGAGTTTTAACTGCTGGGTTGGAATCGTCTTCAGCAAAAATGCTGTGTTCCGAAGTACTTGGCGGCAGTGAAACGCACAAGCGCCATTCGACCGCCCAGCATATTGCGACATCTAACCAGGCCGGACGCAGAACTTCATGCAATGAGCTCACGACCAACGATGCCATCGATTGATTTAACAATAGCAAGGTATCACAAAATACAGATAGCGTCATTTTCTCGACCATTGTGAAATGTCGATAATTTTCGGCCTTAAAATTAAATCTACTTCAACAATGTGCCAAAACTACAGCATTGATTTAAAGTGCTGCAAGAATGAACCAACACAATTAAAATTTTATCGCTAGGCGTAAGGACACTACCAATTTAACGCACCAGTTTAGTGGATGAACTTAAAACCATTAAGCAACTTCCGCAATTTTGTGATAACTGTGCACGGACGCAAATCGCATTGTTCATTTCGCGATCAAGGTTCTGAATATGCAAGTAACATTAAACGTCTTTGTGACAGTGAATATATACACAAGCACCTTAAAGAGTACTCGACATGGAATATCAGCAAAACGCTACTCAGCCTGAAATGATAAAAGACTTGAAGGCTACTGCCGTTCAAAAGCGTTTCAAATTTACTCCGCGCTTGGCGCAAAATCATTAGGCAAGTACGTTACCAGTTTGCTATGTCACCGAAAACTGACCCTTGTCAATTTGGAGAGGGTGTAAAAGGAGGTCAGCGACATAGGTTTGCGGCCACTGAGCAAAGCAAACATTACACATCGTGGCTAGCACTGAGCGCTGCCCTTTCCTGTAACGTTCTATATATGGAAGAAAAACGAAACGCCTTTATAAATGATTGACCGTTAAAAATGCGCGCCGTTCGTTGTAAACAAGTCGGGAGATCCCCTAAAAAGTAGCGCGGCGCAGCAAAGGTGGTCGATGCGCCCCCACTGGTTTTTAAGCGCGCGATAAAAGACGACAGTCGGTTGGCCGCTGTTGGCGCACATAGACGCTTGATCTTGCTGCGAACGTTTCCTGCTGGCCTGAAAGTGCAACGCATTTTAAGTATTGCAAACCCGTCAGTGTGGCTCAAGCAAACTTGGCAGCTACCAGTAACAGTCTCGATGAGTTTCCCCGACTTGGCAAATACCGTATTACTGGTTGGCCTGGTGCATGGGCCCTGTTCTTCTAAGAACCGCCCTCTGACCACACCAGGCCTTTTCTCTTTCGCGTCAAGTAGTAAAACGGTTAGCCTCGTACTTCAACGCTTCGTGAAACCAAATTTCGGGATCTTAATAGCACTAGCAACGCTGCCAGCAAAACACTTGTTCAACGACTTGATGCACGCAGCATAACCCAAGGCAACTTTATTCACGACTTTGGTGGGGTGAAGAATCGCTTCTGGCTTGACGCAAAAGTTCCTCGCTTCCCGTCTCGTTCGACATTGGCATACGCGGTTTGCGTGGACAAAACGCAAAACAACCGCCACGACAAAAACACCCAAACGAAGAAGGCAGCATGGGAACAATCCTTATAACGCCTGAACAAAAATGAATCCGGCTATGCAACGCTTTTAACAGTTTGCGTGCAAATTGAAAAAAATGCGAAAATCAACAAACGTCATGTTTCACCAGCTTCCGAATTCCTTTGCTTCTCTGCTGCTACGCTTCACACGTAGCTCTACGACGGTCTTGAGTCACCTACCAGTGAAACCAGCCTTGCAATCAGCTTTTTTCGCGGACCTAGCGACGACACGCGCTGTTTCCCTCAGGCCAAAGCTAACCGCACTGCAGGAAACAGTTTCAAAGGGCGTCACTTTCGCACTGCCTTGTGTAAAACAAGCTCGACAGCGCAACTCATCCACAACAGCAAGCCCTCGAGAGCTCCCAGCATTCCTGTTCGCCATTGCACTGACCACCGCATGAACGTACGAACGTCTTCCTTTCCAGCAAGTTAAGCGGCGCTTTGTAGACTACGCATCGGAGAACTATGCGCTCTGCGTACTTTGACACACGAGTCATTCTGACGATCGGGATCCGCATGAGCGAAAACCAGCCAAGTAGAACGGCCAGTATTCGCAACGACACCCGCGACCACCTCATCGCCGACAATTACGAGCTCCGTGGAGAAGGATTGCCTTTCAAGCGAACGGTTTCGAAAGAAGCGTTTATTTGCCAATAAAAACAAGCGCCTTGTGTAAACTATTCAAACAGGCTTGCTCAGTAGCAAAGGAATTCCTGACGAAGGAAAGTAGAGCAAAAATGTGATCTGTGACGAAGATCTCAAAACTCTGTTGTTCCCGAAAGCGCCTTGAAGATCCTCGCCAGAGCAGTGCGCGGTAATTGCTATAAAAACTTGTTGGGGTGAACACCCACTTCGAAAATTAGCGATTAAAATGTTCCATTGTTCTGAAAATTAGGTGACGTTACCTTCTGAACAACAAAAACCGGTCTGCAGTTAATGCGCGTTTGCAGTATTGAACCTCACAAATTATACACACACTGATATTATTGCTTCTGCATTGAAAACTCTTCGCTGCAACATAAATCTGAAACAAAAAGCTCCACAAAATTCCCATAAAACACTGGTGCATTCAAAAACCTTGAACAGGTAAATACCAAAGTACATTCAAGCATAAGGGACAAACAACAGAAACGAACTGAACCTACGAGGCACATCGGTCTATGTGAGAATGTGACTTACTGAACGCTCCAGTCAGCGCCTGCTTGAAAGAGTTTCTGGTAACGCTGTCCTGGCACTTGTATAAGGCGGCAGCGGGAACACGATGGTACTTCCCCTTAGTGAAGGTGCTGTGTCGTATTAGCTGTGCGAAATCATCGCTCCTGTCTTCAGCGTTCATCATGCCGACCTGTGGCAGCACAAGGTTAGTGCGTACAAAACGACCAATACATTCCGTGATAACAGTTACTGAACGATGGATTGGCAGCTGCGGATCTCTCGTTCTGCAGTACACAGAAGATATTCAGGGTTAACAAAACTAACATTTGCCTTGTTTTCCAGCTGCGTTTATTTTTTTTCCGCTGCACAAAACACTTGGAAAACGATAATAAGCATCACCGTCGTTCGGGCAGGAAAACGCTGGATCTGAAATCACTGGATTTGGAATTTCAGTAACGTTCGATTTGATATCGAAAGAGAAAAAATCGTCCGCAGCTCATGCAACGTCCCTTGACATTCGCAGATTGGTAATTTTAAATTTTCACTAAAGTATGAGACGAAGAAAACGCCAAAAAAATATCAAAAATACAATAAACACAACGGGTGGGAGCGAATCGTGGTGCTGGTGTCTGTCTGCAAGCTTACGCTGCTATCACTTTTTGCAGCACGCACATTATGACCAGCCGTAAGAAAAAAAGCGGCGAATATTCTGCGCCGACAATGCAGTACAACATTTGCTTGACATGGGGTGAATCCTGCAAGTTTTCTTAGAGTGTCTGCGACACCCGAGTTGGGCCGTCGCTGGTTCATCTGGGCCCTAAACGTAACGGATTTGGAGAAATTATTTTGCAATATCAAAAAGATTTTTTTTCCAGGTTTTTAAACCTTTCAAGGACATTTTTTGTTAGTGAAGTTTTTTTGCAAACCCTCCATGTTCAAACAATCGCTGAAAAACCAGAATAAGCTTCACATCTGGATTTCGCAAATCGCTTAACCAACAGTTTGATTGCTGCACAGTATGAGCATCTATCCCACGATGCTGGAATCTTTTCGGTCTTTACTAATCCGTTTCGCTTATGAACTTAAGAAAAGACCACTGCCAGTTCTCTTCGCTCGTCGGCTGCGGAATTCCAAGCACGAGAAAACTGCGGAAGACTCTTTGTATGATGATTGAGACGAGCCGCGCGGTTATAAATTACGAAAAGCGTGAAATGAGATTCAAAACTTCGGCGCAGCGCGGTACACAAAAAAAGTTGAAAAAGAAAGTGAGATTGAAATCCGTAATTGGCGCATTTTTCGCGTTACTCATCAAAACGCGGGACTTAGCTCGAGCATTAACAGCGAAGCGCATGTCCCAGCCACACAAAAGTCAAATTACAATAACAAGGTTTCCAGCCACAAGACACAGCGAAGCCGATAATTGCTAGGCGTGTTTACCAAGAAGCACTTGATCACTTCAAACGATTGCCTTCGGTAAAACGGATCGGTGTTCGGGCTCTTGAGGCACTTCAAAGCGCTGGCTATGACTTCTTGTACCTGAAGAACAAACAACTCTCGCACATTCTCGCATTGCGTGTACAGCTTCATGGGCGTAGCCAGGTGGGGGGGGGGCGAAAGGCGTGGTCAGCTCCCCAATTCGTGGACGGCAATTATTAAAGTGTTGATCAAAAACTGCGCAAACGCGCAAGGCCGATTATTTAGTCGAGCAGACAATTCTCGCCCCACCCAAAGTGTTTCTGGCCACGCGCCTGACTTGGGTGTTCTTTGCGTGTTGGTCTTGAAAGTCAAGTTGTCTCGACACCTTCACAACAACAACGAACGGTTGAGATGTTACCAGTGAATTTGTGACCAAATGTGAATACAGGCTAAATGTTTTCAGAATAAACTAAATGCTGGCAGTCGGAACAGGACTTTTCGGTCTGGCCGATTCGGTCTGAGCCGTTTGGGTCTGGGACATTTCGGTCACGACATTTTTGTACATGAACAACTGATCACATTTGTTTATTTAAATGGTTTTACAGGCAGGCGAAATGTCACGCTAGCTGGTGTTATACCAACTCCCTTCTGAGGAGTCATGATTGCGATTAAACCTGAATTGTAATTATGATTTTGAAGAATTTGTATTTAATTGAAAAGGTCGATATTCATTTAATTTTCATGCTGATAATGAAAATCATATGATGATACTGATTAACTGCTGGGTCTTGTATCATGTTTGTATTTTTTAAATAAAACTTTTCCTTGCTTTAAGTACGTTTCCATTAAAAAGTGAATATGTAAGATTTCTGCAAGACTTCATAGTCTGACCGAAACGGACAAGAATGAAGTCCCGTGACCGAACCGGCCAGAGCGAAAAGTCGCGTATCCACTGGCAGTTGTGCGTGTTGCCAACATTAACTTATTATGGTCGACATTATGCAGAACGCATGGTAGGAAAGTTGCAAGCAGCGCTGCCGCTTTGGGTCAAGTTTTTTTCTTGACCCAAATGACGATGTTCGAAATTTTCGGTCGCGCTGGACAGTCGTGAAGTTTCGCGCAGTTCAAGGTCGAAACCTCACCCAGCTGGGCAACAGTAGAGGGTGTGGGTTCGATCCAGCGGCGCGTCAGCTTGTTAAGGCGTTGTGACATAATTTTTGTGACAAGTGAAAAAATCATACACAAGGCGGTGTTATCTAAATTCAAACGTTTACTGTACGTGTTGTAGGCCTTTTGAGTAGAATCCGGCATCATCGAACTTGCTCATGTTTTCGTATTAGTCAAATTCGGTTAAGCATTACAGTGTTTTTGCAGTTTGATGTGCTCAAAGGATGCATGAGGGGAAAAAGATATGGCAACAATGATGTTTACATAGGTTTCTGCCCACAGTGGAGTACTTGCAAAAAAGTCAACGTGTAACGACATAACGTTCAAGGCTGCACAAGCCACTCACCGGTAACTGTATAGGCGTCTTGCTTTCGCAAAACTGCAACTTGAGACACGGACCCATCGAGTCCGAGTCGTCATAAGCGAGAGACTGGGCCTCCTTGAGCATCTTGCGATTCGAGCCGCCGAACTTTCCGAGAACGCGAAACGCAACGTGGGCGATGTCGTCGGACGGATTCCGCAGGGTGCGCCAGAGAGCTTGCATCAGTTCCGCTCGCACAGGCTGCAAGAACGTCAGCAGCGTCACGGCCGTGCTGCGTTTGGCCACGAATCACCGGGCAGGTCAAGTGTCGCCCTTCCCCCTGTCCCCCCGTGAACGTGTTCTCGATCAACACTTCTCGGGTTTTAAAAAGCAGCTGTTCGGCTGCCGGAGCCCGCGACGAAGGTTGCATTGCGTCTTGCGCGATGATCAATCAGCAAACAAGGACGCGACTCGCGGAGTTAGGTCGCTTTGTGTGTAACTGCAACCGTTTGGTGGTTTATTTACCAGTGGAGACTTTTACAAAACTTAAAACAATATCGAAAGAACGTGACCTTTGACCCCCTGCATTCGTGTTTACGTCTGGAAAGCATTACAGTTTCAGCGACAAGATGGCTGAAAAATTCTTCCACCAACAAATTGCAGGTAATGTAGCAAAATGGATCAGAGATCCTATGAAACGGTTTGCGTCACAGACAGTGGCTGATATAGGACTGGCCTTTACAGTCGGCAATAAAGCTCACTTTAAAGTGTCGATAAAGTTAGTTGCAGTCAAATCAGCAATGAAGTCTGCGGTGTGTTATGCGGCATAGCATGAAAAACAAGAAACAGAAGTATCTGCACGAAATGAGCCCAATGGTCGTTTGTGGAGCGACTGTCCCCCCAGATTCGTGGCTCACCAGTCATAGTTGATGAGATTTGGTGACAAAAGACGCAGTTTCAGCGCTTTAGTTGTTTCTGCCCAAGTCGTCCCAAATCACGGACAGCCCAACCTCGTGCAGCAGCATCAAATAGAAGGCATTTATCGCTTTAAAGACGCGCTGCGACCACTGGCTTCCTATGCAGTTGGTACTGCTGCAGCCTCTGCGTAAATTTTCACTACAGCGCGGGACAGCAGAGCATGAAAAAGGTGACAACGTTGGAGGAAAGCCGCAAAATTGGCGCAGCAATGAGCGAGCTGTTTCAAAGGTCTAATTGCTTAACCTAGCGAAGAGGCTATGCCGAACAATTTAATCCAGCGTTGTAACTGTTAGGTCTGCTTGTGCTACTCACAGATAGAGTGGGCAATACCAAGAGAAACGTCGCGCAATATTCAGGGATGTTCACGATTAAAACAATCTAATTTTTAGCCTTTTTTCAAAGATTCAAAAATCTTTTTAAATTTTTAGAAAAATTAGTGTGGAAGCCTCGATTATATTAATTGGTTGCTTCACAGCTAAATTCGAAAATCCATACTTCATTCGACAATATCTTTATTACGCTGTGTGCAAAACAGCCATTCTGGAGCAGTTTTTCGAACCGACAAGAATAAACACTGCAGACCTGAATGTGATCGTAAAGAAAGTCCGGCTGTAGGTTGTCCACGCAAAGCTCCAACGTCCGCAGTCCCTGCGGATACAAAGTGTCCGAACGCATTACAAGAATGTTAAACTGTTACAACACGTGTCGACACAACGGCCATGACGGTAATGAGGTACCACGCCAAGCTTTAATCAATGCCCGCCTTCACAAAAACAACGCGAAAACTTTAATTATATTGCGCCTTCAAGTAAATAATTTCACTTGGAACTTTTTCAATGGTTTGCAAAAGGAAGAAAAAAACAATATTAATAGCGTGATTACAACCTCGCTTAAACCTGGAGAAATCGAAAAACGACGCTGCAAGCGACTGGGCTTAAGCGATTTTCGCGACAGGAGGCCTGTAATTACAGTCAGTCTTAAATTCGAGAGCACGATTAAACCTCGAGCAAAGCGGCGGCACGTCGTTCCCACCTGCGTAATCAGTGTTTGCGAGCCGTTGAGCGCCGACACCAGAGGATCCATGAGCATGGGCAGGTACGGGAGGAGCGAACTGAGGCGCACGGGCACCGTGAGGCAGAGTTCCACGAACAAGTCCTTCATGTGCTGCTTGTGCAAGCCGCTCTGCAAGCTGTTCAAACCTGGAAAGCCGCAAGCAGCGCTTTTGCCAAAGACGAACGCAACGCGCTTGAAAGACAGTTTGGCAGCAAACGCATATTGTTTCGATTTTTGTCGCGTTCGATTTCGAGTCGGCAATGCCTGACGGGGGTGGGTGGGGGCGTACTACTCGGGGCCGTCGTCAGAGGGGTCAAAAGCTTTGTCAGAGGGGCCAGAGGTGTCGCCAACAGTTTTTTTTCGGTCATTTTTCGGTGATAGACCGATTTTTTTTGAATGACCGAAAATTATTTAGTCGATTCAGTACCGCACGGGAGGAAAGCAAAATACTGTTTCATCGAGTTTCAATACTATTACGGGACAGATGACCGAAAAGTCTCAGCGATAAAAATAACAGGTCACCAACCATCGCGAACGGTGCTCCTCTCACTAAACGGATGCGTTAAATTCTACAGATGCAACAAATTGATCCGTTAATACTGCACAGCAATAACACTTGGTTGCAGGTGGGAGCATTTAATAAATCATGCTTGGGAGCATGTTGAGCAAATACCGAATGGCTCTGAAAGCAAAACTCTTGTTTCTGTGAGTTCATCGAGTGGTAGCTTTCACGCGTTCGTTTACTGTTTCAGAAATCTGTTTCGAAATAAAAGCAAAATCCACTAATAACAAAATTTTATCTCACGAAATTGTTCACGAAACCTGTGTGCGTGCAGCACTTGCCGCATAAATACAGCTCACATACCCGCAATATCAGACCAGTCCCGTCGCCACAAGGACTTTGGTGGAAATATCCACCCCAAACAAAGCACCAAGCCCCCAAGATTGAAATATGAAACAATATAAATCAGTGGATTTTTTATCAATGGATTGGCCCTTGTGGGTTTTTACCGCGTGAACTAACGCAAAGACCCCCCACACTGTGGGGGTCTTTCTCGCGACGTTCTGCTCCAGACACTCACCTTGCAAAAGATTGGGAAGCAGGGGTAGGAATTCTTGGTAAAGCGAATCGTGGCTTCCTCCACCAATCGATCGAAATAGGGCGCGCAACAACAGGAAGTAGTTGTAAGGGTCCTGGGCCGTGTTGGCCAGGGACATCGACTTGGTCACTATGGTATGCAGGTGGGGCTTCAGCATCTGTTCGTTCTCGTTCGCGAAAAGTGAAACGGAACCGAAAACAAGCTGGAAAATACCCGTGAAACGTTAGCGGAGATTTCACTGTGACATAATAAATCCTGAGCTAGGTGTCGTATGTGACATAATAGAGAAACCTATAACGAAACAATCGCAATGCAAGCTTACAAGGAGAAAAACTAAGGTATGGCTAATTAGCGAATCATAGCGGATAATCTTCGGCTGCACAGGAAGAGGTAAATGTACGACTATTAGCCATCAAAACTGCGCAGAAATACCTTAAAAAGCTTGAGATAGAGGTTCGACTTTTCGCCAGGAACGCCCATGTCCGGCAGCCTGTCCAGCAGGAACTCGACGAGGATAGTCGCGAAGGTCGGTGATGTGTGGAGACTGGCGAGGAAAGCGTTGGCCACAATCTGCGAACGGCACCGGAAGTTATGACTCAGACGAAAAAGGGCGTCCCTGCGAGTGGCGAATCGTTTCGGACGTGATTTGCAAACGATAGTACCTGCAGCGCGTAGTTGTTGTAGATGCGATCGACCACGTAAGTGATCGTGGCAGAGAAGATCTCGCGGAAGGTGAGCGGATGCATCATGGTGAAGACGCTGGCGAAGTGCTCGAGGACTTCCTTCTCTTCCTTCATCCTCATCGTGGGACTGTTGGACGGCCGAACAGTCATCTGACCATTCGCTGACACGTTTATCTGAAACAAAAAATAATGGTTTGCTCTTTGATGTGTTTGAAAGGGAAAAAGTTGTTTGCCATACTATAGTGACGTCATCGTTGTTCCATCACGGCTACAGTGACGGAACCATTGACCCATCAAATGTCCATTTGGTTTCATAGGTGAGCTCATAAAGGAACCGTAAGTAACCACCGATCAGAATTTATCCCGAATTATGGAGTCAATGGTTTTTACTGCCTTGAACGGCCAGTTCGTAAAGTGTGGTCGAACGTCCATCTTGCAAGTATTGCGGAAAAATGCATTTTTATTGGTGGCACCGATGCTGAATCTTCCTCATTCTGCCCGACAAGTCATTAGAATGTGCGTTTCGACGCCTCGAACACCGGTGAAGACGTTCTTAGTTACACAGCAAAAAAAGAGTTGAAACATTCCTTCAGAGTGAAGTTAACAGTGCACTGTAGATTATAGACTTCTGCCAAAAACTTCACGCATTATGTTGAAAACTGTAGTCAGAGTATGTTGCTAGGCAACTTGTTGCTTCCATAAAAATAGGTTCAGAGGCAAGCCTTGAAAGTATTCAAAAATCCTACACCGATTATATTTCAATGGCTACGAATGACGCCGACCGTCAAACTTCAGTGGAAAACACTGTTACGATGAAAACACAATTCCGAAGCTTTCGACGGTGAAGTTAGCACTCAGTCACCCTAATATCACTCATACCGGAAAATTGGATGCCTGCATTCAAAAGAAGAAACGTTGGAAACTTACGAGATTTGAATCACCTAGTTCTATCACATCGCCTAGGCTTTAATTAAAAGCAATTAATCTAGCTAATACTTTCCAACCTGGTAGATGTCCAGAGCCTTGAGTGCATGTTTAACCAACTTGACGAAGAGAGCAGTTTCTTCCGGGAAGAAGCGTTTGCTGGATGACGACATGGAGCTTATGATAGTGGCACCAGTTTGGTCCTTGACACCCCCCGGGTTGCACGATCCGGCCCCCCACGATATGGTCTTGACGCCACAAACCAAGCTTCGCACCAAGTTCCTGCAGTCTGTCACCGCGACCACGTTGGGCGGCTTGCTGTCCTCTGAAAAAGCAAAACGTACGCTTTTCCACAAACAAAATATTTTTACAGGTGTGCTTGTCGCTATATTACTTCAATTATCAAAAATTGCATTAACACAGAAATTCGGCACTTGATTTCGGAAAAAAATCAATAAGGGAGCAACATGCAGACCGATTTAAGAACCATCTCACATTGTTTGCAGAAAGATTTCTACTACTGTACAAGTTACGACGGCAGATTGCGAGAAAAGAAAAATTGTAATTGTTGGAAGTTTTAAATTAAAAAAAATTCATTTCTGGAAATTTTAAGTAAAGGTTTGAATTCGCACACATTTCGCTCAAAAATCCTTCAAAAATTTTGAAGCCGTGACCACTAAACTAGAATTCTAAACTAAAGTTGCAAGTCGTCTCACGCCGCAATATATAACGGACCAGTATCGACTTTCCAGGCTTCTCAGACCTCAATACAACAATCTTCTCACTGTTACAATAATGCGAACGTCATTCAATGGTTACAAAAGTTTCAGCAGTGGCCAGAACCTTAGAATGAGTATTAGTCGTCTTTTGCATTCTGACTCTGACAGTTATTAAATGAAAAGATGTATGTTTGCACACGCATTATTTGTAATTGTGGTAATTCGATGAGAGCAGCTTCACAATATTACATACAGAATATACTGTACCTTTCATTATTTGCGTGGGCATTGATAATACACCCTCCATTTTTGCATTGCATGTTAATGTATATCTGTCCAGGGTTTTTCTTGAGGTTTGACCTTGCTGAACGCAAAGACATATTTAGAGACCGCAACTATTTTATCTGAATATCGCGATGGTCGTAAAGCAAAGTCTTAGTGTGTTTTGATGGTGGTAGTAAAGCGAGATTCTACTATTTTGAGAGACCGTTGGAAAAATTTTAAGAGACCGTTTCGGTCTTTCAAAACACCTTAAAGAACACTGTGCCTGTCAATTATGGTGAAAGTGCACACAGTCTGGTATTAAACCCCTCCGCGTTGCCTACAGTAACGCCCATCGTGTTTTATACCACTATTAAGTGTTTGCCCACATCAAGTTACTCATTTCGTCAGGACATTTGATGCCTTGGTTGACACCACTTGTATGCTTTGTCTAACAATGTGCATCATCATCCAACTTTTTTACCCGTTCACTTCAAATGTCTGGTTCTTTTCACAAACCCCCATTTTTGTCCCACAACCTAACGGTTCTGTATGGCAAGGTCCGAATGTAATAGATGCTGTTGATGCTTCCTGTAGGTATTGAATGCGTGCGCCAAACCAACCAACACCTACGTGCTCTGTACTGCATTGCGTCTTATGTATTTTTGGACGATGTGCCTGAACCAAACAATCAAATGAAAAATTATCCTGCGATTCGTCAGTATTTTTGCTTGTGTTTATGACGTTTGTTTGTTTTTTTGCGATGCTTCTCTGACGTCAGTCAAAACTTTGTTTTACTGTAACGCTGAGTCTGGTTTAAATTGGCTTGAGCATGGAAGCAGTCGAGCTGGCGCAATATCAAGAAATTCGACTGGTTGATTCATCGGTTGATTGATGATTCTCCACATCAACTTGCGCATAAGAGCTGCGATAGTTTTTCACCAATCTTCAAAACCCGCCACAGGACCTCCGTCCCATATTCGCGCAAATCATACATGTACACAGGCCCGTAACCAGAGGAGCCTGCAAAAATTTTTGCACCCCCTGGAAAGATGTGTTGGGCACAGTTTAAAACTACTGGACAAAGTTTAAAAAATTTGGGCCCCTCTCAGAAAACTCTTCGCCCCCACCGGTCTCCCAAGCTGCTTACGGGCCTGCATGCACGTACTCAAAAATCCTAACCTACCAGCAGAACGTCACAGCATTTTACAAGAAGAACTGCGGTTGCTGACCTGGTTTGGAATCCTTGTCAGCGTCGTTCGTCTTACTGTTGGGCTGAGGTGTTGAAGGTGGGGCAGGCGTCGAAGGGGCGGAAGGAGTGAAGGTGTTGCTTCCAGAAACGCCTGGCGTTGGGAGCTGAGTATAATGTATTGGTTGCCTAAGTTGAAATGTAACTCCTTAACCCGAAGGTCGGAAACGCCATCACTGTCGAGCTAATGCTCAAACTCACTAAGTTTGTGCTCAAACGCATTGAGCTAGTGCTCAGGTTAATATAGCTAGCGCTCAAATTCACTGAGCTAGAACTCACACATAGTATGCTAATCCTCAGTAAGCTTGTGCTCGAACTCAGCTCAACTTTTTGTAACAAAATAAAGCACCGAGAATCATCGACGATATTTCAGAAATGCTCTAAGCTCTTCGTTTTCGAAGAAAAACAACATTTGCTCTGCAAACATTATTTCTGCGCGTTCGAAGCACGAAAAACGAGTCGCAAATAACAACATCCGTACCGCTGGAGTCTGAGGTGGTTCAGTTTTCGTTGAGACGCCTGCGTTGGTCGAAGGGGTGTTGCTTGATGTGCTGCTGTCCTGGCTTTGCTTGCATCGGGTAAAGAGCAGGGGCAGGGTGTGTTTGCTGATTGTGCGGAACTTGAGAACGAACACCTCAATCATCTTCATCAGCATCTCGCGGCCGCGTTGCTGCGAAGATCAGTTTGAAACGTGTGAGCTTTGACGAGGCCGTGCAACATTCAAAAAAATAATAACAGCAAACATATGTTCTTTTTTTTCAAAGAGCAACTGGACCGCCTTTTTTTCCGCTCATGCTATTGCGTAAAAATCTGAGATAAACAGTCATCGGTCATTTCACAATTACTAGAATTTTAAAAACTTCCTTTCAACAAAATTACAGAACTAATTCAGCGGATCTGAAATAAAGTGAAAGTATTAAACAAACACCAGCAAATATTTTTGTAGAAAACAAATAAATTAACACACAAAAAAACAAAAATATAGCAAAGCAATAACAACATATACGCATCATCAAAAGCGCGTTTACGATACTTCGAGAAAACCGATACGCAACTCCCCACATCTGTTGTTTGAAAAAAGAAAAGACAAAGAACCAAAACAGCACAGCTCTATGATTTCACCAAACCAACAGCACTACCCCTCTGCCATTCAAAACTTACTGGATTCTTTTCACTTTCACTTTTTGTTGTGATGCCTTCAACCAAATTAAGCAGCAACTTGCACGAAATCGCCTGAAAGGAGCTGGCCAGCGAATCGTCGTGGACATTCTTGGCGAAAAGATGGACCGCGGAGCAAAGCTGTTAAAAAGTAGGACAACCCGGTACTGAGTTGACTTGCAAAAACGTTACCTCGTGGATCGACAGTACTATGTGTTTAGATGGCAGATGCAGCGTCTTGATCGTCTCATTCCACTTGATTCTACGTAAACACTTAACAGTTACGTCCATTCTTCGCTCCCCGAATTGTTCTGGCAATAATTTTGCAACAAAAGAAGCTTTGTAAAGCCTGGCGTACGGTGAACCTCCTGAGTTTCGCAACGAATGGAGTATTTATTAGCTTAGAATTGTGAACTGCAGTTTTATCTCTGCATTAAGAGAGTGGCTGGCAGCATTTCCAACATGCATCTGAAGCACAACGAATGAAGGGCCGGGAAAACCCCAATGCTGAAAGTACTTGTCAGGTAGAAGAACTTAATTATGCCAATGGGCAAGAAGCCTAGAGCCGATGTACAAGCATGTTACAGGGAAAATAGTTTTTGAAACCTAGTATTTACGAACAAACACAAATCCTCAGAATCTACTTTCAAGTCTTTTTCTCGCCACAATAGAAACGAGACCTTGTTGCAGCATTCCTTGAATAAAAGAAACGCATACGGACGGATTTCAGCTCAAATACAAGTGGGGCAGAGCGGCCACTATCACGTGGTTGGGAAACCTGCGGGCAAAGCGAATGCAAGTTTCAACCACCGGTACCAGTCGGCCACGTGACGAATACAGAAAAAACCGTTCCTGTACTGGCTCGCTTACAAGTTATTATTACCATCTGCTGAATCGAAGCTTTCCAAAACAATTAGGATTGTTATAATGTTATAATAATTTGTTATATTGTTATTATAATTGAGGAAAATGCCTGAGAAAGTTTGCTGGAGAAAAACTACGTGATGTTTTTCGCCTTAAATTTTTTACCTATACATTTTATGGAGTGGGCGTGTTATCACAGGCGAGACAAGAGATGCAGTTGTGTTATGAAATTAAGCTTTTAACGCTCACAACCACAACGGCTTACCTGAGACAATGTCAGCTGATTTTTGACCTGGTGAGTTACGTCAGCCAGAGTGCTGTACGCGAGAGGGCGAAGAGTTTCCCGAGCAGACCACCCGGAACCGACCAAGATGTCTTCGTTGAGCAATCGGTCCATATGGGGCACGAATCCTGGAAAAAAGACAAGTTTTGCTCCCATACTGATTGCTACAACGCCACCGTAGGCTGCTATTATCTGACCCACTGCAGAAGAGATGAACAAGGAAGTGTGTGGCATTTATAAATCAAAAATAAACAAAACATTTTCTTGAAGGCTTAATTTATGAAAACGTAACAGTCAACAAACACAAATCCTCAATCGTTTTAGCTTCGTTCGACTTACATTTAAAGCAGTTCATGAAATGTCCAACACTCATTCTTTCGCTACGTATGCGCTGAAGATGCAATCCGTGTGAAACCAATGTTTACAAGACACGTTGTCATTGCGCCAAACACATCACAAGCGTGGTGTGGGCAGGCGGTCGAAAATGAAACCCTATATTTGCTCCACCACATTTTCGCTAGACTACCACGATTTGCTCAACATCGCGTAAAACTTCAACGCTGAGGTTTCGGAGACGAAGCTTCTCGAAAATACAGTTACGAAATTTCCACGAAACCAAGTTATTTCTACTCACGAGTTTTGAGATCCGTGGCAAGGATGTGACGCACAGCGATGAGCAGTTCCTTGCGAAGTGAGGCAACTTCCGGGCTGCAATTCTGAAGCAGCTGCAGCATTGCTTGAACCATTTCATTGGCGTACTGTACAATGTTATCCTGCGAAAGAGCGCCATGTTGTGGAAATAAATTGCACTGAATAATGAACACCAGTGTCGCCGTTTCCATGAGTAACATATTTCAATACTTTCAATGATACGATGTTGTTGCCGAAGGACACGCGAGAAAAAACACAGGAAAAGCGCATACTGAGCATGAGTATTTATCGCCACGCACGATTAATATAGAGGTGACTGAAAAAAAGGTTAAGCACGACCGCAAAAAAACGATTCTCCGCCTTCAGAATGTCTTAAGAGGAGAAAAGTGCGCAGCGCATCTCGTACAGTGGTCAGGGTTTACATGAACGAACAGTCGACATGTTGACCACCAAAAAAGGCGCATCAACCCCAGCCACGCCTTTCCGATGCAGGTCCCGTTGGTGCAACATTTAAAGCAGTACCATAATGAGCACCAGCCAACAAAAACTCCGCGCTGGACCAGCTTGCAACAACAATACAGTTACCGGATTCAGAACAACAGAGGCTGTCACATTTAAACCTTTCAGAAAAAACTGTAGTGCTCTGCACGCCGGCAAATTATTTCATAGAAACTTCGGCGGATATTAAAAGCTGTGGGCGATTTAAGCAAACAATCAAAAGAAGTGTATGTGTGATTTTTGCAGTGATTTTGCACTGTCGCGAACAACATCATCCTTTGCAGACACTCAGTGACTGGCCAGTTCACTGCACTCACGTGATAAAGTCGCACGAAGAACGCGACAAAGGACAGAGTCTTAACTTGCGCAGCAGTGAAATCGACGAAGAGTTCGGAGTTGAAAGTTGGTCGACTGCGAGCTGCCTGCGTGGGCTGCAGCAGCAGCGTCTTCATTATCAGAGGGATAAACTCAGCAACCACACTTTGGGTAGCTTGCTTGTACAGCTGCACAGAAAACATTAAATCGCGAACGAGCCAAACATGGCGATGAAATTACAAACATGGTGAAGGGCGACTTTTCCGAAAGCAGTCGGCAAAATATCTTCTGAAACTACGTAGTAAGTTCCCACACTTTTCATCACACAGATTTGTTGAAAAGTCCCGCTACAGCACTAGTTGAAAAGCAGTACCGTTACAGCAGAAGATCCTCCCCAGATCAATAAGCAAATACGTTGATAAGCCGTATTGAAGCGTGGACTAGCCTGAAGACGCTGTGAATGCACAGAATTAACAGCGCAAACAAACTTTGAGAAATCTTGTGAAAAAGAAACGCCAGCAACCTGCTGCTGCAAAGTTAATCTTCAAAAAAACAACTTTTGAAAATATCGTCAAATAACAGCACCATAGTTTTCCTGTATCAAATCCCCATTAACTGTATTAAATCATACAAATGCATATCATACCTGATACATTAACACCACAGTTATTGGTATTTCCTGCAAAACTTTCATAGAGTTCAACGCTTTGGGTATAACAGTCTGCAATGAAGCAAGGCATCATAGTTTTAGGTGCATGTCAAGGAAAACACCATAACATAACACACTGGAGAACCTTTAAGAAAAATCAGTCAGCAGTTGATGAGACAGCTTAATATTAAACATACAATGCACTCCATTACACGAAGCCGGAGTAAGGACAGCTAAAACTACTGACTTGCAGTTGTATGAGCAGAATAAAAGAACTTTCACAAAAGAAAAGAAAATTTGTGTCTCACCGCAACTGTTTTTCCACCAGGGCTGGGATTGCCGGGAATCCCGGCTCGGTAAGTAACTGTAGTGACAGTACCGATTCTTTGTGGGTCGGGGAGCCCACCATCACTGATGGTTGGGTTCTCAAACAACCAAACCTACAAATCAGGCAACAACAATTGGAAAGATGGCAAACTGAAATTATAAACAAAGACCCCTGACAGGATAAATCTGGGAGAAGCATATGTTGGATTATTTTCCAAAATGTAGCACAAAAATCAAATTAAGTATAATCGTGTTGAATTAATTTCAATAACACAGTGCAAAAATCAAATTGAAGTATTTCAGGCCTGGTTAAATTTGCATTATAAAGATTGCACACATGCAACAAAAACCACTATTTTGCAGTAAAACATGATGATACCACAAGAACTGCCTAACATCCAGAAAATGTAAGTTTTTGCAGAACTTCACTCACCATGTTTTGTGGTAGCTCTGCATAAATTCTTTTCACAAGTGCCAGAAAATGCTCAATCTGAACGAAATTGCAAAAACGTTGTTTTTCTGCATTTAACTAAATTGTTGTAACCAGAACAATAATGTAAAACACATTTGTGAGACTATGATTGTTTTGATTTTTTGAGACCATACAATTGTAATTGTTTAGCAAATAAAAAGATGTTACACACAAATCATTTTACTTTACCTTGAAACCATAAAAGTTTGATTTGGAAAGGGTTTTGTTTCTTTCAGATATAAACACAAACTGAAGAGGTGAAACTCGGTATAGATGCACATTCTCAATAAACCATTTACACCACCAATATACATTATTAACAACCAGTTGTATCACAAACCTTGATCTACCCCTCAAATTTTTGGAGTGAAGAGAATAGCAACAAAAACATTTACAAATTAAATTGTTTTCATGGCAGCATTCAGATAATCAGACAACTTATTCAATCCATACTTCTGGAGCCATTTGTGGCCGAAATTGTTTATGGAGTTCGATGATGATCTTGATGCAGACTTGAACATTCTCTTCATTGTCAATCTGGCACATTGCAACACATATCTTAATGCAACATTTAAGTCCAATCCATAAGACCCTCCAATGCACTCCACATCAAACTAAATGAGAAACTTTGCAAAAAAACTGTATAAAGCACACAAAGACAAAAACTGGTAGCTGAACCAGTGGGGATGATGCTTTTGCAGCACATGAAATTCTTGTATTTATAATAAAACAAAAGCACATGTTTAATAGCACAATTAGTTACTCACTTCTAACAGTCGAAAACAAAGATTTAGTATGCCTTTGACATGAACTCGAAGATGATCATTTGTTGGTATTCGATGAAGAACATCCAAGCAAAGCTTACGAAGTTGCTAAAATGTGGCAATCAAATAAATATAAAACAATAAAAACAATCTGGAAGAATTTTTACAGCAAATGTACAACTCTCTACCATGCATTTGCAACACAAAATGTCCAATGAACATTCCACCACAGCAAATACAAAGTAACAACAGAAAAACATATTTACATATGAAAGACAATTGATCATACTTACTTGGGATGGGTTTTCTGAAACAAACTGAGGATCGCCATCCTGCAAAAGCTTAATGAAACTTGGCACGCATAAATTTAATAACTCCGGATATTCTGGTGATTGAGCTATATCCTGCAGAGAAAAAGAATTGCACAAGGATATAATAATACATTTTGGTGTTTTTTTCATCAATCATTATAGTAAACACAAGAAATGACCAGCAAAACAATGACTTAAACGAAACCATATTAGGCATTTGAAGAAATAATTGTTTTCATCTTCAGCAAAGTTTCATTCAAAGAAGTGCAAAATCAATAACATTTGACTCATGCACATAGTGGCATCCTGCTATATCACTGCATACAATTACTGATTGATAATTTAATTATTTTGCCCACATTTTTCTTTGTGTCACTTACATCAGATCATGAGACATTGTGACATTATGCTTTCCTATATATAGCTTTTGTTGGCTTTGACGTTTCACTATATTGTAATTAGGAAATGAAATAGCACACATCAAAAAGAAGAAAACATGTCAAACAAAATTGACAATGGGACAATTTTACATGTTTCTTAGAAACTGCACATTCAACTAAAATAAGGTATATATTCAGCTAAAATGCATTGGTTCATCATTTTATTTTTTCTAGAAAAAATGAGCAAATGCAATTTTTAAACTTCTTAATTATGATTAAGAGCTTATTTTTAGCAATCCACAAGTGCATCTGAACCAATATCTAGATCAGAATGCTTCAGACGATGACCTAGTGATTGCCAACATTTCCCTCACTATGAAATTTTGCAAATTTCTGCTTAGTGTTATGTGCATTTTGCAGTAGTGCGGTTCAACAATTGGAAAGATTTTACGCATTAGAAAAACATGCAAACTTAAAATATCTATTGCTGCATGCCAGCATGTACTAAGCTACTTGCAGAACAACATGAACAGTCTCTGACTGACTACCACTGACTACCAGTCAAATTCCAAGGCATTTTAAGAAAACTATACTTTAGCGTTTACCAAAGTAGTTTTGACTTGTCAAACTACAAGCAGACTGGGATAGGCAAATGCTTACTAGCATAACAATATATAAAATATCAAACTGCACAAATCTAAAGTTGAAGCCCAAATTTTTTGTAGAAGTTGGTTAACTTAAATGTTTCACATCAAAGCAGGACATACCTCAAAATTTTCACTTATCTCTTGAGCAGCTTTGAGTTTATTTTCATCAGCTGAAAATTATAGCAATTTACTAAGCTTTCTACTGCACCCACAAATCACTAAAAACTATATAGCTTAACCTAATTATATGCAGCATTTAGTTATAAAATTAATTTAACACAGTTCAAAAGAAAATGATACTTTATTTTGTCCAAACAAAGGGCATACCTGTATGGGCAACAATCTTAAGTACCAAAGTAATAATGCAGTAACAAACACATTCTTTTGCTACTGGCTATGATTCATATAAATACTGCAGATAAGCATATGTTCTCTATAGTTATTGCTACAAGATTTACTCAAACTTTAAAATAGTGGTGTTAAACCTACATTTGGGACTGGCTTCTGATGGCTTTAGTAAGTTTTTTTTAAGGAAAATGTTAGGTACCAGGTATGAACCTGCAGGGACCGATTTCTCTGATTCTAAAGACCTGATGATCCCGAATCAGGTCCCTAAAACATCTTTTAACACTTTGGCGTCTGGCTAAAATCAGGGATTTTTAAGAAAAAAAAACACCGAAACAAACGTGGCTTTGCGTGGGAATTTCTCCGGTCCGGTAAGTGCTACCGACCCGGTCAAAAGCTCAAAATACGCAACAAGTCTTGTAGCTTGCACTTGAAAAAATATTTTTTGGTTGGGGGTTGCAGTTTTTTTGTGGGTGACGTCATAAGTAGAGGACTTTTTGGCCACCTTGGCCCACTTCACCTGGCCCTGGGCTCAAACCATTAGATGGTAGTATTTCACTGAAGTTTTTATTGGAAGCCAGGCTAAAATCCGAGTCTTTTGATACTTTGGATGACCTGCAGGGGTTTCAAGTTCAAAACTTATGATTTAAAGTAATAAAAGTATTTGACTAATTAGGTAATTAGATAATTAATTTATTTTGGATCAGAGGTGACGAAAAGCGGGCTGCAAAAGAATTTCGTGCAGTCCGCGAAGCATTCAGGCCAGACTAGCAGTCTTGAACTTTGTTTGTTGTTTCTGTTGACGAACATTTTTTCGTTTTTAACAGGTTTCATAGTATGAACAAAAAGTTGTGCGGCCCGCTTACTCAGCGGTAACTGACAAAGTGGCCCACGATAGCAAATAGGTTCGTTACCCCTGTTTTAGATCATAACTTTTGAACCAGAAATGTTAGAAAGTCGATCAAAGGCTCGAAAAACTCGGACTCAAGCCAAGTTTCCAATAAAAGCTTTAGTGAAACACTTTGGCCTAGTGGTTGGGCCCTAGACCAGGTAACATGAGCCCAAATGACCCACAATCTACTTTACTTATGACGTCACTCACAAAAAACCCGCCACCCCCAACCAAAAAAATTTTTTTTGAGTGCAGACTAGAAAACTGGCTGACCCGTTTGGGCCCTTGAACAGCTCTCTAGCGCAATTCGCAGAGGAGCTATGGTGTTGGTAAGGCAACCGAAAACTGCTGGTTTTAGGCCGAAATCTAGGTACAAATATATCATACGCCAACTATCAAAGTGTTAAAAAAACTGGTTTTAGTCTAAAAACCAAAAACTAATACATACAGAGTGCAATCTAGATTTAAACCACATTGTGAACTGCACTGTCAGACTCAGTATTTTGAAATCAAAAATAGTTTCAAAATGTTCAATGACTTTGAATATTTTACGTTAAGCACCAAAAAGTAATAAAAAATAGCAATTTCATTACTTCAAAATAGTTTAAAATTATAACATTCCTGATCCTGAACATTTTATAATATATTTTGCTGTAAGAAAAAAATTGTCGATCGAGACCTTATATTTTAAAAACCATTGATAACTTAAACATGAGCATCATCCAATGCCTGTTCAACTTTTTGGTTTTTGCACCAAAAATGTCAGAAGATACACAAGCACAACATTTAGTAATATTGGCCTTGTCCTCAAGTGGCAAAAATGTGCTCCCTTCTATTTATAAGTCATGAGATTACCACTACCAGGGCATTTATATGTAAAAGACATCTCAAATTATGTTGTGTGCAGAAAATAACTTTAAATTTTATAGAAACTATCTTCACAATGGCTTTTTCAGCAAATGATCTCCCACATTACCAAAAACAATTAAAAACAAGCTTTTGAAATAACTTCCGAATGTCAAATTTTTTACAACAAACAAATATATACTAATACATATCTGCACTTTCAATCAAAAATTACTTTGGTAATTTTGGAACATATATAAGCAACAAAGCAAGTAGTTTATAATTGCTGACAAAAACTTTTCAAAACCGAATTTTTCTCATAAATTTCTTCATAGACACCAATTCAAAAAATTACCACCTAATGTTAAAATTTGTTTGAAAGTTGCAAACATTGTTATAAATAGCTTGTCCACAGAACTCATTTCACTATTATTTGATTAATCGTTTCTATACAAAATATATAGTGCATGAAAATGTATATGCAAAGAAATGGCTATGCACGTCATAAATTGCTTGACTTCACAGATTATATTTCATATGCTTAAATGATAACAAAGTACTTACGGGTATTGGGATTGTTTAGCAAAACCAGGTAGGACTGATATTTGGAAATATCTGAAGATCCACCACCTACAGGAATTTGCAACATTTTGTAACTAAAAGCCTACAACATTGAGGTGAAAAGATGCTTTATGTCATAACACTAAAGTAGAACATCACATCAGCAATTCTTAGATACAATTATAAAAGTCTCTTCATATAAACTTTGCAACAGCCTAATGACACAAAGCCAAAACATTGCCATCTACGGCTCTGCTTATGTATCATATGCCATGAAGCTAATGGTTTAATTAAATGTGTTTTTGGTCATTGACCAAAAAATTAAGTCAATTCAGTCATAACATCAGAAAAGGCAGGCCAGTGAATACTGCTGCGGTGAGTTTTTATACTTATATATTGTAGGACAAAAAAAACAAAATGCCTCAGCAAAAAAAACATGTTCAATTACATCAAGTCATTGGCAGTGCAACACTTCATTGCATGAAGTAATTATATAACACTGATCAATTAACACCAATTAATCAAATAAAACTGACACTGTTATTCAATAAAAATATACAAGCACATGTACAGCCTACACAGAGTTAAACAAAGTCAAATTCTGATCCCCATTGTGCCAAGTTTAGAAATATTTTTAGCAAATATTTTTTGCAATTAGTATCTTAACTCACTCAAGTCATGATAAGTTTATGAAACTATAACATTTGAAAATTTGTTTAAAGTGTATCTTAAATTCGAATTGTTGACATTCATTTAATTTTTATGAATATGTCTTTTGAAATTGTTTCAGTGATAAACCTTTCATCCAAAGAACTCAAATCTCCAAAAAACAGACATTATTAAGTTTGACAAAATCTGGTTCAGTCAACCAGTGAGCAACCATATAAAGGTAACCCATACTGTTATGAGAGAAAAGACCAATCCAAAGCAAACTACAGTGATGTTTTTAAAATGCTTCAAAAAATGCAATTTTCAAAACATTTTAACACCAGCATAAGTGTAATCAAAGGTGTAATTAATACCAAAAAGTCCAGGTACAATTAATATCACAGTAAGCAAAATGGTACATTTAGGGCCAATTCTAAAAACAGATTTTAAGGCTGGGAACCTATTTACTATCATAGTCTAGGGATGGGAACCTATTTACTATCATCAGCCATATGAATTGTGGAATATTGCTGGTGGGCTGCAAACATTATTTAATTTTATCTTAAAATTCTACCTTTATCTTCCAAAGGAAAATAACAAGAGAACACTATGTCAAGAAGTGAGAGAGGTTTCTCTTGACCACTGTCTATGTGTCTGCTTGTCATGGAGTTTGTTTTTGACACAACATTGTGTCAATAAAAATTATTGTGAGCTATATTAAATGTTCACATGAGCTGTAGGTTCCCCACCCCTGATTCACAAAGACACTTGCCACTTCATAATCATACACCTAGCTATGGCACAAAACATTTTTTTGACTTTTAATTATATTTTTTAAAAAACAAACTATGTAATTTTTTTAACTACAATTATTTCAGTCAAAATACACCATTTATTCATTACTGACCAAAACACACTGTGCATGAAAACACTTTGACATGACACTTTGAATTAGAGTTTTGACACTTGGGAAACATATATTAATGCTATATGCAATTCTGACTAGACGTTTCAAAATTTCTGGAATCAACAGTTGTTCTATTTCTAGAACTAAAAAAAACTAAAATTCCAATGCATCTTTTTTCATTGTTTTATTGACTTTCGATTTCTCACAATATAAAATATCCTTTGGATATCATGTTCAAACATATCTATGCAAAGCAGTACAGATGTTTAGCTCTATTTGCAATTGTATTCATGTATACTTCCCACACACACTTAGCTTTCTCAAGTACTTATGCACTAAAGAAAAATCAAATGGTATTACACATTTCAAATACTTTGTAAAGATAATGCAACTTTTTTCACATTACATCAAAATCCTCATTGTGTCTGTTGAATAAATAGACAGCTATCTTGTTATACTTTAAAAAATAGTTTAACTGCAATATTAACCCTAAAATACAGTTGTTAAAAATTTACATTCAAACAATTCAGAACCACACCAATGCTGGATAGAACAGCTATGACAAATCCTTCCTTAACCATAACAAAAATTGCAATGGAAAGCAGTCTGATCTATTTAAATAACAAATGTATTTGTATATAAGCAATGTTTTTCAACCTTTTTTGAGCTATGGAGCTATTTGATCATCACTCCCATATGACATGGAAGATTCAAACCTTTGATCATCACTTGCTTAATACTTTATTTATCTGTAATGCCTTACTCGAATCAACTGCACAGCACACATAATTGCATTCATACCAAAGATTATACCAAATGACAAAGCGAACTGAAATGGGAAACAAGCACAAAAACTCAACTTGCAAAATTGGTTATTGCAATTGATAGAATAATGAACTCTATTGTTAGTTTTACATTTTGAAGGTAAATATGAAATTTTAGTCCTTCAGGTTTACTGAAGTAGACACAATAACTGCCTTCATACTGCTTTCTTTAAAAATGTCTTGACCTTGAAATTTTCTACAAATGATCATGAAAATACAAAAGTAAATAGCTGGTGCAGGAAGAGCAAATTTACACACAATCTAAATTGTGTGAAAAAGCAACTTCAATGTTATTGTTTCCTTACCACAAGAACTTTAATATTTATTAACATTGAATAATGTAACACTTACGGTGCGATGCGGTTTATGCAAAAACGTTTGGTACCAAGTGATTTTGGTAGTTTTGTTGTATTTTTCGTTGTGTTTATTTGTTCATTTGAAAATTTTGTGAAATTTTACAACTGAAATGTAATAAATAGACAAACACAACAAACATGCACATAACTTTTTTGATAGTTTGCCTTAGCATGAGAAAATCTGGCATGCCTTA
>JGI24158J21664_10000635_pt1 | contig 33944 bp, 20 predicted proteins | sample Ectturendosymbi3_FD_21664 | JGI IMG/M metagenome (IMG submission 21664)
GAAACTCGACCATTTCGAGTAGAGACCTGTATGGGTGGGTTTCCTGTAGGTAGAAGTAATAAAACCTGTTGATGTTTTCTCAATTAAAACATCAAGACAGTGGAGACAATTATTAGTTTCTAGCTCCTTGGTAAAGACAATATTCATGTGAACAGAATTAATATTGGTAAAGAACCTGTTGAGACAATCTTCGTTAGGAAATAGTAAAAACAGGTCATCTACGTAGCGGCAAAAATCGCGTATGTGATAAACCGCTAATGTGATAAACTTAAATGGCGTATGTGATAAATCAGGTTAGACTTCCTATTTTGTTTCAAATAGAATCTTCTATTTGAATAAAATGTAAGGACTGACGATGCGTAGTGTTACGTGAAATCGATTTCCTATTGAAAATTTGCCATTGATTCCTTGCTTGTTTCACCTGAGGAGTGAAGTTACTAGAGTATTTTTTGGTTGTATCACGATAGCGCGTTTTCAAAAAATTTTTGAAGTCATGATTTAGATTTTCATGCATCGATACTGTTAGAATCAGTGAAAAACCGTACGTTAGCAATAAAACCTTAACTGACTTTGGGTATTTTCGCTGTGTTTGTAAGTTTTTGCTGATATAATTTCGTGGTTTTTGTTGATCTCATATTTACGTTTGTGTGGTGTGCATTTTTTGTTATTTTGTGAACTCCAGCTTGTTTTGTACAGTTGTTTATTCATGTTTCACAGTATTTAGGCGTAGCCCACAGACACAGTCCGCTGTATTGATCGGGTGGTGGTTAACTTTGAAGACCGTGATGGTCATTTCGCGTTTCAATACGTAGTGTTTCGCGCTAATTGCAATCAGTACCGCGGCTTATAAGTATAGCAATGCTAAAGAAATACTGAGTCCATTATTGTGCAAAATCGCATTTTCCACAAAATCGGAAAAACCTCGTTTTTTTCGTGTTTTTCTCACAGTTACCCGAATTTTGAAATTTTGTCCCGAAATGGAATGACTAAATTAAACTGGCAAGCGGTACTAACGGAATAGTTGCCTCAATCAAGAGTACTGCACCGGTACTGCTCACCATTAGTCAAAAATAACCCAGCTTCTTCTGCAGGTTGGGAAAAGATGGAGCAATGTTATATCGAAGTGCATCAAGGGGCACCACCAACCGTTGCTCCTGTTGTACGCTAACCCTGATGCTACGCCCATCAGTGCCGAAACAGCACCCAAAGTCACAACCATGTTACCTGGCTACTATACACAGAACGGCGGAGTCAGTGAAAAATATAATCAACCTGTTTTCGGAGATCCTCAAGGTACACCTCCTAACTTTGCTTTATTCTTGCACAGTGCCTGTTTGTGCTATACTAGTGTGGTGACCACGCGACCATGGTTTGTTTGCAACTAGAGGTTGAAGAACTGCTGAGATGTGGCTTTCTTGGTGTCACTATTCAATTTGTGTAATCTTGATTGACTTCGCAGTAGATGGCAATTGAAAGTGCTTGAAATAAGGTGATTATACAACTGAGTTCAACATTGCAACTGATCACAGGGGCTGTGGGTGATCGATTATGGAATTTTTGCCCTTATGTTTCAACAGGAAGTAGTCTTCAAAGGTGGTTACGCTGTCAGAAATGAAATATTTAATTCAATTTTCGATTGTAATTTCGTGTTAAACAACCATGGCAGTAATTACGATTTATGATTCGCTTGGAGGATGCGATTCTGTCCAAAACTTTTTGTCTCAGTCCATCTATTTTTCGTCGCTTTTGGGCATCACCAAGCCTGTGCTTTAAGTACATTCTATAGTACGTTTTTCTATTGAAATCTGTCAAAAGTGTTGGTCAGATTTGCATACTTCAGAGCAAGCCTGAAATCACGGTTTGGAGGCCGCAACTGTTGCAAAGTAACGGAAGCAATAAATTTACTGAATGTGGAAGTGTGCTGGGGTTTGGCATAACAAAAGTTAAGGAAAAGGGGAAACGAAAGTTCGCCACAAAACCATGACATAAAGTACTGCCACATTCAGTGAATTTCCTGCTGCCGTTACTGGCAATTAAAGTTTAGCCAAAAATTCGAAGCAGACGTTTTCGTATTTTCTTAAAACATTCGTTTATTCCTATTGAGATAGCGTGTTGCCACGTGCGTAGAATGGCACTTGCAAGTGCAACATCACCAGTTCTAACAATTTTTGGGGAATCCAAAGCAAGCAACCTCGAAAAAGTGGAACAGCCTTGGATTTCTGTAAAGTGCTTCTTTCCGTACGAAATTGCGTTGTAATAAGGGATTTTCGAGCAGAATCCACCATCATCCATCACCGTAACGTTGTTAAACAGAGAAAGACTCCCTGAGCAGCGGAGGCGATACAAGTCACCTGGAAGAGGAGAGCTCCGGGACAGAATCCACGCAAGCGACCAACTCCATGTACTCACCTCCTCCGCCGAGCAAATCTAGGTCCCAGCAGGCTCACCGGCACGCTGTCAAGGACACCCGCGGCAGCGCTGGCAGGCAGGAAAAACAGTCGACGAGACCGAGCAGCGACCACCACGTCCGCAAGCGCGCAGGTTGGCAGTCTTCTTGCGTTATATCGCTGGTGTGTAAACAGCGCTCCTTCGACGACCGCTCGAGCGGCATTGTTGTTTGACGAAACAGACATTGTTGTCGTTGGCTTTTAGACCGTGCACGTGACTTTCAACCGACTTCGGAGATGGCCGCTATCACTGGTCAAGGTAAACTGTAGGCGTTCAGTACAAGGACGCAAGCTGTAGGGATAATTCATTTTAGTATGAACTACTGTCTCAGACGGCCCTGATGCTTCAACTGTTATATTTGCTACATCGCAGAATATGAAACTGTCATCGTCTGTCTGATGTATCGCTTTTGCGTTCTTTTTCTGCAAAAAGCAGTGTTTCGCGCAACTTCGCTGCTTTGAAATCCACGTTGAACAGTAAATAACCCACCGAGTTCCTTTGTTTCTTATGTTGAAATTTATTTGCCCTGACAGGATATCTTCAACGCACAATCGTAGGCCGTAGTTGATATTTTACAGAGACCAAGTCACATCGCAAAAGTATTAGCAGTTGCGCTAAAATTACCACGACTGAGAATCTGTCCAACTACCCTCTTAATTTCTCCAAGCTCGCCAAATGACACTGAAAACGAGCGCAATTGCGATCGTCGTGACTTTCGAAATTAAGCAAGCCTTCCAAAACAAATAGTGATAAAATACGCTCGCTTTGCGTTGTTGCACAGACAATACACGGTGCTTTAAAACTCTCTTGTGTGTTTGGCCAATCAGTCTCATTAATTTTTTTCAAGAAATTTTTGAAACGTAAAAAAATGTAAATAAAAAATATTTTACATTGAAAAAAAAACATGAAATGGCATTCATATGAACATAAAAGCATCGGCAAGGACATGAAGTGTCCCTGGAGCCTAAAAATAGAATGGCTCGCATATTGATTTACCATCGATCAAAGAAGTCTCGCTGTACTCCTGGAACGGCTCACAAACCAGGACATCTGGTCAGTATCTGAGCCATAATTTTGTTCGGCGAAGAGAGTCTCACTTTCGATAGTATGTTTCTTGTTTCAAAGTTTTTCCGACTCCTGCTTCATTACGATTCCAAACACTGCGTAGTGCATTATCACGTAGAAATGTCTCTTCATGCTGAAGCAAAGAAAGCGCTGCAGAACTCAATGCGCCACCACAGTTTCCGGTGCAAATTGGAGCAGTTGAAACACGCCGTCGGTGCCCCAAACTGTCTCACAAACACCCCTTCTTTCGAATACGTATCGACAAATCTTATTGCTTGTTTCTGCTACACCAACGACGACCCTCAATAATAATCCTGAGAATTAAAGAAATGTATTGCCGTGGTCAGGTTCTTTTTTGTTTTACACTGGGTTGCTTTCCATTTGAAAAAAAAAAAGAAAACCTTATTGACAACGCCGGGCTGTTTTATTCAGACCCTGGTGTCATTCATCAGTGGGATGTTTTTCACAGACGAAAAGTATAGAATAAATTGCCTTGTTTCCAATAACATCTTCCACCGCCAGTCAATATGTGTACGAATCGAAAACAATGCCGACATGTTTGCTGATGATAACGCTAAGCCTCACATGCAACTTCGATTTTATTACCACCTCATAAGCAACAATTCGTTGCTGTCTTGCGCCTGAAAAAATAATTTTTTTGTTAGAAGCCAAACTACCGAAACAAAAAAGCCATGGTTCCGTTCCCGCTGCAGTCGTCACTGAAGATAAACGAAATGTGCCGGCAAGAACAAGAGAACCCTTTCAGCCGAATCGTAATGATACTCCGAAATCGTTGCCAGCGGCTCAACCCGTTCAGCAACCGAAGAAACCTGTGTTTCAATGGAATATGGCTTCAGAGAAACCCAGCACCCGAGGCGACAGAGTTGGCCATTACGTGGAACCCAGTCCTGCGCAATGGACCAAGTACAAGCCGTACCCGCAGACGAACAAGGTTAACGCTTGTGTTTGATTCTGAATTTGGTGACTTTTGCGCAGGGTGGACAATAGGAAAACCGTTCCTTAAGTAACTGAAACAGCCATGGAAGAATTGTGCGCACGATAGCGGTGCATTTAACAACTTAACATTTGGAACTGGTATGCTGATGAATTATTCCATATTACACAATTGCTTGTCTTCATCAAATCGCGCTGAATCTTTCAGGGAAAGCTTCAGTAGAAATAATTCCCGTTATCTGTCCATATCTCCCTTGTTCTTGGGCGTAGATGTGATGATTATTGCCAGCTCTGTGTGAGCTCCCAAGGCATGTAGGATGTTGCTGCCTTCAACATATCTTAATCCGCTTTCATTGCTTGTCCGCTGATTGTGTTTTGCTCGTCAGCAGAACATGTCAAAAAGCAAGACACTGGCCGCTACAGCGACTCGACCAGTTTCCAACCCATCGCCGAAGATGGAAACCAAAAGTACATCCGCCACACGACTTGCTTATGAACATGCCGATGATACCTCGAGCCAGCGTGCTTCCCCCACCCCGGTGCAGCCGCCGCACCGACCACTTCGTTTCCAAGCGAGGAGCGCGCAAGGCTCGCAGCGAAGCTCCTTATCCTCGCAGCGAAGTCGCATTTCGCAAGCTTCCACCAGCAGCGCTGCATCCTCGCGTACAAAATCGCCTTCGCCACGTGAGCTTGCATTTTTTCTTATGTTGGCTGGCCCGGTTGTTGAGTGTTAGCCAGAAACCGCGTCCTGCTTCATATCTGTCACCACCCTTCGTTTTGAGTGGTTCAGGGAAAGCGATTGTAGGAGGGATTAATTTAAATTGCTTTCACCCTTGAAGTTGCTTTGCGTTTGTGACAGCGTCGCTCTCTTGAGAGAATGATGTAATTTGAACAGAGCCAAGACCTTTTCGTTGTTCCTTATCCCCCAGTGATTTAGATAACCTCAACCGCAGGAAGCTCCCTCTGTTCCAAACGGCATATGACTTGGAGCATGTGTGTGCTTTCCACGCGCGTGGTTTTGCGTCCAAATCGAGTTCTCACCGCGGTGCTGCGCTTGCGGTTCCCGGCCTTTATTTATTACGACGATGTGTGAAATAGACTCCAGACGATATGGCACACTTGTTGTTTCAGTATCCACGGAGCAGGTCACTGTGGCATTGAGCGACACCGATCAGGAAGCTGACGAGCCAATCGTGACCGCGGTCGATGGTACGTTGAAATAGTGTCTGCGCATCTTGATGCATGGTTTCTTGGTGGGTGTGCGATCGATTAAAGCTTTTGCATTTGCTGAACGAATCTGTGATTGGTTTCTCTGAAATCTTTGACCGATTTGCAAGTTGTGTTTCAAAGCACGCTGAATTGAGAACCGAAGTTTTGGACTTACACACAAGTAATGCATGAGCTAATTTTATCCTTGCGCTTGCGCTTAACAAGCTGACCGATGTGAAAATTTTGTCACGCGAAATTTTCTTATCCTTGCGCTTGGAAACTAATCGCAGCGTAAACATTTTCCACGCGAAAATTTCTTTAATTTACGCGTAAAAGCGTTGGCGTCGATCACGCTTTCAGCGAAAGCTGTGACAGTTATCTGGTGATCGGCTCGGTGTGGCACGTTTGCATGCTAGCGCGGCCTGTTGCGCCTCTGTCTTGCACCTGCTCGCTGTGCACTTGCAGGGACCGAGCACTGTGCATGCGATACTGCGAAGCCCGTCGCGTCCCGACCAACTTTCCACAGGAAAAGAGACAAACCTCCTCTTCCACCCAAACCACCTTGCTTGGGAGTTAGCAAACCCAGTGTACCCACATCTGCAACCCCCGCGCTGACCCCGACACCCGCCCCGCGATTGTCCTGCGTGAACAGCATCCCTTCCGTTGCGTCACCGTCCACCACCAATACTTACACATTTTCGAACGGTCTCTCGTCCCTCGCTAACACGACATCTTGGTCATCAACGCCTACGGTGTTTGGGTCTTTAATTCCTCAAACATTTCCCAACCTGCAGCAACTCACCCACCACCTCTTAGGAAATCTTTCACATTCTCAATTGTTAACTTCTTTCGATCCTTCCAGTGTGCCAGCGCCGCCGTCGACATCGGTGTCTGTTGTTACAGAAAGCTCAGGTAAGGTTCTGTTTCCACGAAGGGATCTGCAAGTTGTGTTTAAACATAAAGGCCGCTACAGACCTTTACAACCGCAGACGGGAATCTCCCAACCATTGCATTTACTGCTAACTGCTTTCGTTTTGTGCGTTGTCGATAATTGCCCTGCCTGGCCGTAACTAATTACGTGTACTGTTGGCGCTCTTGCATGTTAAAATGTAGTGAATGTGATGTGTTTGGAAAATACTGTGACAAGTTATTTTCGAGTCTCCGGTATAATGTTTTCGTTTTTACGTAGTTTTACTCTTACATTTTCCAGCTATTTACGTTTGAGGTATTGACTGATATTTTTTGCCTCAACGCCGAACTCCCCGATACAGGAATATTACAGAAGTGGACTGTTGCAAAAATCTAAATCCATGACATTTGCAGTTGCGTCAGCAAACGATAGCAACCCTAATACTTATATCTTTGTATTCCTGGGCAGGAGCATTTTCGAGTAAGCCCAGTTGACTCAGGTTTGACTCAAAGTTGTGCTCGACATCTTGCTCATATCATTGTCTCGTGACGTGTCACGTGATTTCGTTACGTCACCGTACATCGAATGAGTGTTTTCTTTCGCTTATACATCGTGATGTGCTGTTTTTTGTCACGGTTGTTTTCACAGACGCTTATATTGTGGTTTTATAGCAGACATTTTCACTGCTAGTTTTGTTTCGGTTAAGAGGCGATGCCAAACCTCAGCAAAGACGGTAACTAGGCCTGACACTTGTTGCGTGGAGTCGGGCTGGAATATGTTTTAACTTGTAGTTTCGTTATAGCGGTTATGAGCTTTGTCAGTTGTAACTTGGTGATTGTCCTCACTAGAATGTTGAAAGTTCAGAGTCGGAGTAAAACTTCCATGTAAGTTTATATGAACATTTGGGTTTGCAGCTTTCAAAACTTTCCGGTTGGCACTGCAACGTTTTCCCTTCGTCTTTTACCAACACAACTTTCGCACGTAGCTGGGTATAAATATCTGTTCCACTAACCGTGAATGTTACTTACATTCCAGTGTGTTCGCAAAACTGTCCAAACGATTGTGGTGCTATGTTGTTTACTGCGCATTGCCGTCTGTCAGAAAACACCCCCCTCCCCACATGTTATGTCCGAGTTATGCTGTACGATTAAAAAAATCCGAAACTCGTGACTTGAGATTTGTTTCATGGAAAAATGACAAGTTAAGTTGTCATTGCCAGCATGTTTGTCTTTAGTTTTGAGTCGGAAATCAACGTTGCCGAAAACTTGGGGGTCCTGCTTCCCTTGCTTCTTCCAAAAAAGATTACAGAACGAGCCAGATGGTTACGTTGTCAAATATGCTGCGACCAAATGCTATCCTGATTTATTGTACCTGCCCTCTATACAAAATGCTGTGTTGCAATTAACAGCGAAAGCCACCGGCTTGTTACAAAACGCGCACGATCTCATGGAGAAGAGCAAGACGGCCGACACTCTGTTGGATTATTCGTCCGCTCTGCAGCTCTGTCTTGAAGCAACTAAACTTATTGAGACCGTCATGCTCCTACCTGACGTTTCTAACGAGCACATGTTGAAGGCGCGACTCCTGCACGGGCAATGCGTCAGTAAAGGTAGATGTTTGCTTTTAAACAAGTAACACTGTATATGGGCCCACTCAGTAACTGCATGCAAAGCATAATACCGATATTGTTTTGAATAAACAGACGACAATTCCAGCGATGAGTAACATTGTTACCATTATTATTTTCTCTTTTTCTTCACCAAGCTCTTAAGTTGAGCTAGTGTTTTCACTGACCTCGGAGTTTTACCTGGACGTAGGAGATCGACAACCTTTCGCAGGATATACTGTGCACTGCCAAGTATTGCCGATTTTGCCAGTTTGGGTCTCTTATTTTCAGAAGGATTTCCCCGAAGTGTTGTTACTTTTAGTTCTTGGAGTTCATATTATTACTGTTGATGCTAGTCTAGTTGTGATGTTGCGGATTCTCTGTATTTCTAATTTCAGGTCCTGATATTTTTCTCTTTTCTCCCTTTCCTACTATGTGTGTGTGTCTTTGATACCGTCACATACCATCAACTCTTCGTTGGTATGCGCGAGGTTCTGTCTCTGTCTTGATCTCCAAGTGCCACAGGCTACAGTACTCTGACCATGTTTTTTTCTGTCACTGGGTTGGTTTGTGGAGCCAGATGTTTTTGTTATGTTGACCTCGTAGTGCTGGCTTACGGTGTGGTGGATTGCTGATGCTGCGTTGTTATGCCTGGTCTTGTAAAAGCTTCCTGCTGTCTTGGGGCCCGTACCTTGTATATGGGCAACTCTTACACTTTTCTCTTCGCACGCGCTGTACTTACAGTCGTTTGTCGTATGGAGTATCTTGGATGTTTGGCACTTGTTGTCCAGTGCTTGATCTTGTGCTGCTTATTAATATCATTACATCATCGTTGTTATTATCAACATTGCAACAGGTCATCAGCAAGTGCTCCGACTTGTTTTGGTATAAATCTATCAGCAATTGGTAATTTTTCGCATTTCTATAAACTTGGTTGATTGGTGACAACCAACTCGGAGACACGATACATTTCTCACTGATAGAATGCATATACATGTGTGGTTCCGCTAGCTAGGTGATGCGACGATAATTTGTTGTAAGTTGTTTTATTTGAACTTACAAGTAGCTAAATAAAAAGCATTCGACCGATGACTTCGAAGCACATTTTCTTGCACGCATTTGTACAGTTAAACACGCCTTGAATAAGCTGCGGTAAGCAAAAAACCGTGCGGTTATTTTGAATACTGCCTGTCTAGTCTATTGTTCTTTATCGTCAACGGTGTTGTGATTTGAAGCCGAGATTGTGGTCACGCGATGCTGACGTCAACATTGGAACCATGTTAGGAAACGTCACACGATGGAGTTGCGTGTGTGCTGTGTTGAAATTAGCCTGGGCATAATGGGAGCGTAAACGCAGATGATATGGAGAAAATGACGCGTTAATGTTACAGTTTGAAAAAGGCGACAGTGGTGTTGCAACAAACCACAAATCCGTCACCTAACGGTTGATGTAAGTGGGCACAGGAGAAAATTAGCTAAAAACTTCGTTAAATTTTAAATGTATGTTCTTCCTTCTCTCTCTCTCGTAGGTTTCGCCGGCAGTTAACCTCGTGTGAAAGATTTCGAGGGGGGGATTTCTGCGCGCAGTCACGACCTAATAACCCTTATACGTGTTTCCAGCACGTATACTCCAGCGGCGCAAAGTCATCCGACAGCAAAACCGAAAACCGACCGCTGGCGGTAATCGGTCAAGCATGACGGAGGCCGATCGTCACATGGCCGCGCCGACCAACCAGGTTCATTCCGACCCTCAGCGGCCTAACATTTTGTCGCAACCCAGCGTCGAAGAAATGGAGAAAGACGAAAGGAACGAAAATCTCATTTGCTTCGACAAGCCAGCAGTCACGAACTTACAGCATCACGTAAGCGTTGCCGAGATTAGTCCAGTCCGATCGTTTATTAACCGTTAAGCTGAATATAGATCTTCACCCCTGAATTTTCCGCGAGCTCACTCGNTTAACGATTTTTCACGTTTTCATGGCGTTTTTTTTTTGTACAAATCCAGAATATCTAGATATGACTGGTTTGCATCAGTAACATGGCCCTCGACACCCAGTTTTAATTGCCCAGACTAATCCACATTCGTTTCTTCTTGTCACACTGTCATTCATTCGCTCCACGTAACAGAAGTTTGATGCGCTACGTAAATTTCTTTAAGCTGTCATGTCGCGATAAATCTCGGAATAGTGTCACGGTTCCGCTTAGCAGCGAAACTGGCGATCCATTACGTCATATTGCGCGTGATTTTCATTCCGGTCTTACTACTTTCTCATTGTCACCTTCGCCCAGAATTCTTTCGCCGACATTGAGCAATCAAGTCTCCACGCGACACGTGGTTCACCTGTCGTGTTGGCTCAGCTGGCTCGTTGCGTTCCACTCCAGCGCGTTTGCCAAGGAGCGTGTTTTTTCGAGTGTTTACAAGCCTGGGCGCTGAGCTCAGAAGTAGACGCTGAGCGTTTTATTGTCCTTGCCAATTTTAAATAGCCCAAGTGTTTTTAGCGTTCACGCTGTATGCGTCGCTCGAACGTGTGTTGCGGGATTGCCTCCAGCGCTGATTGTGCTCGATTTGCGCTTGCTCTGTTCAAGCTTCGCTGTGTTTTGCTGTTCGCCATCATTTTCTGTTTTTATGGCTCTGCTAGGAGGTTAATTAGTGTTGTTATAACAACCATGCAGGTCACCAAGTTGTACGCTCAGCAAGATCGAGCTCGTCAACATCCCAACTACCGAATGCCAGTCACCGTGCTTGCCCACACGTCCAACAGTAACAGCAACAACAACAATAACAGTCGCAGCGACAGCAGCAAATCTGGCACTTCCGTCCAACCCGACGACATTTCGTCGAGGATGTTATCAAAGGACAGCTCTGAACCCGAGCAAGAAAGAACTAACATTTTTGTTTGGAATCGCCCAATCGAAACCGGGTCACCGAGTTCGAAGGTCCTAGACACTGAACAAGGTGCGTCTGCCTTGTCATCTAATGTTGTCGGAGCACAACAAAGGCCTCTTCACCGCCAGCTATCCTCAGACCAGTCTCGTCAGGAGTCTTTTCTTGTTTCCGGGTCTTCTGCCGTCAATTCTGTACCATCTTCTGCTGACGAGGAAATTGTCAAAAGCACGCANTCNATGTCCCTCGAAACTGCAAAACAAAAATTTAGGTCGAAAACGCCGACCCCCCAAACCGGACCCGGAATCAGCGTCGCTGCGCAGCATCGTCGGTCGAAGACCCCCACGCCGATGTCGAACAAAGCGCTCCTTCGCGCTCGAGCGGCGGGCCAGTTGCCGTCAGTTGCGCCCGTTGCTAGACAGAACTCAACACCTGATGCCCCACTCAGTGTAGCAGGCGACGATCCGGCAAGCAGTGATAACCCGGTCGCACCCCCACGTCGCCGGGGTAACCAGCGCGGCGGCGATGTTACAAGTCCGCCAACCACGACACCAGAAGCTCCACAGTTTCCAGTCAATCCTCAAATCTTTCCATCCTGGCCCATCCCGAACACCGTCATGTTTCCTGCCTCCTTTAATCCAACCATGGCCAGTTCGAATTATCACCCGTACATGTATGAGATGTGGAAGTTTTACGCGTCACTTTCACCAGAACAGCGAAGCTTGATGTTCCCAACCGCCAATCAGCAGCTGGTAAGCTGTTGTTGAAATGCCGGACGCTCAATTTTAGTGTTGTCCGTCGTAAGATTAACGATGCCTTACCTGTTTTCGTGTTTTTTAACAACATCGTTGAGTGCTATCATGCCCATTCGTACGCCTGTCTTTGCTGCCACGAAACGAAATACAGATATAAGTGGAACGGCGTGCACGCCTGTGGTCATGATAAATTTTGCACTTTTCCAGTTGCAGTAAAGGTGTGGAGGCTTGAGTGTGCAAGGTGCAGAAAACCACTCAATTTATCGTTGTTTTTTTGTAAAATGTTAGCACCCACGTTTGTTTTGGTCACATAGTTGGCTGCACGTTTGTACCTAATTACGTTTCATGCGTGTTCAAGTTTTCAAAGAGCAGCTGGGACTTGAATTTGCACTGAAAATTCAAAAAATGTTGTTTTCACCGCTCCTAAGAGCATACCAGATCTCTTCACGATGTACTGTTTTCTTTCTGCCAGTCCCCGCCAGTTCTGCCACCGATGTACCCTTTCGTGCCCCCGATGGCCGTTCAACCTGCCGTGAGGCTACCTCCCGCTGAGAACACGAGGTCGCAGCTCGGCAGGAACCTGAAAAACTTCACTAGCGCGGTTGGCCAGATTCCAGCTCAGGCGCGCGTCGAAAATACCAACTTTTACGAAGCGAGCAAGCCGAAGCCGATCGCGAAAACCGAGCCCGCTCCAAGGTGAGGAGGCTCTGGGTTGTTTTGGCGTTTTCGAGCAGACTTGTGAAACTTGACATTGATTGGTCGCGGTTCTCGTGACTGATCTGCCCTCGTCTCCCTTTTGTGGCATGGCATCGGGTCAATTTAAGCAATTGAGTCACGCGAAGTTAAGTAAATCGTTTGACGCTTCACTGCGATTGGTTGTGTGCAGCAAGGCAGAGGTTACGTCGGTTCATCCGATAGATCTGGTGCATCGCACTTGAAATCGATGATCATGTTGCACGGCCGTGGATGAAACACATGCCTACTGTTTTGTATAATGTTTAAGATTTAGGAANACCGTGGCTTCAGNATTATCATACGATCAACTAAATGAATAGTGATCAATGCATAGTTTTATGTTGTTGCGCTTCAGACTATTTTTCGTGTGGTTCGCATCCGACTAAACCAGAGGTTCCCAACCTGGGGTACATGTACCCCTAGGGGTACATTTGCCTATTCGAAGTGGTACATTTAAGGTTAGCAATAGGAGATAAAAATATATTTACATATCTTTTATTCCCAAATATTTATACATATATCAATGAATATTATTTTCAAAAGCTAATCAGGATAAAATATTTTGTCGTAAGAAATTCTAGGGTACATGTTAATCTGTCGAAATGTTGAAGGGGTACATGGTCAGAAAAAGGTTGGGAACCCCTGGACTAAACCTTGTTTGAAGTGGAACTATCTTCCTTGATTTTTTTCGAGATTTTCAAAACGCTAGCAGGAGCTGTATTCATGACTTTTAACTGCGTTCTCTGCAAAGTTGCACGATTTTTCATTAGCTTGTTTATGCATTGATTTTTCAAAGTTTCAGACGCGTACTAGGTGACAATTGTTGTGATCTTCCTTTCAGCCAATCAGGTTCGGATTCCGGCAGCGTCCGAAGCGCGAAACTTCCTGGGAGGAGACCCCCTGTGGGTGAGTTCGCTTTCACTGCTGTGCTCGCGTTTTTAGCATAAGTCGACAAGGTTTCGATCGAAATTTTTATCAGAAGCTTTTTTTTGTAAATTTTGCACACTGTTTGCGATAAAAACCGTCGCCTTTAATGATTAGTAACTTGTTGCCCTGTCAGAATAAAATAATTTTTTTTCAAAGCCATGTTTATTCCGTTTCCATCCCGGTCGGCACCACTTGCACTTAGTCGCGTCGGAGAACCAGAATATGTTTTCCGCGGTTGTTGTGTACATTTTGTTCAAAACCGTGCGTTGACAGAGTCAAGACCCGACTTGAAGTTCGTTCGGACGCCTGCGCATGAGGCTGCACCTCAGAGCTCGAGTCACAGGCAAGTGCCTGCAGGTGGTCACGCACCGAAACAGCGAGTGCCGAACGCGAATCGCGATCAGAGAAGCGAGGACTCGGTGCCCCAGGGAGAGGTGAGCTGGTGGAGTCGATTCGTGTTTGTCGTTGGTTATCCGTAGCGTGCGTACTAACGAAAATTTTGGCGCGGGTGTCTTAATCCATGACATGACAATTCGGTTCAGGAAGCAAGTCTTGATTCGTTTGAGAAGTGCTGGCGTGCTGGTGCGTCACAGCAAGAACTTTCGTGCGTCTATTTCTTCATTCTTCAGTTTACTGAAACGCCGCTAGTGTTTGTATTACTCATTGTTCGTTGCGACCTGCCTCGTAGCAAACCCATACGAGCACAGCCTGTTGTTAACCTATGCCCTTTGATTGCCACGATAGAGCGGTTGCGCTTTTTATACCTACTTGGGCTCGATCAGACTTCTTCGATGCCGTCGCTTGACCGTGTGGCTGAAAATTGGTTTCACCGTAGCTTAGCCTGTCAGTCAGCCTCCGTCAGACGTGCGAGATTGTGTTACCAAAACAAGCGTTGCCGTCCTCTCGTTTCTCACGAGAGGGAGGTCGCCTTGATGGAGTACTTACGTTTGCCACGAGGTAGATCGATCAGGGAGGGCACAGCATTTGGCGGTGTGTGCACAAGAGCCTACTCCGACTACGACGCTTGTGCACTTGTTCGGAGTAGGCCAACTCACTAACCCGACCGCATGACTTTTGAAACCAGCTTTTTAACGTTCACTGCAGGGTATGCTTAAGTGGGCGGAGGAGGCGAAGAAACGAGCTCCGATGTCGGGAATACCACCTGAGCTCAAGAACCGGCTCATTAACGAATACACGAACCGGGCAAGGCGGGAGAGGGAACAGTCCGATCCCAGTGAGTGCCCTTCACAACCGTTTACCGTTTTTGTGCTTTAAATCGCTTTTACTTCGTAACTTCGAAAAAGTTCGTTGCACGTTACCGTGATCAGGCAGCTTGCAACCACTAAAACAAAACATCCTTCCACGATTGTTGCGAGGCTTTATCGGAGTTGCTTGAAGCTGGCGATCGCCGTTTTTATTAGTCGTGCGTCTGATTAAACTGCTCGGCTGTTGCATGTGAATGTGCAATAAACCCAACTGATTCTCCAGTAGTTCGTGTGCATTTATTAAACGTAGTGCGAAAAAACGCCCTTGCGCCCAAAGTTCCGCGTTTCGGTTGTTTAAGACTTGGCTCGTTTTCTTTGGGTCAGGCCCGGTGAGTACTTTGTTACATCTGTACTATGGCCGCAGTTAGCCACATTACGAATGCGGCTCGCGTCAGCACTCCCAGTTTCCCAAACAAGAGGTTCACTTCCGCTTCGTATGATTTGCAGAAGCAAGCTCGAGTGGTCAGCAAGGCGCACTTCCTGCCAAGCAACATCGGAGCGGCGAAACAAGCGCCGGTCAAACGCACGGTTGCGAACTGTGTGGTTTGACGCAAGTCCCGCTTTCCGTCAAATACTGCGACAGCTGCAAAGCGTACCTCGCCCGATTCAAGCCCACCGCCAATAGCCTGAGGGCGGCAGGCAAATCGTAGAGGCCCTTGCGGAAGAAGGATATCCTGGTGACCTCCAGCTGTTAACATATGTAACTGCAGTGATTCATTGCAGCGGTGAAGTTCGAAGTGTCTGCATCTTGAGACTTCTGCCCTTCACAATGAGCACGTTTCGCTTAACGTCGGCGTCGATGGTAAAACGAAGTTTGACCCTGCTCCATGCAAGAGACTCCTTTGCGTCTACGGCGTATGGGATGTCAAACTCTATTCTTGGCAGTATTAGTGACCAGGATGTGGACCGCTCTTGCAGCTGACTCAAGCGAGACCCCGATGTAATGCGACATGCCGACTTCGAACAGTCCTGAGCAACTCCACGGCAGCGGGTTTGCTTGTAATGTTTGGTGCTGCTTGTCGTTCTGGGTGCTGTTAGAACGTTGTTGAAATTTCCTGCGCTGCAATTGGAGAAGATTTCAGACCCGCACGCAGTGAAGCTCTCTTCGTCTGTATCTGATACGAATGTTGCTTAACGTGACGGTTGTCACGTCAGCCTGATCATAAACTTCTTTCGGCTTAATCGTGGATGCAGTGCAGCAGGATGTGTGTCGTTTTCATGTAATGTTGTTTCTTTTTCTTAATTCAGGCACGCACAACGCACTTCGTTTCTATCTGACCCACATCGTGGGGGTTCGTAAGTTCTAACTTCAGCAAAAGCCGCCGGACATGTTGTCGTTGGCGACTGTCTCGAAAGTTTCTGCTCTCGTATTGTTGGCAAACTGGGATCGGCATGCTGTCTGTCTGGCCGGGCGGTCACAATCGCAAGGACGTACCTTAACTCGAATTGATCTTATTTGGTAGAACTTTCGTTATATAAGGTTCCAAATCAGAAAAATTTGCGCGTCTGCTTGCTCCGTTTGCCTCTGATGTTTGTCGTGAACTCCGGATTCGTTTTTGTGGATTTGATTCAAGTCTTCTGGTGTTGTCCATGCATGAATGAATAGGTTGGTGAACTTGGTTTTGGCCGCGGCATTGGTTGAAATCTTTGAAAAAACGACGACGTTTTTGTACTTGCTCGACAAATTTTTTTGAACATTTAGTTATGTTAAGGAGTTAGAGAGAAAGATGGGTCATGTCGATGCGATCGAATTTTTTCTGAACAAAACGCGATCGTCTTAAAATTACCGAGCTTTTTCCAAGCAGAAGTCATAAAGAAGACCATTGTACTAAACAAAGGTTTTATTTGTATATTAGCCAGATTACCTGTCTTGATATTGAAAGGCGGTAAGCACATTATTTACTTGCCACCCAAGTTGAGGTGGCTTTGCGGTTGCGAAGAAACAAGGTATAGGTGTATTCTAATCACTTTCAGCTTCATCAACATCGATTAACATGTGACTTTGTTTATGACATTGTGCAACTACATTTGTTTTAATTCCTCCCCTGCTGTTGATCAGTACGTGGTACGCAATGCTCACTGCGATTTTTTCATATCACTTTGTTTGAAAGCTTTTCAGTGTATTAAAATAGAGTCGATATTTTTGCTGTAGTTGTCAACCGCGATGGAGTAATAAGAGTGTTTTCGAAAAAATATATCACTTCTGTCCGTTCTTTGCTGCGAATGTTGTTGAAGTTGATCTTTTTCAGATAAATTCCGATTGCAGAACGACCTGCGCTGTGGATGATGCTATTTAAGCTGTTTTATATTGTGCCAAGTTTTTATCAACTCACAGTAACTAGCGTTGTTCCGTCCACTGTGGACTTGGCGTTGGCATTTTTTGCTGCACGACTACCACCACCGTGCGTGTTAGAAAGGTTTGGTTTCGGTAGAGAGTTTGTGTTTTTGTAAAGACCAGCACTTTTGAATGTCCCCTTAAAACTGTCTTTATTGCCGCGCATAACTGTCAACAGGATTAAGTACGCTACGACGTTATATCGAACAGAACCCTGTCCGTATCTTGAGACCATTCTAAGTCAACGCAAACAGTTTAGAGAACGTACTACCATTTTCAGAATAATATCCCGTGCGAAATGCGATGTATAATGGGCGTTGATGTCTCATTTTATCATTTCACTCTCCTCACCGCCATTTGGCGGCGCTCTGTGCTTGAGTGTTCAATGAAGCAAAGCCAAGTCTGCGCAACATTTTGCCATTATCACGATTCACAAACGTGATGAGAACAATTTAAGGTTGTTTCTGTCTCTATAGGTGCAGCGCGGGACCCGACGTGTTATTTTGTATGCATTGGTCTCAACTGCGCAAAAACAGTTGGTCGCAATTGGCTCTGACGATGCCATCAGCTGATCTGTCCTTCCCCTGATTTCATGTCATTTTCCTGTGAACATCGACTTGCACATGAGGGCGTGTTTGCGCCTCTCATCTTTCAGAGAAACGACGACCTGATCAAAATTCTCCAGGTTTTTTTAATGCGTCTTTGTCATAGCGAGTTCGTGGCACGATCACTGCTAAAACGACTAAGATTTGGTCTCTTGTACGTGAGATGTGGTCTCCGCTCGTGTTGCACCTGCACATGCTTGCCGCGTTACTCTTTGCTTTTTTACATACACGTCCTACGCCGCGAAGCTGTTGCGCTTACGTTTATTTTTGTAGACGGGTTCTTCGGACGATACCCGTTCATTTTTTTACTGTATACCTTTCGCGAACCCGTTCATTTTCATTCAGTTTCGACTTCACCGTGAATGTGTTTTGTATGAGTTGGTACGACGGCGCACGGTCGAACTTGTGCATAATGAGAAATCAATCATGCGCGGGCACGTGGGTGTTGTCATCGCAACGCCATGTTTATAAACGAATGGTCACTGCTGACGTGCTACAGTTCCTTCGTGGCATTTAGCTGGTACTAGTAACTGATTGCTTGGGTACTCAGCCGACTTCTTTCGTTGTTGGTTTCAACGTCCGACGGGAAGTAATGCGTTAGAAAAACAGCTCCCGACTTCCTGACCATGAAAGTGATGATATGAGATCCTTTTGAAAGTGTTTTCCTATGAAAAAGCTTAGGCAGCGAAATCAAAAGCAGTTCGAACGCATAAATCCTGTGGGTATAAAACAGACGCAAGTGATTTTATCCGGTACAAAAATGAAAAATTTCTACTTCACTCGACGCTTGTCTTCGAGCCCCGCGTTCATTCATTGCTTTCGAACACATTTTTGTCGTCTGCGATGCAGGTCTTTGCTCATCGCGTACGTTTTCGCTATCGCACTGAATGGACTGTTACGCTTATAATAATCATTATGTCGCGCATTGTGATCGTTGAATACAGCAACTGGTGCAGTACGTCCATACCCGCTCCTTGCCTCGCGCATCGCCGATGGCGGTTGCGATACCAGCAGAACACATGTTGCGAAAACCTTAGTGGTTTGTGAATTGCGCCCGAAGGGGAGTCTCCCAAAATCGTTTGTTGACGATCGGCATTCGTCACATACCGTGTGCCATTTGAACTGAAACTTTTTTGATTTTGGTGACGCTTCTTGGGTTTTGGAAAAACGGCGAACTCGTTTCTTCTCAGACGTAGAGTTCGGGGTATAAGACGCGTTATTCCGCAGTGATGGGATACTACTCCTGTATTGCAAGCCAGTGATTTTATAGCAAGAGTTTATGAAACTAAAAAGGGTATGTCTTGTGCATGAAGCTGAGCTCGTGGCATCACTATGTGGAGAATACTTCATATTAGTTTTCTCGTGTTCTCCCTCTGCAGTCTGCACTTCACTTCCACTTCTTGCAAAAGTTGTGGTACTTTGTCTGTGGACAACAGAGCTAGCAATTCTACATCAAAACTTTTTGGAAGCGGTTATGTGAGAAACTTTGTCGAATGCATTTCTGACTAAGAGATCCATTATTTATTGAACAGGAAATTAAATCGCCGAATATTATGCTCTTGACTCATCTGCGATATTTATGATGAAGACAAAAAAGTGTAGGTATGGGTGTTCTTGCCACTCCTGCGTTACGTCGTACCGCATGGCCATTCAACTAAACTCGTTGTTTTTCATTAACAAGGAATAATAACAAGTTTGGTGCCACTTGAAAATACTGTAAATAATGTTGCGTTTAGTCACTTTCTTTGCCTATCCAATACATCACATAGTTTTTGATAAAAGTCAGTTTTTAAAGTTTTGCAGTTGTGTTACTAAGTGATTTTCTGAAACAGAAACAATGTTGAATGAAATTAAACTGGTATTTCTTCATGACTTAACTTCATTTTGCACTCCTACCTGTGGAAATCTGGTTCTTTTAAAAAACATGTCTGATGCTACATATCCAANAACACACCACAATTTTTGTGAAATCGAGCGTGCAAAAGCTGCTGCTGCATCCTCGAATCACAATCTAAAAGTGGTCTGTACAAGTTTCCANCTGCCGTGGATATCGAGATGTTCAAATAGATATTGTTCTAAATAATGATGAGTAGTATAAAGTTTTGCCGTCGTTGATTCTAAAGTAGTCATGGGCAAACTGACTTCACGCCACACACTGCCCATTTAAGATTTTTAATTCGGCACGATAAACTTGAACAAATTGTTTTGCGAAAGACATTTTTACACGTCTATAACTTGATGTCTGAAAGTTACAGAAACAATCCATCTGCTCCGGATCGGACCAGCTGTCAGAAGTTAGAATACAACCAGACCACTACCCAAAATGTTTTTTCCCCTAATGTAAACCGTAGTTAAGAAACAAAATGAAAAAAAACTGAGGGCTTAAAAAATAGTTACGATGGCTTTATCACCCAAAGCCAGCGATAAACGTCTCCACAAGCACGAAAATACAGCAAAAGAAATCAAATGGAACAATGCACCAAGCAGGCCTCCGAGAAAATTTTACCGGGGGGTACGAAAACTGATACCAGGCTCCCTGGCTGCTCAGGGCCTTATCGAAACTTGTATAGCTTGTTTGTATAGTAATTAGAATCAGCTGATGCTAAGACCTATAAATGGATTAATTGTTACACTGACAAATGGCTCACATTAGTAATTTTGGCCTGATTTTCGTGGCATCCATAATTTCCCCCTTTATAACGCTAGGTTGTAGGTGGTCAATGTCTATTCAACTTTTTCTTGCCTGAATTCTGATTATTCTTATCATACAAGACAACGATAAGTATTGAATATGCCATTCCTCGGACTAGATAAAAAAAATAGCTCAAAAGTCGCTTACATACACAGGAATAGGGTCTTCCATAGATCCAACAATTCATTCAGTACCAAATTATTACCCCCTGTTTTCCGGTTGTGCTCTGGCAGAGCATGACGTGCTACATTTAGTAATAAAATTACATTACTTAACCTGGACCTTCTCTTCACTGAAATGCACTATTTAGCCTGATCCTATTTTTCTCTCTGTTATACATCAGGGCATCTGACTAGAAAACCGTATGGTTATTTCAGATGCTTTGGGAACAAAATAGACGCTGTTATGTGGATTGTTTTATGTGATGTGCGATTTGATGATTGTTTATACTTGTTCCCAAAAAACGGATACTGATACCGTTTCTAAACATGCTGTGAGATCTCTACTGCAATGGATTATACTAAAAAAATTACTTTATAAACGCAGAAGTGAGTGAATGTTGTTCATTTTTTTCGACAATGATGAAAACCAAAAGTGCAACTACCTATGAAATTTGAAATCCATGAACGTGGTCTGCTTTGAAAGCGAACCGAGTCAAGGACTAACGAAATAATCTAACAACTACTGTAGCCTGCCAGGGTAATTTTAATTTATTTAAAGCTATTATCCAATCCGGCTCCGGAAAATTTCAATTCCGCACCTGTTTCGGCTTATATTCGGAATTCCAACTGGGAGTCTTGCGGTAAAAAGGTATTCCTTCCGGATTCCACTCTGGGTCGTGATCACGTCGTCTTACGGTATGCAAAAGAAAGTCAACCATTTTTGTTTTACGCGTTTACAAATTTTTATTAAGGTTGTGTCCTCATCTTTTTGAAAGTGTGTTCGCTTTTCTGCTTACGTATCCGCACTGAATTTGCTAACAGGTGGATAAGAGTCCCAGAGGTCCCCCAAAATGCGAAGACAGCCACCATGTGCATGGTCGACAAAGTACCTTTGGCCAGGGTCGGCCTTAAGCCGATGCAGCTGCATTGGGCCCCGCGCCATGGTATTTGGTCAGGGTGTTCATTTTGGCCAGATAGGCTACTCCTTGCACTCGAGAATTGTAGAAAAGGTATATAAATCTCATTGTTAGCAAACCATTGTCTTATTTGAACGAAAGAGGAATTTCCTCTAATTATCGAACTTATAAGATGTGCTCAATTGTCATGCTGAGCTTTACATCTGCGTTCTCAGTTGTATAGGATGTGGGGGTGCAAGCGCACCCCAAAAGTTTTGATTTGTTGAAAATCCGGGCAAAATCCCTAAAAATTTGGGCAAAATTCCTGAAAATCTTGGCAAAAATGGCACCTAACGTTGCTTGACTTAAAAAAATGGCGCCCAATGTTTGCAGAAAAAGAAATGAAGACCTTTTTTAGAGATCACACCAAATAAAAGGCATTCATTTATCTGTGTGGAAGAAAAGTTGTAGGTAAAAGTTACACAAAATCTTTCGGGAAAGTTTGGGGAAATTCGGGCAAAAATCCCTCGCATCCCCAAAAATTTGCTTGCTCCTACACCTATGTGCACTCACTCTGCCATGTCCCACTCCTTATGGATGGAATTTGGCTGTACGTAGCGCCAGTTAAGACTGCAGTAGACTTACAGCTGTCTCGCAATAAGCAGGTCGAGACGAGTGTCTGTCGTATTCAGTTTGATGACAGTTCTGCTAACGTAACGTTGTTTAGTTATCGGATATTCCTTAAGTTTCGGAAAGTTTTCGGTTGTTTACGGGACATCTGCATTTTGACAAAGGCTTGCAGTTTTGCTTCATGGCAAATTTTAACATAGATTACGTATCTGTTTTGCCAAAATAAAATTATCTTTCCAACACTGAAACAAACAACAAAAGGTGAGAGGTTGAACCTGTGGAAGTACAAAATCTCATGCAAACCAGCGCAGACGTTTATGAAGTGTTCGCGTTTAAATTTGCCTCCTTTCTTTTGTTCAGAAAATTGTTCCGCGTTATTTGTCGGTCATGCAAGTACTTTTATCATTTGCAGCGGAAACAACCTTTCATCGTGTTTTGCTTATTTACTAGCGTAAATAAAGTAGAAAAAACACTACTTCAAAGTCCAGGTTCATGAAAGTAAAGGAAACTCAAATCAGTCCTACAGCTTTAACAATGCAAAACTGTGAATGTCATCAAAGCACGCTCGTTCCCGATTTTCATTATTTTAGGGGGCTATATGCTTTTATATCAGGAGTGTACAACCTTTTGCTATTGCCAGCCGCATTACTTTTAATGATTTGAAATACGGCCGCCAATGAGTTCGAGTTATATTTATGAGATACGTTTAATTAAGTAATAGGCTTTATCCGGTATGTCATTTACATTTACAGACATAAATTAGGTATTAATTCTATAACCCTTTGTGACATCACAATCCAGATTGTTGCGCATCGTATCGACTGATTTTCTTGCCTTGCTTTTGTTTTGCTTCAATATACGCCAGCACGGTCGCCAAATCTTAGATGTTAAATTACATGCGGATGGCCGCAAATTTCATTATTGAAGGCCGCATGCGGCCACTGGTTGTGTACCGTTGTTCTATATCATGAATCATCCATGGGCATTATTAAATTGCGTTTGAAGTGTTTGTACAGCTGTGACGTGGTAGTTTCAAAAGGTTTTTAGGTCTACATTTTATTTCAAATTTATAAATAACAATTTGCATTCCAAGTCCATGTATTAAGAATAACCACAGCAAAAACATGGGCTTTGGGGGAACTTTGGGAGGATGCATGGGCTACCCACTTGTGGAGTTTGTTTTCTTCGTATATTTCGTCATAAACCAAATAGTTGATCGTGCGCCCAGACGTCACTTTTATACAAAAACGCGTCTGCGCTAGTGATTACCGAAAGCCATAAAGGCGATCAGTTCATGTTAGCAGTTTTCTCCAAGTCAGTCGTTCTTCGAACGAACGTGCCGTTCAAGAGTGGATTGCATTGTAAGTTCAATTAACATGTCAGTTCTGCTTGATTGGCGTAACTTTGCACTTGCCATCGCCGCTCATTTCTCAATTGCGGAGCCTCTTACAACTTTCGGCTTAATTACGAGTGGTACCGTGTCTAATGTCCACCACAGCAGCATGCTATTGGTCATAAACATGGACATAGGTAGGGGACACATGAGCTATGCCCCCACAAACTGTTGTGTTATCATGTACAGGCCCGTAGTCACGTTGGCATTCGACAGCAGTGATCCACCACCTTTTCTTGTGCCCAAATAAATTTGTTTTGAATACATTATAAAAGCAAAAATTTTGCACCCCGGAAAACGAGTTTTGCGCCCCAAATCTTAAAACGTGGCTACCGGCCTGATCATGTATGTACAGATTAACTCCAATAATTTCGTCGTCTTTTTCGATGTTCGCAGGCCTATACTTATTTTACTAAAAAAATTAAATCAAAAAGATCATAACAAGGTTGACTGAGCATGACGACGTCATAACACCACTGCTCAGAGGGGCCCCGCACTGCCTTTAGCAGTCCAACCCAGTGATGGGCAACTTGGTTCATCTTCCCACAAATGACCACGGCGTTCCCAATTTTTTCTCTGTATTTGGCACCTTCTTTTCCAAATGCTCTCACCTATCACCTGATGTAGATCTGGTACTGGTTCAACCAGACAGGTATGCTGAAACTAAAAGCACGAAACCAGAAGATTTCACACGTGTGCCTGTGCCTAAACTCGTTAATTTCTTCATTAGGCTTAATTCGACGTTTTGGCACCTGCAATGCTTTTCCCCTTACTCGCTCGGCTTGACAATTTTTCTATCAATGTTGTCGCGTCACGCATATTCACTTTCAGCTCGTGATAGAGTAGTACAGTAGCTGTGCGTTCGGCCGGTGCTTTTTCAAAAAAATACGTGTCAGTTATCACGCTCAATTAGAACAGCTCACAGGGAACTTAGTTTTGACGACCGCGACTTTTCGTTCGTCAATACCACACATGCACGCACCACTAGAACAGGCGTAGCCAGGAGGGGGGAAAAGGGCCATGGCCCCCCAAAGTTCCAGCAAATCTTGTCTCTTTGTGCTTTGAGAGGCGGTGTCCCAAACAAAATACTGTTGCTTCCTTAAAGTCAAAATATTTGACCCCTCTAAAATTTTTGGGCTGGACACGCTACTGAACACTAGCCTGGGGAATAATGGATTCATAGGGAAAGTCACGCACAAGCCTGGAGTTGATCTTCATCTGCCACAAGGTATTCCACAAATTAATTAGAAACGCGTTTTACATTCAGTAGCACTTCTAGTACTATTTTGTCAGCGAAATCAAAAGGACATGACTGGGGCAGGATTACGCGCGTCGACCTAAATTTGAGCTAGATAACATTTTGAAACTGGTCGCACGAAAAGAACAATACAACGTAGCAACGCTTTCAAATCGAGTTGTCACGCAAAAAACAGCAACGCAGGTTTCGACACGCATTCGAGGCCAGCTAAGGTACTTTTGTTGTCGTTACAGCGGCCGCGCTGGATTCCAGACAGCAGCAGCGAAGGGATGCTCAACTGCCAACGTTCACCTCGCGCGGACTTGTGGCTGACACAGCGTACGATCGTAAACGTTCGCAACAATCGGTCGGAACCAGGAGTACGTGAACAAAAGGCTTATATGACTTCAGCGAGTTCACGAGTTACTGTAGTATCTCTCCTTGCGTGCCGAGCACGAACCGAAGACCGCGATAATCGCAGCTTTTATTACGCATCGTCAACTCATCTCAAATAAAATTAAGGCATCTTTAGATGTTTCGGCGACACCACGAGAGACAGAGTCAGTCACAGGCCACCGAGGCGTTGGCGATGAGGCCACGGAGTGAATCGATCACGGTCTCCGATGCCGCCCGTGGCGAAACGTCACCAAGTGCGCACAGTGCAAAACGTCACCGTCCGCAACGATGCGGAACCACTCACGTGTTGTTGCTCAAATTTCTTTGTCAACTGGAGCGTCTGCGTCAGACGTTTACAGCAGCTTCAGTCCGAACCACGACGCTGGCCACCAAAGCCGAAAGATTCCAACTTTTTGGTGATTTGATTCCACAGGCACACGAAAAGACAGCCTGCATGTGACGTGGACCTGCTTGGAGCCAAGCTACGCTCGACATTCAGCAACCAACTGCGCCAACCTCAAGCGGGGATCAACCCAACGAGCTCTAGGAACCGTGATTTCCATTAGAGTGGCGCACGTAAGGATTCTCGGGACGTCGGTGACGCATGTCCGTGTCCCTTCGCTCAAGCAAATTGCCGGGCTCGCCCAGCCTGACGCCGGCAACGTTGGCCACTCTCTCCAGCTCTGCGCCCAACGCGGATGATTGGCTGCTGAGCAACTGCTGCGTGATCAACTTGGCCAGGTTGCGCCGGACCCCGTCATCGCTGTCGGCGTTTTCGCGGGAGGTTATGCTTGCCGACGCCGCCACGCTCATCGTTCTTCCGGCCTCTGTAAGAGGCCGCGAATTCGACGGCGAACCTTGAGCAGACGTGCTTGCTCTGCTTCGGTAATCTTCGTCCTTCGTTTTAGCTATTCTGGTCCTTTCCTGGCCAGCCTTTGGCTCGTTTTTAATGGAATGTCGAACTTGCTGGGCCTCTGCCGTTAACAAGAAGCAGCACAATCAGCAATAAGTCAGAGAAAAATATAAAAAACGTGGTACAGCTTCAGAATAAGCATTCACTATTGTGTTTTCAAATTTCGCGTCCTAGGTAAGACACTACTTATCCACATACGCCTGATGTTCTACGCATGGGATGCACGCAGGGGGTGCCTCATCTACAGAACCATTGCGTATTATTTGAATACAAAACGTCCAACAACGCGCTTTTCCGGTCAAACGTCTCACGTTAACAAGGTTGCTCTTCGCATTGCAACACAATACAAGCCATGTAACAAGCGTAAAGAAGAGAGGTCACTACTACTGCTTCTTCTGCATACAAATAAGTAAGATCCAAACATCTACTTTGTACGTAAATCAACAACCCAATATTGTGGGTTAGGAGCGCATTTCATAACACTTCGTCGCGAACCGAAAGTTATGGTTGTTCCAGAAACTCTGACGCTTATGCGAATGCACGCAGCAGCCGGTCAATCACCAGCATGCAACAAAAACCTGAGCGGCAGTTACTGACCTATATCGCCGAGTCGCAGCTTTTGCGTTCCGGACGGCCCTTGCAAGCCCGGCCGTACTGGGAGCGGCGCGACACTGACTCGCGGCTCTGCTTCCGATGAATCGCCTACAAGAATAAGGTCCAATCCATTATGAAACTCTTCGGGCCGCATCATTAAAAAAACACAACAAACAGGGCCTGCACAAGGTACCTGCGTTGGTCTTGACAGCTTTAGATACATTTTTCTGAAGATGGTTAAGAATTGCGGTGAGACCTGTAAAGCAGCGCACATGGCTTTCGCACAAAAAAACAAAAGAATGATAACGTAGTTTCCACATTGTCAACTTGGAATGCAACAGCTGTAGACGTTAATATTATAGTTTTCTACCATCATTCACTAAACCAGGGGTCACCAACCTTTTTTAAACCAACAGCTACTTCCTAGGAACTGATTGAGGTAAAGAGCTACCGGTTTGATACACAATTTTGAAACAGCCAATATGCTCAAAAATTGTTGGTGTAAAATACGTTAAGCGTGATTTGAACAAAATAGCAACCAAAAAAATTGATGCATCTCGCTGGTAAGTGCCGCTATTTGAGCTATTTCTGAACAAACAGACGGGCGACTCATGTGGTCCTGGGCGACGTGGTGCCCGCGGGCACCGTGTTGGTGACCCCTGCACTAAACACCAAAAGCCTTGCACCAACAACCACTGTCTGCACATGGCATTACGGGCAACAAAGAACGTTCAACTTGCAGCATTTCCTCCATTGTGAAAATGCAACATTGGCAAATGTGCTGGGCGCAACGTCAAATACACGGATTAGGAAATTCGAACCATAACCATGCTACATGTCAAATGCATGTGAGTTGGACGAATGTTTTGGTCAGTGGATCGTTCATTGCAGTCATCTAATTGAACTACAACTCGGTAAGGGTAAATGAAGAATATTCATGCGAGAAAAAGCTATTGGCAAAACGGCAACAACCATTTTTAAAACGTGTAAATGATTTAACAAACGTGTAAATTGCACTGTGTCCAGAATGCCCCACGAAAGAATGGCGAGACAAGTCCTGCTGGCTACACCCACGGGAAAGCGGCCCAGAGGTTGTCCACGGACCAAGTGGAGTGACTCCATCTCCGACCTTGCTTGGGTTCTGCCTTGTTGTGGGACCAGCAGAAGTATCTGACATTGCTGCTGACCGTGACGTATTTCGAGATCTCCTAGGGCTGCTGCCCCCCACCCTCCCCAGAGGAAAAGCGGGCATAAAAATAAATGAATAGAAATCATCGAAAAACAGCAACAAAGTGTTTCGAAAAAACGGGCACGTGGTAATAAAAGATTAAAACACGTCTAGAAATATCCGGTCTGGGACAACCACAAACTGACTGCCACACTGATTTTCCGTCAACATCAATTTCAAACGAACATTTAAAAGTTGTATTCCATAAACTTAGTTTAGGATAAAACAAAGCTTTACAGGCGAGTGCAGTAACGAGCAAACTGCAACTCGCGCCACACATGTAGAGGGTGCTTGAAGGTGTTGAAATTGAACAGGGTTCGTGCAGCAGGCAACAGACGGCGAAAATTACGAACTACGAAGAAACTCGGAAGAAACCGCATGCCGGCGTACTTTTAAGTATACGACACAAACGAGTTGACTGTGGAGCACATCAAAACTCAATTAAACTGCCCACGATTTGATTCGAATCGAAACTGATGACCAACGCCTCTCTAACCTGTAGCTGATGAGTCTGCGCTCGACGACTGGTTCAAGGCCGAGATGAAACTGTTGATGTTGACAGAGGACAAGAGTTTGACACTTTCCTCGTCCAACGGCATGTTCCAGGCGTTGGCAAGCTGCGCCAAGTTCACATCCGGGTTGTTTTGCAGCAAGCGACGCAGAACGTCGTGCTCGCCAGGCTTTCCTTGTGCGCTCTGCGCAAACGAAGCATGCAAAGTGTTTGGAAAACAAGTGTGTTTTCAAGCAGCCACTGCGAACCTACGGTTCAGTCGGAGCTTAAAATCGCATCTGTAACCAAGCAACAAACTACCAATTCAATCAAAAATAAAACGCTTCAAGGTGACGCTTATTAAAAGTTATCCTTGCACTACGCCTGCAAGGACATGTGAGTTCAGCAACAATCTGTCTCTTACCTCCTTCGTTGATTTGCCGCCAGACGACGAGGAAGATCCTCTGTGGTCTATGTCTTTATTCGAACTAGCCTGTTGCGCAAACATGGCAGATGTTGGTCAAGAGACGAGCACACGTGAAACGACCACCAACACATGAACTAGAGTCGACAATGGTCAAGCCAGAGTAGAGAACCTAGAGTCTACCAACGCGCTTAGCACCGATATTAACCTTATGACAGAGCGATACCATCGCTCAGCGCCGCCTCAGCGATCGTTCACAAATGACGTCCCACTCTGGTGATGGTCACTTTTGTGAGGAATGGGAAGGGAGGGTAAATGAATGTGACGACACAAATTATTGTCTCAAGCAAGTTTTACTCCTATTTAGCGAAAGAGCTCGAAGAGGTTTCTTGGTGCCACATACGTATATGGCTTCACACGGCCGCGCGCACTTTTTTGACCATTCCATCTCAGCTCGACACTTCCGGAGAACGGCGTAGTCCATGTGTGGCACTCCTGCGACAGGATCAGGGTTGCCAATTTAGCGGATTTTTCGCTGGACCTAGCGGATTTTGATCCTGTCTAGCTACCAAATAATCGGTCTAGCGGCTGGCTTGGAATCTAGCTTATTTTGAGTTGGAACGGGCTGGTTTTAGCTTTTTTTATAGACGATATTTTAAGACCATTTTGTCCCGTTTTATTCTGATCAACCTCACACTAATCGTTGTTTAATTGCGTGGTTGTGTATGAATTGTGTAATTTTTTCGTTTCGTATGGATAGTGGTAATTTAGTGCAATTTAGAATCACTTAGCAGTCAGCACTGACGGTAGCGGTCAGTCAGTGACTACAGAGCAGTTGAGCGCTTAGAAGTCGACACGTGGGATTGACGATTGGATGAGCAGCTAAGTACGATACAGTGATGGGTCACGGCATAATACCCCTAGCCAACAGTGTACAAGATAGAAATACACAGAACACGAGGTTTGGTATGTGTACAGGGCCTTTGGTGGCACGCAGTGGGTACATAATTTAATTTCTTATCCCACTTTTGCCTTCTCATGTTTTCTCTGGCTCATCATCTTCATCGCAGTCGATTTCAGCATTCGATTCAGTTGATCAAATTTTTCAGCAATCTTTTCTTGAAATTTATATATTCAAATATCCTTTGTATATTTTTGCAGATTTGCATTTAAGTTTTGTCAATTGGGTGCTTTATACGTTAGGAATTCTCCCTACAGTGTCAGTTGCATCTTTAAGTGCTGCAATGCCGAAAGCAAAGCAATATCAACAGAAGTTTCGACAAAAGTGGCTCCAAAACAGGTAATTTAAAGAGTGGATAAAAATAGTGGAAAATGATTCCTCTAAAGCTAGATGTACTGTCAGCAAAACAACAGTAAATGCCAAATATTGTGATTTAATCAGTCACTCAAAAACAAAAAAACACATCAATGCAAGTGGAACTACATTGCAACTGCAGCGTAAAAATATATTTGTTATCTTAAGGATGTGATAAAGTGTCTGTTGCAGAAGGAACAGTTGGAATGTAAGCAGCATGCCATTCGGCTATAATGACTTGTGACCATTTAACTGATAGGCTGAAAGATGCTATTCATGACAGTGAAACTGTTTCAAAGCTGAAACTGCACAGAACCAAGTGTACAGCAATTATTAAGAATGTCTTGAATCCTCATTTTTAAACACGCGGCCCGCGAGACGTTTTGTGCGGCCCACAATGCTTTTCGGGTATTTTCAAATAATTAACATTTACGTTGCCAAGTGTCTTGAAAAAAGACGTCGCAAAATAATTGAATCAAAGCTGAATGATACCCAGCGCGGTTTTCGTCCCGGCCATAGCACTACAGCCCAGATTTTCACTCTCCAGCAAATTTTTGAGAAATCTTGGGAGTATGCCAAAAACGTCTACACGTTTTGTCGACTTCGAGAAAGCATGCGACTGGGTTCCTCGTCAAAAGCTTTGTGGAGACTTGCGGGAGTACAGTGTTGACGGACGCCTGTTACTGGCCGTCAAGTCACTGTATTCCTGCTCAGAAGTTTGTGTCCGTGTCGGGAGAGTTAAATCACGACCGTTCACCGTTGGTGTTGGACTCTGACAAGGGTGTTTGCTGTCACCACTCCTCTTCATAGTCTACAACTCTACATGGATTGGATGGACAGTCAAAGCGGAGTCGAGGAGGGTGTCACAGCAGTAAGCTGCAGGATCAATCGTTTACTTTTTGCAGACAATTTGGTACTGCTAGCATCTTCTCAACAGGGTCTTCAACATGCACTCGATCGGTTTTCCGCTGTGTGCAACTGTGCCGAAACAAAAATCAGCACCAAAAATACCGAGGTATGATGTCTCTCTACAAACCAAAGGCAGTGTATGCTGCAAGTGAGCGGCAATACCCCTGCCTAAACCCACGGGAAAGCGGCCCAGATGTCATCCCAGGCCTAGGTGCAGTGACTACGGCTCCGAGCTTGCTTGGTCTCGTCTTGGTGTGGAACCAGCAGAATTATCTGCAATTGCTGTTGACCGTGAGGTATTCCAAGTCCTCCGGCTGCCGGAGGAGAATGAGCTAGAAAATGGCTAGAAATGAGTTGCCTATATAAAAAAGAAATGAGTTGCCTATAATAGAAATGAGTTGCCTATAACACGGCTAGAAATGAGTTGCCTATAATTCATGATACCTTTCGCCGGAAATAAGATGTACAAGCTGTTTCCAGCAAGTTCAGGTACCGCTACTGTTGCGTCAGCGTCAGAATCCGGCCCGCGCGTTGCCATGTAAGTCCTCAATTTAGCCCACAAAGCAATTTGAGTTTGAGACCCCTGATGTAGGGAAAGGCAACGACAGTCTGCTTATAGATTAATCAAATGATATCGCTGTTAAAGAAATGCTTGGCATTGCTATAATTTATTTCAGTCAGTGTCAAAAACGTGTCATTTCAACCATCTTAATGTTGTTGGACTGGAATCATGTAACGCTGATGCAATCGCCGATGCTGTAACGACAGAATTACAAAGTAAATGGCTTGATCTAACTAAGCTAGTTGCAATTGGCACTGATAATGCTAGTGCAATGGTAGGAGTCAACGACGGTGTTCATCAGAAACTCAAGAAATAAATTCCATCACTTATCCTAACAAGATGTGTGTGCCATTCTCTCCAGTTAGCAGTTTCACCAGCATCTGCTAATTCTCTGTCAAGAAATTCTGAATTTTTTGTCTCTGAAACATACAAATGGTTTACTTTGTCATCGCAAAGACAACTATTCTACAAAAGTGTGTATGAAGCTATAAATGATGGATAAACAACTTTGAAAATTCCAGCTGGGTGTAAAACAAGGTGGCTCTCCATTGAGCCTGCTGTTGGCCGCATTGTATCACAGTGGCTTGAATCTAAAACACATTTTGGGATAGTAAGGCTCAAAGAAAAATGTTACACTGCAGAAATATTGGCTGAGATGTACAGGGATGAAGAGAATTTCGCCTTTCTTCTTTTCATGCATCCATTTCTTGAGGAAGTACAAAGATTCAACAGATTATTTGAAGAAAACACCATGGACAAGACAAAGCTTTTTGATGACTTCTCTTTGCTCATTCAGTCAATTGCTAACAAGCTGATAATTCCAAGAGCGAGAATTGACATATTTCATATAATATTTGAGGACTATCTTGACTCTCGTCCATACCTTGGATTTAGATTTGAAAGGAAGAGTGAAGACCTCAAACACACTAACGTGGTAACAAACGAGGAAGAACTATACTTGAGAAAATTCTCAAAAGTTCCTTCTGCTCTTGTTCCAGCAACTGAAACAAAGGCTACCAGATAACTTGGAGGTACTCAGAAATGTAACATAATTGTCTGTTTATGAAGTGCTACATCCAAACAAACAACCGATCGCTCCTCTAATGCATTTAATGGGAGCATCTGATTCAAAAATATATGCTGCTGAAATTCAATATCGAAAAATTCATTTCAATAATTGGAGCTCCACCAAAGAAACTGAATCCTTCTGGTCTCAAGTTCTTAGTTATCAGGATGCATCAGGTTCAAATTCATTCAAAGAAATCGCTGGATTTGCCATTTGACCTCTCATTATGCCACATTCAAATGCTGAGGTTGAGCAAGTTTTCAGTGGCATGAACATTATTAAAACGAACACAACAAGACTAGCTCTAGCTTTGCAGCAAGCTATTTGAATGAGCAATCTCCTGCCTGGTCCTTCCATCTTCTTGCGATGATTCAAGCTGAGAGAAAAAGGAAGAACTCACAAAATTGTTGCATTAAATCTATGGTTGGCATTGAAAACTGAACAATTGTTACCTGTGTCTATTAGTGCCCCAGCACAAGTGTAAACGTAATAATTTCTAAGCAAAACCAATTTAATTGATTTTACCGGATTTTTCCACCTAAGCTGACGCTTCTTGACTTTTTCACTGCCCGTTGCAGTTTGTTGATCACCACATGATCGCCTGAGACGAGACCACGCGAAAGCGGAGGAATTTCTTGTCAATCAGAAGTCCTGAAATAGCCGCCACGGTAGGAGTTCACAGCACTGTAGCCGGTCAGGTGGAGAGTTTTTATTTGGCTTAATCAATTTACTCTTGCGAATTGTTCTTAGCAACAGTACGTAGTTTTTCTAAATTGTTTCAATGTCAACATTCGCTAGCAACCTTGTTACTGGCTGCGCAGGACTGAAGATGTGTCAGACACGAAACTTGTTTTCTTGTACAAATAAATTGCGATATGATTCGCTTGTGTGGGTTACTGCTGTGACCTAACTATTATTGAAACGAAGTTACGAAACAAAATGGAACGCCGCAAAATTCCTGCATCGATATTGACAATTAAATTTGGCTTGAAGAGACACATCAAATGCTGCAAGGACTACAGCTTGCCATCAAGTGTCAAGGCAGTAAGCACCATGGATACCAGAGGTGATCACGGAGCGGGGGTGGACTCCGGAAGGAGTCTGCGATTTTTGCCGAAGCCGGAACAGGACCCGGAGTCGGATTTTTGAATGAAATCCGGACCCGGAGTGAGGATTTCAGTTTTGACAGGAGTCGGTTAATTAATTTTATCACCTTTAGATTTTCTCTGAACGGCTAATTGTTAGATTAATATATTCGCTCTATTCTCTTGGATAAATTAGTCCGTCATTAGTTCAGGCTGTTGAGGGTGAGGGAGGGTGGCAGACTGGCGGTCTGTGTT